>Ga0310786_10004160_pt1 | contig 20275 bp, 27 predicted proteins | sample AusTroGonzalo_MG_FD_203881 | JGI IMG/M metagenome (GOLD analysis project Ga0310786, IMG submission 203881) | Bovine rumen microbial communities from tropical cattle in Woodstock, Queensland, Australia - Gonzalo_03 (v2) (version 2) | ecosystem: Host-associated > Mammals > Digestive system >... | reverse complement strand
AGAAGCGAGAAGTCCTGAACGTTTGGAAACACTCTACGCCAATTATACCGACACTATCAGCACCCGACAGATAGGTAAGAATGTCAAAGAAATCATGCTCGGTACAATATGGTCTATTTATGATCCGATAAGCCGAGAAAAAATCAGGTATGAAGGTGAGCCAGGGTATCACTTCTATGCGTTCCCGGTATGTGACGAAGAAGGACATAGTAACTTCCATTATGATTGTGAGGATTGTTACACCGATGAAAAGATAGCGCAGATTCGTGAGAAGCTCGATCCCGTGACATTCTCCTGTCTGTATTTGCAGCGCGGTATTCAAAAAGAGGGTATGCCGTTCACCCAGGATCAGCTTACATGGTATGATGGCGTACTTCCTGATGGAGAGCCGGATAATGTGTATGCGTTCTGCGATGTGGCCTTTGGTGGTGGCGATAGCCTGTCAATGCCGATAGCGTATGTGTACGGGCATGAGGTTTATATCCATGATGTAGTGTTTAGCAGAAAAGACAAGAGCGTGACCGTACCGATTGTTGCGGCTCGATTACAGAAGGATGCCGTAAGGAAGGTAAGGTTTGAAGCGAATGTAGGCGGACAGAGTTATGCCGATGAAGTGAGCGCAAAACTGAAAGAGATCGGTTATAGCTGCAACGTCACTTCCAAACGTGCGCCGAACACAATCAGTAAATTATCGAAGATAGAACAGTTCCAGCAAGACATTCGAGAGATACGATTCCGGCGTGATAAGGATCGTGGCCGGGAGTATGATTTGTTCATCAACGAATTGCAGACGTTTAGTTTCACTCAGAAGAATTTACATGATGATGCAGCGGATAGTCTCGCCGGATTATGTGATATGAATAATAACGGAATGGCAAGAGTCGATATTGTACGCAGACGGTTTTAATTCATTTTCGTTCTCCTTTTATCCCCTACTCTGCACCGTATAGGTGCAAGAGTTAGGGGTGTTTTTATGTGGTTTAATTGTCGGCTTCTCGCGCGCGCGTTTCTTTTCTTTTTTATCTTTATTATATATTCTTTTCTTTATTTGTTATACTCGGACGTTCTGTCGGACGTTCCTACGGAAGTTCTGTCGGACGATCTGTCGGTTATTAGAGTACCTTTCCGAATACCCTTCCGATTACCTTTCCGACAGAGCAACCGATTACCTATCCGAATACCTATCCGACAGATTAACCGAATACCCTTCCGACAGAAGTTCCGAATACTTATCCGATTACCTTGTTCGATATTTTGTTCGATTTTTTGCCTGAATCTCGAAAAATAAATAGCGTTTTTCTATCGGCTTATCCAGGACATATAGACAACGAATGTCAGACAGGATGGGCCTACTTCTATGGACATTTCTATCGGCCACTTCGTAGAATTTAAGTGTAGTAAAAGGATTATTTTTACATTCTTTCTTCATAAAAATTTGGAATCCCTATTCCCGGCTATGGGAGATAAACGTAGCCTTTTGTCTCTATAGGTTAGCAAGGAGTGAGGTTATGGGTTATTTCGGACGCAGAGTTATCACCACAAGCGAGAGTGCTATCACGGCTGACAATGTATTAGCCGTTCTTTCTGATGCCTACACTACCCATAAAGCCAACAGGACGGAGATTGAATACCTCTACAAGTATTACAAGGGCTGTCAGCCCATTTTGGAGCGTGTGAAGGAGATACGGCCCGAAATATGCTCACGTATCACCGAGAACCGGGCGAACGCCATAGTTGCATTTCGCGTGGGCTATACCGTTGGAAAACCGATTCAGTACGTTTCCACGGTATCTGATGATTCGGTGTCTGATGCCATTGCGGTTCTCAATGATCTTATGCGCAAGGCGGGAAAGCCGAGCAAGGATAAGCAGCTTGTAGAGTGGCAGATGATCTGCGGTACGGGCTATCGTATGGTTTTATCGGCTAACAATCCCAATGCAAGAGTTCCCTTCGAGATTTATACCCCCGATCCCCGAAATGCGTTTGTTATCTACCGCAACGATGTAGGACAGACACCGCTTGCCGGAGTGTATTACACCGAGGATAACAAGACGAAGGATAAGACATTCTACGTCTATACATCGTTGGGAGAGTATTTCGAGATAAATAATTGGCAGAGTCCGAGCATCAAGGCGCATACAACCTATCGTCTTGACGGAATCCCGATTGTTGAGTACCCGCTTAACAATGCAAGGCTCGGAGCATTCGAGGTAGTTCTTCCGCTGCTCGACAGCCTGAATGACTTACAGAGCAACCGCCTTGATTCGGTGGCACAGTTCGTACAGAGCCTTCTTGTGGCTTACAATTGCGAGTTCCCCGAAGATATGACGGCGAACACCATCCGAGAAGCCGGAATGGTAGTTCTTAAATCCATCGGAGAGTACAAGGCTGATTTGAAGGTTATCAGCGAAACCTTGAATCAGGATCAGATAGAGACATTAAAGCGTGACATTCTCGATGCGATCAATGAGATTGTCGGTATGCCTAGTCAGGGCAACGGTTCAACAGGAGACAGTTCCAACAACGGCGCGGTTATCTTGAAGAACGGATGGCAAGGCGCAGAGACAAGGGCGCAGGACTTTGAAATGATGTTCCGTGAGCCTGAACAGAAAACCCTTGACCTTGCCGTTGGTATCTGCAACAGCGTTCTTGACGGCTTCGAGCTGGATGCGAACAACGTTGATGTGAAATTCACCCGCCGCAATTATGAGGACATTCTTTCGAGAAGTCAGACGCTTATCACGATGCTTAACAGCGATAAGATACATCCTCAATGCGCATACGAAGCAAGCGGAATGTTCATTGACACACAGGATGCCTACAACATGGGCATGGATTGGTATAAAGAACAGGCAACAAAGGCCGAGGAAACGGCTATGAAAACGGCGGTGAGTGAGAATGACGAGAATCCTACCTCTTGACGAGTTGAACGTCATTCGGGCGAAGTACGAAGATGCGTCAAACACCCCTGTCGCAGATATGTACGGCCTTGATGAAATTATTGAGGATTTAATCGATCTTTTCTTACTTGCCATCGCGAACGGCGTAGTCAGTATCAACGAACAGTTCGGTACTGACTATCAGCCGCAAGCGGAGCAGATAGAAAAAGTCTTATACAAGAAGATAGATGGTCTTACATGGAAAGACCGGGTAACAGATTGGTACAACAACGGCGGCACAGGATATGACGTTGCAAGGATAGCCGAGACGGAAGCGCACCGCATAGGAAATGATGTTGCGTTTCAGGCGGCTAAAGAGGTAGGGGCTACGAAGAAAACGTGGCTTACGATGTTGGATGAAAGAGTAAGAGACACGCATTTCTACCTCGAAGGAGTTACGGTTGGCATTGATGATTACTTCTACTCTTACAAGGGCGGACAGACATTGTATCCGGGAGAGTGGGGAATAGCCGAAGAAGATTGCAATTGCCGCTGCGAAGTTGCTTATAGCTAAAGGAGAGCGTAAGTATGGCGAGACTTACAATCGTGGTAACGCATTACAAAGAAAGCATCGATTTATGTAAGTTCCTCTTTACATCAATCGACATTCAGCACGGCATCAACAAGAAGGACTTTAAGGTGATGTTCGTCAACGATGGCGAGGATGGGGCGATAACCCGTGAAGAAATAGGTGAGTATAGCTATGACATTGAAGTTCATACTCCCCCGCATGGTGGTTTATCGTATGTCCGTAATTACGGCATCGAACACGCAGACACGGACTACGTGATGTTCTGCGATTGTGACGATGGATTCATCCACAATTACGGCTTGCATTTGATCTTTTCGGCTATAGAGGAAGGGTTTGACATTTTTTATAGCGCATTTATAGAAGAAGCACCCATTGGCGAAGGGTGGAAGATATACCGCCGTGACAAGAATCAGGTATTCATTCACGGCAAGGCATACCGCAGACAGTTCTTGTTGGATAACAATTTGAGATTCAATCACGCCTTGCACTTCTGCGAGGACAGTTTGTTCAACAAGATAGCGTTCCTGAAATCCCAAAAGACAAAGTACATCGAAACCCCGATTTACTTATGGGCTTGGAACGAAAATTCTACCGTCCGAAAAGGCCGAGAGGATATTGTCTTGCGGAAATACGATCAGATTATCCTGATGCGTACCCTTGCTTGCCGTCAGCTTAAAGAGAACGGCTTTATGGATGAATATTACGAATCGGTATGTTCTACAATGGCGGATTGCTATTGTGACTTCCAACAGCCGTTATTCACCAAAGCCGCAAGCAAGCCGCTGATGGAGAAGGCCGAGAAGGAATTTAAGAAGTTCTATCAGGAGTTTAGCCACGATTTTATGAAGTGTGATTCTGAGCTGATAGGCAAAATGCTGATGCAAGCCAGGGTTACGGCTTATGACAGCGGCTATCGTGTAGATCAGGTAACGTTCAAGGATTGGTTAAAGCATATTAAGAATGATGTTAAGTCGGTATAAGCCGATTGACATAAAACAAAGTGGTAGGGAAACCACTTAAAACAATTCGCAAAAGTCAGAAAAGACTATAATCGTACCCCATTGGCGCGTCTAGAGAAAGACGTAAAAATAACGCAAAGGAGAATTAAATATGTCAGAAATGATGAATGGTGCAGACGCAACCGCTACTGAGACAGCACAGGAAACTAGCGCAGACCTTACGGCTTTACAGGCAGAGCTTGCCAAAATGAGATCAGAAAACGAGAAGTTGAAGGCAGCGCAGAGCAACGCAAGCGCAGACGCAAGTAAGTACAAGAAGGAGCTTGCGGCTCGTATGACCGAACAGGAGAAGGCGGCAGCCGAGACAAAGGAATTTATCGAGTCCTTAAAGGCCGAGAACGAAGCCCTGAAACGCTCACAGGCATTAGCCGAGCATGAAGCCGGATTCGTTGGCGCAGGTTTCGATAGCGAAACCGCAAAGAAGGCCGCAGAAGCATTCTTTGACAAGGATTTCAAGTCTTTCATGGGTTCGCTTTCCGAGTTCATTACGGCTCACGATAAGGCAATCAATGCTGAGTCGATCCGTAACACGCCCCGTCCGGGAGCTGGTAACGTTGGTTCACCTTCCATTACCAAAGAACAGTTTGACAGCATGAATTACACAGAGAGGGTAAAGCTCTTTAATGAGCAGCCTGATGTGTATAAGGAGCTGTCTAAATAACAGACAGATAAGGAGACTAACATTATGGCTACTTTACTTGCTAACATGATCAATCCCGAAGTTATGGCGGATATGATTAACAAGAAATTAGTTGATAAGATGCTGTTTGCACCCCTTGCAACAGTAGATAACACACTTTCCGGCAGGCCCGGAGATACCATTCAGCTTCCTAGCTGGGCGTACATCGGTGATGCAAGTACCCTTGCAGAAAACACCGCTCTGAACACTTCGATCCTTTCCGCAAGCAAGGTGAACGTAACGATTCACAAGATTGCGAAGGGCGTAGAGCTGACAGATGAAGCCGTACTTTCCGGCTATGGCGATCCCATCGGTGAGACCGCTTCACAGCTTGCACTTGCAATCGCTTCGGGCGTTGACAACGAAATGCTTTCCGTTATGCACGCTCTTTCCACCGCTGGACGCGTTTACAACACCGCAAACAACACCACATATCCTACCGATACCGACATTATCTCCGCTCTGGAGCTGTTCGGTGAGGACATCGAGGACGGCCCTACCGTTGCACTCGTTTCTCCTGCTGTTTACACCGCTATGAGATCGAATGTAAATTCGTGGGTTCCTGCTTCTAACGTTGCAGCAGAGATCAAAGTTAAGGGCATCGTAGGTGAGTATCAGGGTTGTCAGGTTGTTGTCAGCAACAAGCTCAAGACCACGGGTGCAGGTGCAGGAGATATTTACCTCGTTAAGCCGGGCGCACTCCGTCTGTTCTTAAAGAGAGATACCCTTGTAGAAGCAGATCGTGACATTACGAAGTTCACCAACGTATTCACCGCAAGCAAGCACTTCGCTGCTTACCTCTACGATGAGAGCAAGATCGTTCGTATCTACAAGAAGGCGTAAGCATGGGAATGCTTTTAAGACGGCATTACGCTGAATCGGCAGAACCCGAAGTTAAGCCTGTCAAGACGGAAAAAGCCGAGGAAGTAAAGCCGAATGAAGAAGTTGAACAGGCGGCTACCGAGAAGAAAAAGGGCGGACGTAAGAGAGCCTAATATGACATTTTTAGGAGGGCAGAGAATATGACCGATGCTGAAAAATTAACGATGATTAAGTCGCTATTGTCAGACGGCGGTTCTCTGCCTTCTGATGAAAAGCTGACTAACTACCTGACGCTTTCAAAAAACGAGATACTGAATTGGATATATAGTCAGGTCGGCGGAGTTCCCACGGACGTAACAACAGTACCCGTGAAATACGAAGTAACGCAGATATATGCCGTTGTTGCCGGATATACCCATGCGGGAGCAGAGGGTGAGACACAGCACAATGAGAACGGCATAAACCGCTACTTCAGCGCAACGGATATGCTTGATTACATTCATCGCAACGTACTTCCCATAGTACGCGTCGGGGCGGTGATTACATCGTGAGAACGGCGCAGCGCAACGGATCAAAAATCTACTATTCGCTCTACAAATCAAAGACACCGATACTTGATGATTACGGCAACAATACGGGTGAGTTCAGCATCACGTATGACACGCCCGTTGCCTTCTATCTTTCGGTATCGGCGGCGAGAGGAACGGCGGACGTAGAACAGTTCGGTATCAACTTAAATTACAACAAAACCATGGTAACGCATGATATGACTTGCCCGATAGCGGAGTCAACACGGCTTTGGATAGACAAAGAAGCTGTGATAGATAACGTGGAACAGCCGCATAACTACGTTGTTGTGTCGGTGGCAAGGAGCATCAACAGCATTACCTATGCGATAAGGGAAGTGACCGTTACATGACGCTTGACATTGACCTTGACGAGAAATCCCTTGATAGAGCCATCAGACTTTTGGAGCTATACCAAAAGGATTTCATGCCTAAAGTTCATGTTGTTGTGGACCACTTGGCTAAAGCAGCCGAGGACAACGCAAGAGCTGAATTGCAACAGCACGTTTGGAGTGGTGAGACAATCGCATCGCTCCATACCGAGAAACAGGATGGAAAGTACACCGCAACTAGAACAGTTAAGGTTGGCGGTGCGGCGGTTTGGTTAGAGTTTGGAACCGGCGTAGTTGCCAATAACTGCGAAAAGGGAGAGTTCGTTCATCCATACGCAAAAGAGCTGGGAATGTACGGAATCGGTGAGTACGGCTATGGCTTGGGTAGCAATCCCAAGGGTTGGTATTTCGATTCCGATGCTGAATGGGCTAATGGTACATACAACGTTTATGAAAGCCATCACACATTTGGTATTCCCGCAACGCTGTTCATGTATCATTCGGCATGGGCGGCAAGACGAGAAATGCCTAGATATGCGAAGGGGGTGTTTAGAACGTGATCGATATTGAGAACGAGGTATTTAATCGCGTTGCTAACGCACTCCGAAGCAATTTTACGGGTATTTCAGTTTATGGAGAGAGGGTTGAAACCCCTTCTTCATTCCCTAGTGTAACAATCGTGGAAGATGAAAACGCAAGACCGAGTGGAACAGTATCATTCACAAAGGAACAGCCTATGTCGGCAAGCTTGATGTACACAGTTGAAATTTATTCCAATCTCCGCACAGGCAAGAAGGCACAGGCAAAGGAAATCCGAGAAGTGATTGACGCGGAAATGTGCGATATGGCTTTTGAGCAGACGTACAGTAACCCCACACCGAACGTTGACCGCACGATCTATCGCTATACGTTGCGTTACACAAAATTGATTCAGTTTTATTAAATAACAAGGAGGAAATAGGCATGAATGAGATCATTACTGTCGGCGCAAGAGTCAAGTATGCTTTTGAGTCCACTTCGGGAACAATGCCTACAAGCGGTTTTGTAACCCTTGCAAACGTAATCGAAGCACCCGAAATCTCCCTTTCTCTTGAAACGATTGATGTATCGGATATTCAGGACAAAATTTCTCGCTATGTTCCTGGGCGTCAGGACCCCGGCGGAGAAAAGCAGTTCACCATGAATCATACCGATGCGGCTATCAATACTTGGAATACGATGGTTGCACAGGCGGAAACCAAGAAGGCTGCGGGCCTTGGCTTATGGTGGGAATATTGCTATCCGAACGCAGCAAAATCGTTCTTCTTCAAGGGAACACCCAAGCAGATTGGTAACAGCGGTATTCAGGGCAACAGCGCATCCACGCTCACGGGATCGGTTGTATTCGAGGAATACGGCGGATGGCTTGCACACAGCACACAGATTACACCTTCCGCTACCACAGCAACAGTTGTTAAGGCAGCGACCACAACCGTAACGCTTACCAACTCACAGGGTACGATCAAGGTTACTTCATCGAACCCCGCTGCGGCAACCGCAGTTGAGAGTTCAGGCACAGTTACCATCACAGGTGTTGAGGTCGGAACAAGCGTTATCACTTGCGAGGATGCGAACGGCGATAGCTGCAAGATCGTAGTTACCGTAACAGCTTCGTAAGCGGCGATTAAAGTGTTGAAAACGTAGGACAGGAGTTCGCCAGCTCTTTCGTGTGCGTCCATGTGCGCCCGATTACTACGTTTTTTATAAAACCTACATGGAGGTAAAAACAATGGCTACAAAGAAACAGCAGACACAGGAAGTAAAGACTCCTGATTTATCCAACGTAAAGCCCATCATCTTAAAGGATGAAAAGAACGGCGATGTTTTTGTGTTGGAGTTCAATCGTTCCAGCGTTAAGTTCGCAGAGTCAAGAGGATTTAATCTTGCATCTATGGACGAGAGCGGAGTAAGCATCACGGTGATCGAGGAATTATTCTTCTATGCTTTCAGAATGCACCATCCTGAAAAGAGCAAGGCAGATACGGACAAGATTCTCTATGAGAAGTTATGTGGTATGCCGGAGAAGATGATCGAGAGACTTGTCGAGCTTTATGCAATCCCGCTTAATGCGTTGGTACAGACAGAGGATTCGGCAAAAAACGCGAGTATGACAGCGGAGTTCTAAATATCGAGGAAAGTCCTCATGCTACGCTGTCAAATACAGAAGCGTTTATGATGGCCTTGCCCTATTATCTTGCAATCGGTATGCCGTATGAATTGTTTTGGGATGGTGAGCCACAGCTTGTGGTTTCCTACCGACAAGCGCACGAATTGCGGGTGCAGATGAAAAATCAGGAAGAATGGATGCAAGGTCTATACAATTATCACGGAGTAAGAGCTGTCGCAGAAGCATTAGCTTTTGGCATAAGCGGTAAGAAGGGTAGTAAGCCTAAAGATTATCCGGCTGAACCTTTCCCGCTGACAGAAGCGGAACAGAAGATTGCTTTGGAAAAGAATAAGCAGCGCACTCTTGCTTGGGTAGAGCACGGACAACATTGAGGTAGGAACGATGGCAAACGCAACGATTGATACATTACAAGTCAAAATAACCGCCAACGCTACCGATGCGGCAAAAGCCCTTAATACTCTTACTGATGCCCTGAAAAGAGTTCGTGACGCATTAGGAAAGACGGGCAAGGACGGACAGAATTACGGCACAAAGATATCCCGCAGTTTAACGGATATGAGTAACGCTTTGAGCAAGATTGATTCTGTCGGAGTAAAACGGCTCAATGATATGGCTGTTGCCATGCACAAGTATGCGTCAGCCTTAAATCGGTTAAAGGGTACGGGCGGTATTGCTAAAGACATTCGTTCCGTACAGATGGCTATTACGGCAGCGCAGAAGAATCAGCAGCGTAAACCGAAGTGGAAATCATCGGTTGTGGAAATGGACTATACCGACAAAGACTTTGAGGGTATAGACGAGCCACGCACAGACATTTCGGTTGGAAATTCGGCGGAAGTAAAGCAGAGAGTGAATCTTATGGGTAAGCTCTCCGATGCCTTTAAAAAACTCACAGAGCGGTTTAAAGAGTGGAGAAAAGAAACCCATAAGAGTACAGGCATATTCAGTAAATTCATTAAGTCAATCGGACGAATCGCTCTTTATAGGGCAATACGATCCGCATTGAAAGCTGTCGGTGAAGCGTTCAGCGAAGGACTAAAGAACGCATATCAGTACAGCAAACAGAGTGAAACATTCCAAAGGTTAGCCGAAACGTTAGATCATTTGAAGTCCGTTACGGCACAGATGATAAACCAGCTTGGCGCATTTTGGGGTGAGTTTAAACAGTTCATCCAACCCGCCGTTACATGGCTGATTGAGAAGATTCGTCAGATATCAGAATGGCTAACCGAATTGTTTGCGGCCCTGAATGGTGAAAAGACATATCTGCAAGCGCAGTATGTAGCGCAAGAGTGGGAAGAAGCGGCGGACGCAGTTGATAAGTACAAGCATCAGCTCCTTGGTCTTGACGAGCTGAACAATCTTTCCGCTAATAACGGCAAAAAGAAAGACGAAACAGATTACTCCAAACTCTATAAGGAAGTTGAAGTATCTGCGAAGATGCTTGCTGTTGGCGAGAAGTTCCAATCTCTCAAACAGGAGATCGAGGATGCCATCAGCGATACGAACCTTGTCCTGTTAGGTGCAATCGGAACACTTGCAATCGGTGCAATCCTCTTGTTTACATCAGCACACAAGCTCCTTGGCTTGGGAATGATGATAAGCAGCGGTCTGCTGATTGGTGAGTCGGTAGATTGGGATTGGGAGACCTTACGTGAGGACATAAAGAAAGCGTTTAAATCCTACCGCAAACTTATCACGAAGGTTGCTGTCGGACTTGCCGCAATCGGTATGATTCTGTTGTTTATCCCTACACAGCGGTTGAGGGGTATTTCAATGATTATCGCCAGCGGTGTTCTCATGGCGGCAAATGTAGCGTTCAATTGGACGGAGTTAAGACAGGATATCAAGCAAGCCTTTAAGTCCTATAAGAAACTCATTACGGCGGTTTCTGTAGGCATAGCGGCAATCGGTACTATCTTACTGTTCATCCCGACACAGAGATTAAGAGGTATCTCGATGCTGATTGCAAGTGGTGTGCTTATGGCTGCCAATATAGCTTTGAATTGGGATGATTTGAGATCGGACGTTGAAACCGCGTTTCAGAAGTTCGCACCGTTATTCGCGGCTATCGGAGTTGGTTCAATGGTGTGCGGCATCCTGTTATTGTTTACCGGGCATATCGCATGGGGATTATCGTTGCTTATCGGCGGTGGTTTTCTTACGGCAGGTACAATAGCCTTTAATTGGGATGGTATTCTGACCGGGTTGCAAAACGCATGGATAAAGATCAAGCAATGGTGGAACAGTAACGTTAAAGGTTCTATCAATAAGACCGTGAATTGGCTTGAAAAAACTCTTGGATGGGATGTTAACGGCGATGGTAAGATAGCCGGATTGCAAGAGGATTTTGCCTCTACGTTGGAATCGAGTTCAAGCGGTAAACTGCATGGTGGCACAAGCTATAAGTTTGGCGATACTACATCGGATAATGGTTCGGGCATAGAAGGGCAGACACGCACAAAGAACATTACGGGTACTGGCAAGGATGTGTATGTTCGTATGCCGAATGTTGGCGATTATACATTAGTAGATCCGAAAGCATATAGAAATACGGTATCTGTTAAGGCAGCGGGCGGAGTGAGCCAGCCCGGAAGTCTTTTCTACGCAGGCGAGCGAGGCCCCGAATTTGTGGGTTCAATCGGTAAGAGTTCGGCTATAGCGAATACTTCCCAAATGACAGACGCTATTTACAAGGCTGCTTATGCCGGTATGAGCCAGGCATTAAGAGAGAATGGTGGTAGCAACGGCCTTGCGGGATTTGAACCCGCAACGGGGGATGATGTATTCTTATTCCTTCGTAAGAAAGCCTATAACTATACAAAAGCAACGGGCAATCTTGCATATTAACAAAACGAAAGAGGGGAACGGTTTATGGCTTATTCAGGATATCTTGTGAAAATAGGAACATATACTGTTCCCTTTAAGTATATCAAAGCCGAGTCATACAGTTGCGTGTGGTCGGTAGTGGACTTCGACAGCTATCGAGACGCGGACGGAATGCTCCATCGTGATGCGGTATCACCCAGACGCATTATGAAGGTCGAGTGGGAGACACCCGACATGAGCAATTCGGACTTTGAAACGCTTATGAGTAGCATTAGGGCGCAGTTCACAAGCGCAAAAGCAAAGAGTTGTACTGTTACGGCTTATATGCCGGAGGAAAACGCATACAAGACGGACACTTGCTATCTGACTTCGGATGTGAATTTCAGTATCAGATATGCGGACGCGAACGGACTCCGATACAATCCCGTGAGGTTTGCGTTTATCGGATATGGTTCGTCTAGTGCAACGTAACAGAGGGAGAAGGTGAGAGAAGAACAATGATTCCTTATAGCGATCCCGATTATTTCTACAATGACGCGATACACAAGAATCTGCTGATAACGGACGGAACAGTTACAGTAAGCGGCACAAGCTATTCGGTAGCGGGGCAGACAGTAACCATCACGAATGACCTTTTAGATCAGGAAGGGTTCGAGTTACATCAATCTCTCTGTTCCGAGAATCAGATAAGGTTCGGAGCGTGTGAGAGTAACTACATAACGTTCGTGATGCACGAAAACATTCCCACGCTAAAGGGAAAAGTCTTAAAGGTTTATCTGATACCCGATTCTGATGCGTCTAAAATGCTCCAAATCGGCGTTTTCAAGGTGAGTGAGGATAAATTATCGTCCGACAGAACAAAGCGCACTATCACGGCTTATGACGCGATGTATGACATACTGAATGCCGATGTAGCGGGATGGTACAATTCGGAATTACCGAACATTTCATCTACAAAGACAATGGCGCAGTTCAGGGCAAACCTTATGACGCACTTCGGACTCACAGCCGAGAGCGTGACTCTTGCGAATGATAGCGCGGTATTAAAGCGGACGATTGAACCCGAATCATTGAGCGGAGCGGACGTTATCAGGGCGATATGTGAGCTGAACGGATGCTTTGGCACGATAACCAACGAGGGCAAGTTCAGGTTCGTGGAGCTGTCACCCGGAATAGATGATGGCTTATTCCCGTCGGAAACGCTCTATCCGAGTGACACGCTCTACCCCGAAGATGTGAACCCGTCCGTAACGCCCATGAGCAAGGCGCGGTACATAGACGTTCAGTTTGAAGATTACAACAGCGAAGCAATCACCCAGCTTACGATACGCTCCAATGACGAGGATGTGGGTGTAACGGTTGGAACAAGCGGAAACAGATACATCATCACGGGCAATTTCCTTGTGTTCGGCTATTCGGGTGCAGACCTTACCGCAGTAGCCACGAACGCCCTTGCGAAGATTACAAACCGCTACTATCGGCCCGCCACAGTAAATGCCGTTGGCAATCCGCTGTTCGAGGTTGGCGATCCGATTAGAGTTGCTACAACCTACCGAGGAATCGTGACTTACATCCTACAGAGGACAATGCGAGGGATTCAGGCACTTCGAGACACCTACACGGCTAGTGGTGAGCAGACGATAAGCGGAGAGCTGAACAGCATCGGCACACAGTTCAAACAGCTTGCCAACAAGACCATGAGCATCAAGGCCGATGTGGATGGGTTGGAAGTGTACGTGGAAGAACAGTTGGACGATACGGTTGTCGGTTCGTATGCGTACCAAACCGCACAAGAAATAGGGTTGAAAGTTACCAAAACAAACCTTGTCAGCGATTTGGATGATGAAATTGGTTCATATATCACAGTAGCCGCTAACAGAATCACGTTCGGTAGTTCAGGTTCGCTTGTCATAAACACTTCTAATCTGACGCTTGATGCAAATGGTAACGCTACGTTCGGTGGTTCGATAAGCGGCGCAAGTATTAGTTCGTCATCAATCACATCCACGGGTACTGTTGGAGGGCAAACATCAACAGTAGAGTTGAACAATGGTGTGCTTTTAAGCTATAACCCGCTTATGACTAGAACAGTATCAATCGGACTTGGAAATATTACTGTGTCAGGAAGTAGCGGGGATGTAGTTATTGATAATACGGGTGTAAAAGTATTTGGAAACGCTGTTTTGACAACGGCTAGTACGATAGGTGTAAGTCAGTTGAGCGGACAGATAGACCGAAGCAGTAACGTAACGTTTGGTAAATATATAACAGCCGTAGGAACAAGTGATACATACGATTTGAAGTTGCAGACAATCAACATCAATGGCACGAATTACGTCATGTACGCCTATTCGTCATAAAGGAGTCCGCATGGAAGAATTAGAGAAAGCCCTTGTCGAAGCGTTCAATAACGCGCCGTTGCCCTATGAAGCCAAACGATACGTTGTACTTGCCTTTTGGCACAGCGTTGAGGATAACTACCGAGCATTGAAAGAGCAAGCGAGAATAAAGGCGCAGGAGAACGCAAATGACGTTACGGGATCTGATGGAGAGAATAGATAATATCCCCGTGACAGAAGAATACATTGACCGAGAAGGAAACCACATCGGTAAGGCACTCACGCGATGGGTTGACGTTAAGGCGAAAGTGCTTGAAATAATACAAGAATGGGATAAGGAAAAGGAGGAAAAGCACCATGAATAAGTGTCATGTGCCGATTACATGGGTGAACGATCAGGCTCCGGCGATAAACGATACCCACCTGAATCAGTACGATGGTGAGCTTGATACGCTGGATGATAGAATAATCACCCTTGACACCACGAAAGCATTACAGAGTGATATGCTGTTGGCATTCAAGGATGTGTCGCTCAATTCTACAACGGGTGTAATCACCTTTACGCTGTTTAATAACACCACAAAGACGATTGATACCCTTTTGGAGAAGATTGCTATTAACTTTGACTATGACGATGATCCCACTTCTCCGCACTATCAGAACCTTATCATTGAGCTTGAAGATGGCACGTATAAGTACATCGATATGTCGGCCCTGATAACCGAGTATGAGTTCACGGACAGCTCGACAATCGATTTTACAGTAACGAGTGGTGCTGTTTCGGCAAGCGTTATTGACGGCTCCATCACCAGCTCAAAACTCGATCCCGCTTTTGCGGTGACTATTGCCGATGCAGAAGCGAACGGATTGAAGTCCGAGGGTTACGCCAACGGCACACAGGGAGGTGTTCCCGTTACAAGCGGGCCGTATTATGAGAACAACGCGAAGTATTGGAAGGAACAGGCACAGGCGATTGCATCCCAGAGTTTGAGCGGCTTGACCGATGTAACAATCACTACGCCTACAGATGGTCAGGCACTTGTTTACGATGCCAACAGCGGTGAGTGGGTAAACGGTGCTTCGGCTTCTTCCGCTTCTGATATTTCCTATGACAACACAGCAAGCGGTTTGACAGCTACAGACGTTCAGGATGCTGTTGATGAAGTAAACGGGGCTATGCAATACCTTTACAACAACACGGGCGGAAAGAATCTGAATAGCTATCCGTATTATGAAACATCAAAAACAGAAAACGGTCTAACCTTTACTGACAACGGGGATGGAACAATTACGATAAAAGCGGCTAGTTATCCTTTTACTGTAAGCACAACAACCACATTTACATTACATTCGAGATACAACACTTATGCTAACGGTTGCGTTTTGAAAAATGGAAATTATATATTAAGTGGCTGTCCGCAAGGCGGTTCTTCATCAACATACTATATGAGAACAGCCTATATAGATTCAAATTATTCTGCACAACCATTAGGCCCGGATGATACAGGAAATGGGGCAGATTTAACCGTTAATGGTGGCTACTATTCGCCAGATAGCGTTTACGCTCAAATTGTGATTGGAATACTTGCGGGTACAGTTTTAACGCAAACATTGACGTTTAAACCCATGATTCGTGACGCATCGATATCCGACGATACCTACGTTCCGTATGCTATGACGAATAGGGAGTTGACGGAGAAAGTTAAAGGTATTATTTCTGCGGCTACTAATGCGGCAGACTTTGCGGCATTCAAGACAGCAATAGCAAACTTATAAATAAAGGAGGACTAAACAATGTACATTTTCAACATGGTTCAGCACTTAAAGACTGGTGATGTGGTAGCCGCATCACTTACCTACAATTCAACAGATGCTTGGAAGTTAAAGTATCATCAGGAAATGGCGTATGCTATCGGAAATGCTGACTTTATCGGTTTGTCAATCCTTGTGACCGATGGTTCGCTTAACCGCGTTTTCTTTGAGAACTGGATTCGCGAGGTAGAGGAGACACCCGCAGAACTGACAGAGGAATAATTCTTGTTCCCACTTCCTTCGGTGGCGGAATAGGTAAACGCAGTTGGCAGACGTATTGTGAACGCGACGGGTCAGTAAAATTCCAATGGAACGTTCATGTAGGGTGCAAATCCCTACCCGAAGGAATTGCAAAGTGGGCGCGGGATAACCACTATAAAAACCCGATTTGATTCTATGAAGGAGATTTACGTTGTTACCCTCGCTCATGCCCGTTGTGATGAAAACGGAAATTCATCGGGCGGACAGCCGGGAAACCAAACCGCTAACGCATCACATACGCAAGGCGAGTTACGCTTTCAGGATTGGTATTTGAGCGGTAACGGATGGGATGTGTGTATGCGGCCTAAAACAGCCGAGATAAAGGACGGCATGGCGAGTGACGCTTGTAAAGCCGTGAGAAACGTCAAGATCGGTTACGGACAAGACGATAGGTACACCCTCTATGATAACGCAAAGAACGTTGGATTTGATTGCGGACGTGTGGACAAGGCTTGCGAGTGCGATTGCTCATCCCTTATGACGGTATGCGCAAACTATGTCGGCTTGCCTATCCCGAAGGATACCCGCACAGCTAATATGCAGAGTAGGTACACGGCTACAAAGCAATTCAAGGTGTATTCTTCAAACAAGTACACCAAACAGCCTGATTATCTCAAAAAGGGCGATATCCTTGTGAGAGCTGGACACCATACTGCTATTGTTGTGAATACCCTTTACCACATGACGCGACAGTTACGGCTTGTAGAGGGTGAGCGCATGAAGGGTAAGGACGTAAAAGCCTTACAACAGAGACTTAATGAATTGAGTAACGCGGGGCTTGAAACGGACGGAGTATTCGGTTCTGCCACGGATGATGCACTTGTAGTTTTCCAGCTTAACAACGGCCTTGAACCTGATGGAATCATGGGAAAGAACACAGCCGAGAAGATGGGATTTTTGTGGAATTGATAGGAGAGTAAAGAGTCATGGATGGAAATATCGCAATTGCTTTAATCGGTGGACTTGCTTCAATCACAGCTTCGGTTATTACGGTGATATCTGTTATCGTAACGTCCAACAAGAATAATGCGGCTGTTGACGCAAAGCTGGATAAACAGCAAGCCGTGATCGAAACAAAACTGAATAATCTCACAGAGGAAGTGCAGAAGCACAATAACTTTGCATCCCGTATTCCCGTTATCGAGGTTCAGGTGACAAACCTTACACAGCGCATAGACAAATTAGAGAGGGAGGTAAACGCATGATTTTATCGAACAAAGTATTTGACATTTTGAAGTGGGTTTGCGTGTTCTTTTTACCCGCATTAGCGACTCTTGTACGGGTTGTGTTCTCGATATGGCACATTCCCTATGGTGAGGAAATATCGGCTACTATCGTGGCCATAAATGCGTTCCTCGGTGCTTTAATCGGTATCTCCGCTTATAACTACAATAAGCAAGGCGAGAATCAGTAAGGGGGTAACGTGAAAATATCCTCGTTTACAAAGCCGGAGCTAACGCTGTTTCGAGAACAATGTAACTTTACAGACCTCGAACGTGCGTGTTTCGATTTAAAGGCTAAAGACCTATCGAATATCCAGCTTGCTATGGAGCTGAATATATCAGAATCCACGGTATCGGTTATAATGCGCAGAGTGCGAACGAAGATCGTTACCGTACTAAATTGGAGGACCTAGAATGTGTGATTATGAAAAGTGTCCTTGCTTTCCCGAAATCCATACGGTGAAAGAATGGGCCGAATTGCCTGATAAGGTTTCCGTATTAGGCAAGTGGTATGTGTATTCAGATTATCGTACCGACAATGACGTTGATATCCCTAGATTCAAATTCGGGGATGGAAAGACTCTTATCTCAAAGCTCCCGTTCTGTACGGCTTCAATCACCGATTATGATTGCGAGTATTGGGATGGGAAAGCCGATGCTCAATAGTTTTTCAACAGTTTTCTAACAATATCCTTGCTAAATACATACCAAAAGCATGAAAGAATCTCACACGCGGGGATTCTTTTTTGTTGCTATGATGGATTCAAGACAAGGGGGTGAGACAAGTGTTTGTAGAGTTGAATCTGAACCCACAGCACAAGCGCAAGGGCGATTGTTCCGTGAGGGCTTTAGCCGCCGCAGAAGATCGCTCATGGTATGAGATATACGATGAACTGTATCACATAGGCCGTGAAATGGGAGACATGGAGAACTCCAATGACGTTATCGGTCAGTTTTTGAAAGAGCGTGGATACATCCGTTGTTCGATTCCGAATACGTGTCCGGCTTGCTATACGGTCAGAGATTTTGCGAACGATCACCCCGAAGGAATCTACGTGTTGGGTACGGGCAGCCATGTTGTAGCCGTCATAAACGGCGATTACTACGATTCATGGGATTCTGGCGATGAAGTACCCGTTTACTGTTGGAGGGCTAGTTTATGAATTACAACAATCCGTATTATTATCCGAATCCTTACGGCTCATATCAGCCGAGCCAAAGCGCACAGGCATATCAGGCACAGCCGAACTCACAGGGCGGGTTTATCGGCGTCCAGAACGAGAACGAAGCGAGGTTGTATCCCGTGGCACCGGGCAACAGCGTGACGTTCCGCGATGAATCACAGCCGAACACCTTTTATACAAAGACGATGGGGAACAGTCCGTTAGACCGTCCAACCTTTGAGCGGTATCGCCTTGTAAAAGAGGATGTAGCCGCCGTCACAGAAGCCACAGAAAGTCCCTCAAAGGAAAAGGACATAGATTTATCGGCTTATGTGCTTAAAACCGATTTACAGCCGTTTGAGGACGTTATAGCGGCAATCAAGAAAGATATCGCTGTCCTGAAGGATCGGACACGGAAGAAACCCGTAAGAGAGGTGGACTATGACGATGAATAATCCCATGCAGATGATGCAGATGCTTAATCAGATCAAGCAGAACCCGATGCAGATGCTCTCGCAACGGTTCAATCTCCCGAAGAATATGCCGAGCAATCCGCAAGACATAGTTCAGCATCTTTTGAACACGAATCAGGTATCGCAGGAACAGGTCAACCGCGCTATGCAGATGCGGAAAATGTTTATGAAATAAGGGTGCGCACCTTTATATAGCGGACTATCTATGTGTGGATAGCCCCTAACCTAAAAAAAACTATAGGAGGGACTTTTTTTATGGCACTTGAAGAAAGTAACGGCAGCGGAAACGGCTTTTTCATGCCTGTAGCCCCCGCTTATGGCGGCGGTAATGGCGGCTTTGGCGGTTTCGGCGGTGATGGATGGTGGATAATCCTTCTGCTCCTGTTCGCGGGCGGCGGTTGGGGTAACGGCTTCGGCGGCGGCTTTGGCGGCGGCAATTACGATTTCCCTTGGCTCCTGACCGGACAGCAGAACATCAACACCAACACCAACAACGGCTTCAGAGACGCGATGATTAACGATAACATCACATCGGTACGTGATGGCATCGCATCGCTCAGCACACAGCTTTGCGGTTGCTGCGGAGATATGCAGATGGCTCTTGCCAATGGCTTCTCCGGTGTAGAACAGGGAGCAAACGCAAGACAGATCGCAAATATGCAGACAGCATTCGCGGCACAGATGGCTAACGCACAGGGATTCAACGGAGTTCAGGCGCAGTTAGCGGAAGTCGGATGCGACAACCGCGCGGCCATCAGCGATGTGAAGTACACCATCGCAGCTGAAGAATGCGCTACCCGTGCGAACAGCACACAGAACACCCAGAGCATCCTCAATCTTGTGAACTCCGGCATTCAGAGCATTAAAGATCAGCTTTGCCAGGACAAGATCGACGCGAAGAACGATGAAATCTCGGCTCTGCGTCAGCAGATAGCCATGAAGGATCTCGCGGCTTCACAGGTCGCACAGAATGCCTTCATCGCACAGGGCTTCTCGAATGAAGTAGATCAGCTTTACAACAGGCTGAACAACTGCCCTGTTCCCACTACTCCCGTTTACGGCAGAACTCCTATCTTCACTTGCAATCAGAATCAGGGCTGCGGGTGCGGATGTGGCGGC
>Ga0310786_10004159_pt1 | contig 20278 bp, 17 predicted proteins | sample AusTroGonzalo_MG_FD_203881 | JGI IMG/M metagenome (GOLD analysis project Ga0310786, IMG submission 203881) | Bovine rumen microbial communities from tropical cattle in Woodstock, Queensland, Australia - Gonzalo_03 (v2) (version 2) | ecosystem: Host-associated > Mammals > Digestive system >... | reverse complement strand
CACCATCATCCGTCCGCAGCCGGCTATGGGTGACGTGCTCCGCATTACCGTCGGTACCGAAGCTCAGAACAAGAAATGCCTCGACAACATCAAGGCATATCTCGGCAAGTAAACCGAGACTGGAACTGCGCAAAGCCCGCGCCTGCCGCCACTAACGCCAAAGCCCACGGCGTTGCCCGTGTGATTTCTAAGCGCGGTTTTTGCAGCAGAAGCCAAGCAGAAAACCTGGTCCGCGAGGGCCGGGTTTCTTTGCGTGGTAAAATCGTCCGCGATCCGGACACTCCCGCCCGCGAAAATGACGAGATTTGCGTTGACGGCAAACCCGTAAAGGCAAGCGAGTTCGTTTACTTTATGATGAACAAGCCTCGCGGCTATGTCACTACGGCAAGCGACGAAAAAGGGCGAGCAACCGTCATGGACCTTTTCCGCGAGCAATACGCCAAGATGTTCCCCGGCAAGACTGTGCCGCACATATCGCCCGTTGGCAGGCTCGATGCCGCTAGCGAAGGGCTTTTGCTATTTACAAACGATACGCAATGGGCAGACGCCTTGCTGAACCCGCAAAAGAAAAAAGGCGATTCCGGCACGGAGGCCGGAATGACATTGGGGATTCCTCATACCAAAATCTACCGTGTTCAGGTTAACGGCCACCCCACCGCCGAAGAACTTTCGCAAATGGAAACGGGCTTTTACGTTCCGCCTCGAGTCTTTGGCGAACCCGAAGAGTTCATGCACGCCGTCAGCGCCAAGCTCTACAGCGCAGGCGAAAAGAACTGCTGGCTCGAAATCACCTTGGACGAAGGCAAGAATCGCGAAATTCGCCGCATGCTTGCGAAGCTCGGCTACGAAGTTTTACGCCTTGTGCGCATCAAGTTCTGCAATTACGAATTGGGCGATTTAAAGCAGAGCGAAATTAAGCAGCTCAACTCACCGCGCCCATAGCCCCGCAGCATTAAGCAGATCGCGGTTTACCTGTCCAGCCAAGCTTTTCGCGAAGAGCGCCCACAAATCCCGTGTGACGCATACGAATAAACGTCGTCACAAGCTTACTTTCAGACAACATCACATATTCGTCAGGCTTCATTTCAAGCGTGATGCGCCCGTCAAAAACGAGGTCGAGCGAGCAATTCACTGCCGAAGCCATTCGCAACTTTTTGTCCGTAAGCGAAAGCACAAGCGGACGCACCGAGAGACTGCTCGGCGCCACAGGCGTGAGCACCACCGCCGGAGTCGAAGGGTGAATAATCGGGCCACCAGCAGCAAGGTTGTATGCAGTCGAACCCGTCGGCGTCGAAACGAGAATTGAATCCGCCCAGTATTCCGTCAAGCACGTATCGTTATAAGCCACGTTCACGTTCACCATACGTTCCGGAGCGTGCGCGCGCACGTGGACTTCGTTCAGCACGGTCTGTTTTGCAATGCACTTTTTGCCGTGGTAAACCGCAGCTTCGATCATCATACGTTCGCGAGTCGAGAAGTCACCAGCCAGCAAGCTATCGAGCGTCTTGGTCAAGCCTTCCACACGCGATTCCGCCAAGAATCCCACGCGCCCAGCATTCACTCCAAGAATCGGGATGTTATGGCCAAGCGCCATATGCGCTGCCGTCAGCACCGTGCCGTCACCGCCAATCGCAATCAGCAAATCCGTCTTTTGCAACGCCGCTTCTTTCACGACACGAATCGGCTTTTTCACCAGTTCCTTGAGGGAATCCAGAGCGCAAAACTTCACTTGCGGATGTTCAAGCGCCCAAGCGGTAATCTGCTTCAAGGCACATGCCAAATCAGCACTTTTATCCTTGAACCCGACAATTCCAATGCTGCTGAAAGACTTGTTCATTTATAGATCCTATCACTGCAGTTTTTCTTTGCTAACCAAGAAGGCGATCCCGGAACGGAGTCCGGGATGACAGGCAGGACAATAGCATTCTATCATTCTGGCTAAACATTTTATTCCTTCTTCTCGGTGTGTTCAGCGACAAGAACCTTCTTGAGCTTTTCAACAACACCCGGGAATACAGCTTCGACCTTGTCGATATTCTCGACCGGTTCATCGTTCTGGAGCGCAAGCGACAAGACGCTCAAGGCAAGCCCCATCTGCGCCGAATCACCACCGTCAAAATCGCTACCGTTCACGATCGTTTCAAGGCCGCGAATCACAAGACCGTCATCGTAGACGCCGACTTCGGCACCCGTCTTGCGCAAGTTCACCGCCAAGAATTCATTCACGGGGCGCATCGCCACACGCACTTCCTTTGGCACACGCAAAATCGTTTCGCCTTCGGCGTAGCAAGCCGCCACTGCCAAAAGCGGATACTCTTCGAGCCCCGTCGCAATCACGTCTTCGCTAAAGCGGCGGCCCTGCAAACGCTTGCCCGATGCAAGCGGCTTGATTTCGACATCGCCAAAAACGTCACCGTACTTTTCACGACGGCTCACCGTTTCGATGTTAGCACCCATACGTTTGAGGCACGTCAACGCCCCTGCACGGCTACTGTTCAAATCAACGTTCTGGAGCCTGACGACATTGTCCTTGGGCATATTTCCGACCGTCGCCAAGACCGCAAAAGCAGTCGCTTCCGTCGTATCGCCCGGCACATAGTACTCACGCGCCGTAATCACCTTCGTCTCCGAAAGTTCCGTGAACTGCGTACGTTCAATCTTCTTGCCCTGTGCAATCATCAAGCGACGTTCGAATTCACTCAACTGCTCCATACCGCGGCCTTCGTACTTTACCGAAGCGCCAAAGTACATCAGCATCTTGGTCCACTGGTCATGCACAGTCGACTTTTCTTCAAAGTTCAAGTATTCATTGCGGATCAATGCACGGAGCAAAAGCCTGTTGCGCATCACAGAAGAAACATTCCCAAGAGAATCCTTCTTGACGTTCAATTCGTCACGCAAAAAGCTAAAAACAAACTTGGCCGGATCGTCCTTCTGGATTTTGACCTTGAAATACTTCTGCAAAGTTTCCTTGGCATTATTCACGCGGGCAATGCCCAAGTCATCCACTTCATCGGCAAACGTATAAAGCTGTTCATCGTCCTTGCTTGCAAGCGTCCAAAGCATCACGTTATCCGCTTCGCCAAACTTGAACGGCAACATCGTCGGTAACGGATACTGGAATCCCTTGCCATTGAGGACCAGCTGGTGCCCCTGCAATTCGTAAGACAGGCCAAATTCTTTTAGAGCCTCGGCGTACTTTTCACTGCCGCTCGCCCAAGCGAAATCTTCTAGCACCGTGCGGCCATTCACGAGGAGCGCCATCACCAATGTCAAATTCATCCGTTCACGGTCGGGGTTCATCAAGAATTCCATCGTCGATCAATCCTAAATAACAAATTAACGTCTTTCTTTAACTTCGTATTCCAAATACTGGAGCGTCTTTACCGCTCTTGCCGCTTCTTCTTGGGTCTTGAACGCAAGCAAAAGCGTTCCGGCCACATTTTCGCGCACCTTCATAAGTTCAATATCGCGAATGTTGATGCCTTCTTCGGCAAGCGGCTGCATCACGCTCAACAACGCGCCCGGCTTATCCTTGAGCTGGACAGTGATTTCGTAGAACGAGTTGGTATTATTGCGACCCGGAGCAAACAAGCTCGCACGGCCATCGTTACCCGCCTTGAAAATATCGGCAAGCGCCTGCGAATTATCGGCAATCACGCTATGCTCGTCGTTTTCGAAATTGCCCGAAGCAGGCTTACCGTCCTTCACGACGTTCAGTCCGTTCATCGCGGCAATCGTCTTGTCAAGGCCATCGCGGACTTCGCAAAGCGCACGTGTCGTTTCGTCACGATTCGTCACGGCAATGTCGTGCCACATTCCCCAGCCCGAGGCGGCAATGCGCGTCATATCGCGGAAAGCACGTCCAGCAAAGTGCTGGTAGTTGTGAGCAAGCAAACGCTCCGGCAAGTTTCCCGCCAACGTTGAGCTCAACATCTGAGGCATATGACTCACCCACGCCATCGTACGGTCATGATGCTCCGGCGGGAACACCACAGGATTAGCACCCAAAAAGCGGATCATCTCCAAAAGCGGGGCATACACCGACTCGTCGGTTCCTTCGGGCGGGCAGACAAACCAATACGCATTTTCAAAAATTGCAGGATCGTTGTATTCGCAAGTGCGTTTTTCGGAACCCGCCATCGGGTGGCTGCCGACAAAACGGAACGGAGCCGGCAAGCGCATTCCCGCCTTGCAAATTTCGACCTTCGTCGAACCGATGTCGCTCACCACAATCTTGCGGTCAGACGATCCAGCCCACGAAACACGACCAAGCGCATCAATCATCTTTAAAATGTGGATGATCGGAGCGCAGAGCAAAATCAAGTCGCTGTCCTTCGCCCACTTTTCAGTTTCGTCGTATTCAAAAAATTCATCGGCAAGTTCAAGTTCACGAGCACGCTTGAGCGTCGAGGGCGAACTCACCGCACGGATTACCGTCGGGAGCTTAGCCTGCTTGATGGCCGCCGCAATGGAACTTGCGAGCAAGCCAAAACCCACCATCGTAATGCGGCCAAAAGAGAGACGTCCGCTAAAACCATCTGCCATTATTCTTCCACCTTGCGAGTTTCTTCCATGATGACCTGGAAAATATTTCTGAACGATTCCGGAGAAAGCGGGCCACCGGCCTTTGCGGCTTTTTCGGCGACCAGATTCAAGACAGACTGTTCACGCCCATTATCAAAAACGGGCAAGCCCTTCTGCTTCTTGATTTTTCCAATCTCGGCAGCGTATGTAGCCCTCTTGTTGAGGAGCGACATCAGTTCATCATTAAGTTCGTCAATGCGAATACGCCATTCATTAATATCCATATTGACGAATGTAGAAAAAATTTATGGCACGCGGTTTGCGTACTCGTACAGCGAAAGCCCGAATTCAGGGAGAGCCGCAATCAGAAAGTCGAAAATATCCGACTGGACATTTTCATATTCTTCCCATTTTACCGTATTCGCAAAAGCATAGATTTCAAGCGGGAGTCCCGTCGGCGTTGGAGCCAGTTGGCGAGTCATCAACGTCATGTTTTGCGCAATCGTTTTGCAGCTGCGGAGATAAGCCGTACAAAAAGCCCTGAACGTTCCGATATTCGTCAAATGACGTCCGTTCAAGCGCGTCACCGTGTCATTTTCCGACACATCCGAAGCTTTACCGATTTCGTTCATCTTTTGTTCCAAGTACGGACGCAAGATGTCAATTTTCATAAGCGATTCGATTTCTTTTTCAGTCAAAAAGCGGATGCTCTGCTGGTCTATGTAAAGAGAACGCTTGATGCGGCGGCCGCCAGACTCCTGCATCCAGCGCCAGTTCCTGAACGAATTCGTGATCAAGTCGTACGCCGGAATCACCGACACCGTATTGTCCCAGTTACGTATCTTCACGGACGTGAGCGTAATGTCAATGACCGAACCATCGGCGTGATGCCTTTCAATTTCAATCCAATCACCCTTGCGCAAAAGGTCCGAAATGTTGATTTGTATTCCCGAAACAAGCCCGAGAATGGAATCACGGAACACCAAGATCAAGACCGTTGCCATCGCACCAAGTGCAGACAAGATAATCACAGGACTTTTGTTGATCACTTGCGAAGCCACAAGAATCGTCGCCACGCAGAACATCACCAACTTGACAGCCTGGAAAATTCCTCGCAACGGGCGAACCTTCATTCTCGCATTACGTTCATTCAAGCTTTCAATCACATCCAGAACAGCGCTAGCCAAAAGGAAGGCCACCACCGTAAACAAGATATTCCCGACATGTTCGCAGACTTCATAAATGAAACTCCCTTTAGCCAACAGCTGCGGGAACGCATTCACAAAAATCATCACCGGCACAAACATCAAACCGCGTGTAATAACACCTTTGTTCACAAGCAGGTCGTCAAATTTATTCGGGGTCTTTGCTGCTATCACTTTAGCAAGCGGATGAACCACAAAATACAGCAACGTGTACGCAAACACGACTGATACTACAAGAATTATAAACTGAAGGTAATCGTCCATGACTCTCAATCTAAAAAAATTCGTATATTATGTCTCGAACTTTTATCATTGGAGCAATTATGAAAATAGCTGTTATGGGTGGCGCAGGTTACATCGGAAGCCATACCATCATTGAGCTTTACAAAGCCGGTCATTCCGTTGTTGTTGTCGATAATTTGGTGAATTCTAGCAACGAATCGCTCCGTCGTGTGGCAGAACTCGTTGGCGAACCCATTCCGTTTGTAAACGCAGACGTCCGTGACGAAGCAGCATTGAACAAGGTCTTTGACGAAAACAAGTTTGACGCCTGCATCCACTTTGCAGGTCTCAAGGCCGTCGGCGAATCCGTCGAAAAGCCCCTTGAATATTACGAGAACAATATGAACGCCACGTTCGTACTGCTCAAGGTCATGCGCAGCCACGGCTGCAAGAACCTGATTTTTAGTTCTTCCGCCACCGTGTACGGCAATCCGGCCATGATTCCGATTACCGAAGACTGCCCAAAGGGTCAATGCACGAACCCCTACGGACAGACAAAGTCTATGCTCGAAGAAGTCCTCCGCGACGTGCAGAAGGCCGATCCCGAATGGAACGTGGTGCTGCTCCGCTACTTCAACCCGATTGGCGCACACCCGAGCGGACGCATCGGCGAAGATCCGAACGGCATCCCGAACAATCTTATGCCCTACATCACGCAGACAGCAGTCGGCCTCCGCAAGGAACTCGGCGTGTTCGGCAACGACTACGACACTCCGGACGGCACCGGCGTTCGCGACTACATCCACGTTTGCGACCTTGCCGCAGGGCACGTAGCCGCACTCCAGGCCATTGAACGCAAGTGCGGGCTTGCCATCTACAACCTCGGTACAGGCCACGGCTACTCCGTACTCGACGTGGTGAAAGCCTTCGAAAAGGCAAACGGCATCAAGATCCCGTACAGCATCAAGCCGCGCCGCGCAGGCGACATCGCCACCTGCTACTGCAACCCGCAAAAGGCATTCGATGAACTCGGCTGGAAGGCAAAATACGGCATCGAAGAAATGTGCCGCGATTCCTGGAACTGGCAGAAGAACAACCCGAAGGGCTACAAGGGATAACCACCCTACGGCACTTGTTCTCCGGGAACTTTTGCTTATGAAAAAAGCCTCGCAAATGCGAGGCTTTATTTGTTATACGGACTCTCGTGACACGCAGAGCGTCAAGCGCCAAATCTAAACGCGATAATTACAGCGTTTTGAACACCTTGCGGGCCGCTTCAATCGTACGGTCAATGTCCGCTTCGCTGTGGGCTGCGCTCACGAAAATGGCCTCGAACTGGCTTGGAGCAAGGTAAATGCCTTCGTTGAGCATTCCGAGGAAGTAGCGACGGAACAATTCCAAGTCGGATTTTTGCACGTCGGCAAAGCACGTGACCGGACCTTCGGTAAAGAAAATGCAGCCCATGGAGCCGACCTGGTTCGTCGAAAGCGGAATACCAGCCGCAGCGGCTGCATCCTTGAGTCCATCAACCAGGCGCTTCGTCATAGCCTCTGCATGCACGTAGTATTCCGGATGAGCGTTGAGTTCTCGCATCGTCGCAAGACCGGCCGCCATAGCCACAGGATTTCCAGAAAGCGTTCCTGCCTGGTAAATACCGCCAAGCGGTGCAATCTGCCGCATGACGTCCAAACGACCGCCATAAGCACCCACCGGCATACCCCCGCCGATAATCTTGCCAAACGTCGTCAAGTCCGGTTTAATGCCGTACAAGCCCTGGGCACAGTGGATGCCCACGCGGAATCCCGTCATGACTTCGTCCACGATGAGCAAGGCGCCGTGCTTTTTCGTTTCTTCCGAAAGCGTCTGCAAGAACTCGGACTTTGCAGGCACAACGCCCATATTACCCGCAACAGGTTCCACAATCACGCCCGCGATTTCGTCACCAATCTTGTCAAAGAGTTCCTTGACGCCAGCCACATCGTTGTACTGGAGCGTGAGCGTATACTTTGCAAGATCCGCCGGAACGCCCTTGCTGCTCGGCTTACCCGTCGTGAGCATACCCGAGCCAGCCTTGATGAGCAAGCTATCGCTATGTCCGTGGTAGCAGCCTTCGAACTTCACAATCTTGTCGCGACCGGTAAAACCACGAGCCGCACGAATCGCACTCATCGTCGCTTCGGTGCCGCTGTTCACCATACGGATCATCTCGACACTCGGCACAAGCCCCATCACGAGTTTTGCAAGTTCCGATTCAAGGCCGCAAGGAGCCCCAAAGCTCAGGCCGTTTTTCGCCGTTTCTGCAACAGCATTGATCACAGCATCGTGCGCATGGCCCAGAAGCATCGGGCCCCAGCTTCCCACGTAATCGATGTAATCGTTACCATCGACATCGTAAATGTGGCTACCCTTTGCGCGGGCGATAAACGGAGGAGTCGCCCCCACGTTACCGTATGCACGAACCGGGCTGTTCACGCCACCCGGCATAAGCGTTTTGGCTTCTGCAAAAAGTTTTTCGCTTAAAGAATGGTTCATATAAATTATCTATCCTTCCTTAACGATATGTACCACACGTTGCGGGAACGGGATGGAAATTCCAACTTCGTCAAAACGTTCCTTGACCTGTTTCATATACTTGCAACGCGTATCCCAATATTTAGCGGTCTTGACCCAGACTCTCATATTGACGCAAACGGCGCTATCGTCCAGGGACGAAACGTAAAAGGAGGGTTCCGGATTCTTAAGAACATCGGGATCCGCATCCACGAGCTGCTTCATCTCCGCCATAGCCTTTTCGGCAGAGTCCGCATAGTCAATGCCAAAAGCCAAATCCAGACGACGAACCGGATTGCGGCTATAGTTGATAATCGGAGCACCCCAAAGCATGCTGTTCGGAGCCGAAACGTAAAGCCCATCAAGCGAAATGAGAATTGTGTTGAAAAGGCCGACGCTCACGATTTTACCCTTCAAGGAACCGCATTCGATGTAATCCGAAGCACGGAACGGATTGAGGAACAGCAACAAGATTCCCGATGCAATGTTGCCAAGCGTATCTTTCAAGGCAAGGCCAATAGCAAGAGAAGCGGCACCAATCACAGTCACGATTCCAGCGGTGTTCACACCGAGAATGTGCAGAATCATAAGCAAGCCGCAAATATAGACTGCATAAGAGAACAACGAATAAAGCAGCGGCTTTACCGATTCATCAGCGCCTTTCTTAATTGCAAAACTAAGAATAAACTTGACAATCGCCAAAATGATAACGATGGTAACAAGCACTGTTGCAATCTCAATGAGATCCTGAGCAATAGCGTTCGAAACGCCCAGGTTTTTCAAGAACAAATCGAATTCTTTCATTAAAGCATCCCTTTCTTATTGTCATCCCGGACTCTGTTCCGGGATCGCCTTTTTACAAAATCTTATTTTACAGAATCTTATTTTCCAAAATTTCCTTGGCGTGGTACGTAATGATGATATCGGCACCGGCACGCTTGAACGCAATCATATTTTCGCGGATAATCGCTTTTTCATCAATCCAGCCCATTTTTGCGGCAGCCTTGACCATCGAATATTCACCGCTGACATTGTACACGGCGACCGGCACATTGCTGATTTCAGCCGTCTGGCGCAGCACATCGAGGAATGCGAGACCCGGCTTCACCATCACGATATCGGCACCTTCTTCCAAATCGAGTTCCACTTCATGAAGCGCTTCGCGACCGTTGCGCACATCCATCTGGTACGTCTTGCGATTGCCAAAATGCGGAGCGGAATCAGCAGCATCGCGGAACGGGCCATAGTATGCGCTAGCGAACTTTGCACTGTAACCCATAATCGGCGTATTCGTAAAGCCCGCATTGTCAAGAGCTTCGCGGAGAACTGTGATGTGGCCATCCATCATATCACTCGGAGCCACCATATCGGCACCCGCCTGCACCTGCGAAACGGCAGTCTTTGCCAAAAGTTCAAGCGTCGGATCGTTATCCACGTCTCCATCCTTGATGATGCCGCAATGACCGTGGCTCATGTATTCGCAAAGGCACACGTCCGTAATCACGTACAAGCTCGGGAACTTAGCCTTGATGGCACGCACGGCACGCTGCACAATACCATTTTTATCGTATGCCGATGTCGCCATCTCATCCTTGTGATTCGGAATGCCAAAAAGCAAAATGGACTTGATGCCAAGCGCCACACAGCTTTCGAGTTCCTTCAAGATTTCATCAATCGAGAATCGGAACTGGTTCGGCATGGACACGATTTCTTCTTTGATGCCCGAACCTTCAACCACGAACATCGGGTAAACGAGGGCATCGGGATTTACAGCAGTTTCTGCAACCATGTTGCGGATAACTTCATTTCTACGTAAACGGCGAGGACGAATAATCATAATTTTAGTAGTCGGTAGGAAGTTAGAAGTAGTCAGTTTGAATCAGGTTTAATTATAGTAAATCACGAGAAAAAACTATTTTCCAAATTCACGTTCAATTTGCACTAGGTCTTCGGCCCATTCGCTTTGGATTTTCTGCTTGAGTTTTTTGGCAAGCGATGGAGCGCGGCCCTGCGTAGAGACTGTCACGGCGATGCTTTCGCCAAAGTCCATACGGGCAGGAACAATAAAATCACCATTACGGTAATCGCAAGCGTTATTCACCAGAATGCGGCGGGCATGGGCATCGTTGTTGACAATCGCATTTACAGCCGGCTTGTCCGTGCAAATGAACACCATAAAAATTCCACACAAATCAAGCGGTTCGTATTCGCGTTCCTTGAGCGTCAACAGCGGTTCCGATTCAGCAAGAGCCTTAAATTCGGGGAGGATCTGCGGAGCGACAACGGTTATGCGAGCGCCCGTTGGCAAAAGCGTCTTGACTTTGCGAAGTGCAATAGAGCCGCCGCCGACCACAAGCACATTGCGACCATCGAGATTGAGTTCGATGGAAAAGAGGTTTGAAGATGGAGTGGGCGCAGAAGGCGTCTTGAGCAACGAGTTTGTAGCATCGCAACTTTTCGCCACGGAATCCTGGGCGCAGAGTAATCCCTGCACCACCATATTTGCAAATTCCTTCCAGTCGCCAAGGCACGGCAAAAGCGTAATCGGGATTTGCGGGAACTCCGCCTGCAAGCGCGCCACGACGCGAGGCACATCGTTCTTGGTGTGCTGACCGTTCAGCAAAAGATACGGCAAAAGCGTCACCGATTCCACATCTTCGCGCAAGACCGTACGCAAGTCATTTTCCAAATCCAAAAGGCTCGTGCTAGCCACACGCGTTCCCGGCATATCGTGATGCAGTCGATCGAGAATTTCTTCGAAGCCTTTAAATGCACCGGGCAAAATGCAGTGATGAGCGATAATCAAAATGACTTTCACGCGTAATACTCCACGATTTTTTTCACGAGAGAATCCATCGTCGTTTCGTCGGATGTGACCGTCTCAAAGCCGTGCTTATTTGCGGCAGCTTCCGTCATACGGCCGATGCAGAAAGATGAGCGAGGGCGCGCATCCGTCATCTTAACGAAATTCTCTACAGCGCTGGTGCTAGCAAAAACAACGGCATCAGCGGATTCAACGGCTTCGCGTTTCCATTCCGGAAGTTCTGCAACCGGGAGCGTTTCGTAAACGACCCAACGAGTGGCATTCGGCAAGAGCTTGAGCAAAGTATCGTCTGCAAGATTTCCTTGCAACAGAAGAATGCGGGATTCCTCGTGAACCTCTTTTTGCAACAATAAGCCAAGGCCTTCGCCAGTGTGGTCTTCGGGAACATAATCGCAGCGGATGCCGTATTCGAGCAACTTCTTTTCGGTAATTTTTCCGACGCTTGCAATCTTTTTTCCTGCAAGCACGCGCACATCGAAACCTGCTGCGAACAACTGCTTAAAGAAACTTTCTACGCCGTTCGTACTTGTAAACGCAAGGATATCGAAGTTCGCAAGAGTGGCCCAATCAAAAGTTCCCTCAACCGCACGAGTTTCAATCATCGGAGTTTCGATGACTTCGGCACCGAGAGCGGAGAGGCGAGAGCTTATTCCGCTAGATTGCTTTGCGGCACGAGTGACAACCAGGCGCTTGCCCGAAAGCGGCAAGCTCTTTTTCCAAGCAAGCGACTTACCGAGTTCAACAACGCCACCCATAATCGTGATGGCAGGGGCAGTCACATTTTCACGAGCAATCGTCTCCCCTGCAGTTTCGAGCGTTGCCATAACGGTACGCTGGAACGGAGTCGTTCCTTTTTCGATAAATGCAAGCGGAGTTTTCGGATCCTTGCCACATTCCATGAGTCGGCGAGCGATAAAGTCCATATTGCCAATGCCCATCAAAAAGATGAGCGTTCCCTGGCACTTTGCAAGATTTTCAAAATCAAGTGAAAGGGAATCACCCGACTCAGCTTTCTCATGGCCAGTAATGATATGGAAACTTGTCGCAATTCCGCGATGGCTCACAGGGATTCCCGCATACGCAGGCACTGCAATCGCAGAGGTCACACCAGGCACAACTTCAAATTCGACACCGGCCGCAACGAGTTCCAAAGCCTCTTCACCTCCGCGACCGAACACGAACGGGTCACCGCCCTTGAGTCGAGCAATGGTCGCACCCGGCATTTCGCAGGCAAACTTCACCAGAAGCTTGTTAATTTCGGACTGTTTTACTTTGTGGTGCGTCGGCATCTTGCCCACATCGACCAATTGGGCCTTGGAATTGCACATTCCTAGAATCGCCGGCGATACAAGACGGTCGTAAACGACGACATCCGCCTTTTCCAAAATTGCATAGGCGCGCAGAGTTAAGAGTCCCGGATCGCCAGGACCTGCACCAATCAGATAAACCTTGCCAAAATTATTTGTTTTTTCCATCAAATGGAAATTTAGAAAATCTTCTTGATTAAATTTTGCCTATATTTTTGAGTATGAATAGTTCTAGAGCAAAGCTTCGCGACGAAGTCTATACACAGATGATGTGTGCCCAGGCTCGTCTTTCCAAGGATCAGAATACACAGATGGGAGCCGTTCTCGTCAGCGCTGACGGACGCGTCATCAGCACAGGTTACAATGGCGCTCCCGCCGGATTTGACGACGAAACCGTCCCGTACACCCGCGAAAAACAACTCCTCGCCTACGACCTTTTGGACGCCGACACGGGCGAACTCATCAGCCATCACGAATTCGAAGCCAACAAGTACCCGTTCATGGTCCACGCCGAAATCAACGCGCTCCATTACGCACGTGGCAAGGTTCCTCCGGGATCAAAGCTCTACGTGATCGGATTCCCCTGCGAACGCTGTTCCCTCGACATCAGCCTTTCTGGCGTTGCCGAAGTGTTCGTGACCAAAGATGATTACGACCCCAAGTCTACGCTGAACAACAGCCGCGACACGGCCTACTACATGTTCGCACAGGCAGGAATCATCGTGACGCTCTGCGGCAAACGCATTCGTCCGGTTGTATCGAAACCTGAAAAGAAATAACGCATAGATTGCCGCGTCGCTCCGCGACTCGCAATGACGAAAATTTGACTGTACAAAATTACGCCCGCACATTCAAAATGCGCGGGCTAATTTTTATAGCTATAAAAAGCCGGGATGACAGCGCTGACTAAAGTCGCTTTTGAATTTCACGGGCAAGTTCAATGCCCAAATTTTTAGCTTGTTGGACAGAGTCCGCAGAGTTCAAATCAAGTGGGCCCGAGGTTTCGGCGCGGAGTAAACGACTTGATTTTTCGTCCCAGTAAATGCCGCGGATTTTCAAAGTCTGCGCATTTTCATTAGCCCCGCCGTCAACAAATTCTGCAAAGCAAGCCACCGGGAACAGGCAACCCGCATTGAGCGCCTTCAAGTAGGCCATTTCAGCGGATGCGACACAGAATGTCGCAACATCATTCACTCGTGCGAGAATCTGCGCAAGGTCCGCACGACCGAGGCCGCGCGACTCTTGAGGATTTTCATCATTCAAAGTTTCAATCGCAAGAATTCCCTGACCGCTAGCGGGGAGAACTTGTTCGGTGCTAAAGTATTCTGTCACTTGGTCTGCAAGCCCCATACGCTTAAGTCCCGCAGCCGCCAATACAACACCATCAAGTTCTGCAAGCTTGCCAATGCGCGTCTGGATGTTTCCACGAATCGGCACATATTCCAAATCAGGGCGAAGCGCCTTCAGCTGCACCACACGGCGAATGCTTCCCGTACCGACGCGAGCGCCAGTCGGCAAATCCATAAAGCGAACACCAGCAGCACCACCGCGCGAAAGGAATGCATCACGCGGGTCTTCACGCTTCAAGACAGCGGCAAGCTTGAACTGCGGCAGTACTTCGGCCGGCATATCCTTAAGGCTGTGAATCGCGATATCCGCACGACCTTCGAGGAGCGCAATTTCGAGTTCCTTGATGAACACGCCCTTGCCGCCAAAGCTAGCCAGAGACTTGTCCAAACGGCGGTCGCCTTCGGTAGTCATAGAGACAAGTTCATAAGTCAGCGAGTCTGCGTTTGCCGCAACGATAGCGTCGGCAGCCATCGTCGTCTGGGCCAAAGCCAAAGCACTTTTGCGAGTCGCTACACGAAGTTTCATCACGCCCCCTAATTACATTCGCGAAGACATTTCAGATAAGTCATCACATCTTCGGCCGAATTCGAGTCTTTAACCTTGTACAAGTAATCATTCGCCATCTTCTTGGCAAAGCGCACATACATCATCCGAATGCGATTCTTATCCGCATCAGACACATCCGGGAGCGAACGCAGCAACTTTTCGGATTCATCATTCGCCGTTGCCACCATCTTTTCGGCAAAGACATGAATGTCCTTCGCGATATCGTCCATACGATACCACTGCATGAATTCTTCGATGCCTTCTTGCAAAATCTTTTGTGCGGCTTCGAGTTCAATCATTCGCAAGCGACGGTTTTCAGAAACAATTTGTTCCAAGTCATCGACGCAAACATATTGCACGCCGGGCAAATCACCAATCGATGATTCTGCATTACGCGGATTAGCTAGATCTACGATAAGACGCTTTGATGGGGCTGTCGCCGTGGCCTGAACCGCCTTTTCAAATTCATCCTTCGTGATAATCGGTTCCTGGCTTGCGCTGCAAAGAATCAGCACATCGCTCTTGCCCACAACGCTGTAGCGGTCTTCAAAACGGATGGGAGTCAACACGTCACCGAACTTTTCGGCATTGGCAAAAGTCTTGCTGCTAGCGAAAATCTTCGTCGTATTCTCTTGCACATACTTGAGCATCAGCGAGCCCATTTCACCAAGCCCCACGATGTACACGGTACGATTCTCAAGATCATCAAAAGTCTTTTGCACCTGCTTCATCGCCAAGAACGGAATGTTGCAGCTAAGCTTACTCAAGTTCGTTTCGGTCTTGATGCGCTTTGTCGTATGGATGGCGCTCTGGAAAAGCTTGTTCAAACTGTTCCCCGTCGCCTTGAGCTGGTGCGCCGTTTCGTAGGCACGGTCAATCTGGTGCAAAATTTGGTCTTCGCCCATGGCCACGGAATCAAGCCCGGCACACACATTCATCACATGGTGGACAACATCCTCGCCAGCCTTCGTGTAGAAGAACTTTGCAAAATCATCATAACTCTGGTGAGCAAGTCCGCAAACATAGCGAACCAATTCGGCGGTATCCAAATCGCGGTCGCTTGCGACATAAACTTCGGTGCGGTTACAAGTGGCAAGAATCAAAAGTTCGTCAAACGGAGAGTGACTCAGCGCCTCGGTCTTGACGTCCATCGGGATATAAAACTTTTCGCGAATCGCGATTTCTGCCACCTTGTGGCTCATTCCTGCCATGTAGATTTTACGCATAGTGTAAAGATAGAAAAGATTGGACTACGCAAAAAATCTGAAGCTCGTTTTCTTGAGTTCCTTGAGCGAATGGAGAACGACGAATTCGGGGTTATCGAGTAAAGCCACGGATTCCTTGATGAAACCGTCCAACTCCTCGGGCGTTTGCGCATGCATCATCGCATACAAATTATATTCAAAATTTTCAAAAGCCGGACGCTCGTAACAGTGCGAAACGAAATGCTTTTTCGCAAGAAGACGAACTTTACTGGATTCTTCGCTACGCTCAGAATGACGCGAAAAGCACACCATCGCATTGCAGGGGAAGCCTGCATCTTGATGGCGGAGAATCGCCCCAAAGCGGCGCATGCGTTTCGTTGCTATATCTTCGCGAAGTTCTTCGCAAGAAACACCCCAGTCCTTGAACGGAGTGAGCGAATGTGGGATGTCATCACAAGCGATATGGATGCGAAGGCGGTCAGATTCGGAGAGCGTTCCGGGGAGTTTACTGGATTCTTCGTCCCTTCGGTCCTCAGAATGACGCGGGGCGGTCACCTTCCCCATCACCGTATTGATTTTAAATTTCTTTGTGGCGATGAGGACATGCACATCATGCAAATCCGTTTGCGAACACACTCGGTCTACAACGGTCTGGATTGCAGATTCATTTTCAGCAATGACAGTAAACCATACATTGTATTCGTGACTGCGGATGTAATTATGCGTAATCGCAGGTTCGCTCATCACAACGGACGCGAACATTTCCATCGGTGTTTGCGCATGCGGTTCCGCTGAAAAATCATTTTCCGATGCAGGCACTTTTCCTGCACAAAGTCTCGAAATAAAACCAAGTTTTTTAGAATCGTACACGCCACCGATACGGCGGATTACGCCAGATGCGCGCATTTTTTCAACTTCATCAAAAACTTCTTGTTCCGAAACATTCAACATTTCCGCAAGCGCCATATACGGGCGCTCCACCAACGGAAAGCCGTCTTGAATAATCGCGAGAAGTTTTTGGCACAACATTTGCAGCACTTCACGAAGGGCGTTACAGCCCAATTTCTTCATCAGTCAAATAGCAAGCCGGATCTTCGGCCCAGAAGTCACCCGTCACCGCCTCGGCACGCGTACGGAAGTTGCCGTTGCACAAATTCAAGAACTTGCAATTCGGGCAGCGTCCCTTGAGAATCGGCTTACGGTTCTTGAGGCCCGCCATAATCGGGTTCGATTCGTCCGTCCAGATGTCGCCAAAGTTGCGTTCGCGTACGTTTCCGAGCGTAATATATTGCGTAAACTGGTCCGGATGCACATTACCGATGCTATCGATATTGCCAAATGCCATGCCACTGCGGTTACCGCCATTGCGCTGGATCAAATCCAAAATCTTTTCGGCGCGTTCCGGATCTTCGCGCTTCATGCGCTGGTACAGATAAACGGCATCGGCGTGGTTGTCGACCGTCAAAATTTCCTTGTTCACGCCGCGCTTCTTAAAGTCCAAAGTGCGGTCAATGATCAAGTCCATCACCTTGCGGCTCTCTTCGTGATTCAGATCGTTATCGACCATCGCACTTCCACGACCGCTATAGACAAGGTGATAGAAACAAACTCTATCAATGTTTTCCGCTTCGAGCAAATCGAAAATAGCGTTCAAGTCCTGATAGTTGTACTTCGTAATCGTGAAGCGGAGCCCAACCTTCTGGCCCGTTGCCACGCAATTGCGGATCCCGCGTAATGCCATCTGGTACGCGCCCTGCTTGCCGCGGAACTTGTCGTGAGTTTCTTCACAACCATCCAAGCTAATGCCCACATAGCCAACGCCCATCGCCTTGAGCTTCTGAGCCACATCCGGAGTAATGCAGGTGCCGTTCGTCGAAATCGTCGGACGGATGCCCTTGCTTGCTGCGTAGTTCGCGAGTTCAAAAAAATCCGGGCGCAAAAGCGGTTCGCCACCACTGAACAAAATCACCGGCACATGAAAATCCGCAAGCTGATCAATAAGCTTGATTCCCTCTTCGTGTGAAAGTTCGTTCTGGTACTTGATAGCCTCTGAACGGGCATAGCAATGCACGCACTTCAGGTTGCAAGTCTTGGTGCAGTTCCACACTACTACCGGACCACGGCCCGGGCCCACACCGTTCTTGGATTCGTGGGCACGCGGTTCATAACGAAGAGAATCCCCGAAATTCGGGGTGTCCATCAAAAGCTTAGTAATACTGATCATGCGCCCAAATTTAGAAATTTTTCTCTATATCAGAAATAGACTCCATAATTAGGACGTGCGTTCATACTGCGACCTTTAGCGTCATACCGAGGAGCAAAATTTTTCTTCAACGGAGTCGGTATTCTCGCCTTGAGGATTCCCGTTCCGCCTCCATTGCCCTTCGCATTTATCAAGTATTTCGCCGGATGCACTTTACCATCGTAGTAATAGTTCGATACGTACAAATTCTGTACTTCGGGATACTTTCCGTCAAATTTATTATCTGCAATAAAACCATTAAATACATCAGGAGGTGGTTGAGGCGAGGTCATAAACAAGCCGCTAATCGTATGTCCATTTCCGTAAACGATTCCGACAAAAGGAATACCGTAATCATTTAAAGGAGTCCATTCCACATAATCGTGATACTTGCTGTAATTCTGTGGAGGCAATCCATCCATTTTTTCATGCACGACAATATCATTCATAATTTGAATACAGGCATCGACAGGCGGTTTGTCATTCAAGTAATCGTTCGCAAAATCATCGAAATAATACAGTTCATGCACATTTGTCACCAAGTAACAGCCATTAGAATCTATCGCCGGTTTTACAGGTTCAAATACCCACTTGGCATTGAGATTAACGGTATCAGATTTAGTGGAATTGATAAGATAAGGCGTATTCAAAGTGATTCCCGATTGAACAGAATTAAACCACCCCCTAAAAATGAACCCTTCACGAGTCGGCTTTTTGAGGAGGACTCTTTCACCATTCAAGACTTTTTCGGGATTTGTAGAATCCCCCATCGTACCGCCGTGCAAGTCGTAGATTATGGTAATTTCACGAGCAATCCATTTGCCGTAAAGGACGATGTCTTCGGTGTTTCCTTGAGGAAGTTCCGTCACTCGAGTCGTAAATGTCGAATCGGTATACCAGCCATCAAATGTACGCCCTTCCCCTGTAGGCTCTTTCAAAATGTACGTTGCAGAATCCGCATAGCGGGACTTCGGATTCGAACGGCTCCCATAATTAATGTAGCTACCATCATTCACATAAGTAATGGAATACCAACTTTTCCACTTGGCATAAAACCTTTGGTTTCCCTCAGCCGTCGTTGAAATTTTTTCAGCCGGGATTGTGAAAATGGAATCGGTAAACCAACCTTCAAAAACATCATTTTCTTTAGAAGCCGCTTCCAATACAACTTCTTGCTTAGGCATATAGTAAGCCGGATTAGAAGAACTATTGGTGCCATTATTTAGATCATATAAAATATCATAGAACACGCCATTCAATTTCGGATAAGAATCGCCAGTTTCCTGCTTCCAAATGGGGATTTCAGTCCCTTTCTTCAGCTTTTCGAAGACCGTTTTATTCGAGAACTCTGTAACAGATACAGGCGTTGCTTCAAAACCTTGATTCGAAAATTTCTCCGGGTAAAAAACATTCTCCAAAGAAACATCGTCATCCGAAACCACCAAACATGTTTTCTTCTGTTTCAAGCCAATACCAGAAAATTTTTTCGTCACATCGATATCGCCCGCAAAAAAAGAATTTTTAATAGAAATAGCATCCAGGGCACCGACAAGTCCACCACCTTCATCACCCATCAAATAACCTGCGGAATAAGAGTTTTCTATAATCACAGTATTACGCCCATAGGAATGAGTGTATGCAGCCGGATTTCGGCTAGCCACATAGGCGACATCCAAACAAGGGTCTCCATAAACATCGACGCTACCGACAAGCCCCCCGACAACCCCTTTAGTGCCTACAACAGTAGCCGTACTGAAAACGTTCTTTAGTTTTAGGTCGCCATATTGAACCTGCGATACAAAGGGACCTGCGTCTTCGCCGCTAAAATAGGAATCCACAATTCCCAAATTCTGGATAACTGTATTGTAAGACGAAACCTGTTGAATCAAACTCACATTGCCATACAGACCTGAAATTGTATGACCATTTCCTTCGATAACACCGTTTACGTATTTAAAAGGATTCCACCAGTAGAAATCACCTTTATTCAAAGTTCCTTTAGAAGTCAAAAGATTCTTATTGACGACAATATCATCTTCAATAAATATACAGACTTTCCCTCTTGAACTATCCGCAACTTTTACAGCGCCATAAAGTTCAGCAGCATTATGAACAATCATACATCCGGCATCGTCCATTTGAGGTTTTTTGGAAACGACGCCCCAACGTGCATAAAACCTAATCTTGTTACTAAATGTTTGTGTCGGCTTTTCATACGGGTATATGCAATCCCTCTTATAGTTATCCGTAAGAACAGAGGAACTCAGCGTCTTATACCAACCCAAAAATTCGTACCCCTC
>Ga0310786_10004157_pt1 | contig 20279 bp, 17 predicted proteins | sample AusTroGonzalo_MG_FD_203881 | JGI IMG/M metagenome (GOLD analysis project Ga0310786, IMG submission 203881) | Bovine rumen microbial communities from tropical cattle in Woodstock, Queensland, Australia - Gonzalo_03 (v2) (version 2) | ecosystem: Host-associated > Mammals > Digestive system >... | reverse complement strand
TAAGGAAAAGCGCGATGCTCTGCATGCCCGTTATGCTGAGGCTATGCAGGGTCCAGACCTTGAGGCTCTTAAGCAGATCATCCTCGACGAGGAGATTGTATGCCCCATCAGCGGCACCCGCAACTGGACCGACGTGCGTCAGTTCAACCTGATGTTCTCTACTGAGATGGGCGCCAGCGCCGATGCTTCGATGAAGATCTACCTGCGTCCTGAGACCGCTCAGGGTATCTTTGTGAACTACCTGAACGTGCAGAAGACCGGTCGTATGAAGATTCCTTTCGGTATTGCTCAGATTGGTAAGGCTTTCCGTAACGAGATCGTGGCCCGTCAGTTCATCTTCCGTATGCGTGAGTTCGAGCAGATGGAGATGCAGTTCTTCGTAGCTCCTGGCACCGAGCTGGAGTGGTTCCCCAAGTGGAAGGAGACTCGTATGAAGTGGCACCAGGCCCTGGGCTTCGGCGCTGAGAACTATCGTTTCCACGACCACGACAAGCTGGCTCACTATGCTAATGCTGCTACCGATATCGAGTTCAAGATGCCGTTCGGATTCAAGGAGGTAGAGGGTATCCACTCTCGTACCAACTTCGACCTGTCGCAGCATGAGAAATACTCAGGCAAGAGCATCAAGTACTTTGATCCTCAAACCAACGAGAGCTACACGCCGTATGTTATCGAGACATCAATCGGTGTGGACCGTATGTTCCTGAGTATTATGTGTCACGCCTACGAGGAGGAGAAACTGGAGAACGGCGAGACCCGCGTGGTGCTGAAGTTGCCCGCAGCCCTGGCTCCTGTAAAGTGTGCCGTGATGCCCCTGGTGAAGAAAGACGGTCTGCCCGAGAAGGCTCGCGAGATTATCGACCAGCTGAAGTATCACTTCACTTGTCAGTACGACGAGAAGGACTCTATCGGTAAGCGCTATCGCCGTCAGGACGCCATCGGCACGCCTTACTGCGTTACCGTTGACCACGACACGCTGAACGACGGTTGCGTCACCCTGCGTTTCCGCGACACCATGGAGCAGGAGCGTGTGAAGATTAGCGACCTGAACTCTATCATCGAGGACAAGGTGAGCATTGCAAGTCTTTTGAAGAAACTCCAATAATGAAGAAGTTTATCATCTATCTGTTCGCTGTGACGATGGGCCTTTGCGGCCTTTCGTCATGCAGCGAGGAGACTGCCGAGGACGAAGAGTTTGCCAACTGGGAGTCGCGCAACGACGTGTATCTCGCCTCGCTGGTAAACGACTCGCTGAAGCAGCAGGGCTGGACGCGCATCAAGAAATTCTCGCTCAACGACAGTATCGAGGGCAGCACCTCTGAGTATGTCTATATTCATGTCATGGATAGCAACCTCATTGACAAGAGCCATGTGGACAGCAAGAAATGGAAAGTAAGTCCAGCCTATACCGACTCTGTGCGCGTGATTTATCAGGGACGCCTCATCCCCTCGGAATCCTATCCGCAGGGAAAGGTGTTTGACCCAGGAACCGTCTATGGAAAATTCTCGATGGAGACCAGTTCTACCACGCGTTTCAAGGTATCGAATATGGTTGACGGGTTCGCAACAGCACTCCAAAGAATGCATGTTGGCGACTACTGGCGCGTCTATATCCCCAGCGAGCTGGCCTACGGCGAGTCGGGTAACTCCAGCGTTCCTGGCTACAGCCTGTTGATTTTCGACCTGATACTGATTGACTATACTTCTGCAGGCACGGCGTTGAATCCCTGGCAGTAAAACAATAGGTTTTTAGTCAAATTTGCAATAAATCGTAAAAAAGAAGGCAAAAAATTTGGCAGATTGAAAGATAATGCGTACTTTTGCAGCCGAAATATAATCAAAACAGCAAAACAGACATGAAAGTCATAGCAAACAACTATTGGTGGTGGCGCAACTCAAGATTCGGAAAATCGTGAGAAGATAGCCGCGTACCCATAGGTGGGAGCAAGAAATATAGAGGCCTGTCGTTCTTACGACGGGCCTCTTTTCATAAAGTAATAACGCAAAAACAAAAAATATATGAGCATGTATCAAGTTGACAAAAACGGTTTCTACGGAGAGTTCGGAGGCGCCTACGTTCCCGAGATACTCTACAAGTGTGTGAAAGACCTGCAAGAGGCTTATCTGCCAATCATCGAGAGTGAGGAGTTCAAACAGGAGTATCACGCCCTGTTGAAGGACTATGTAGGCAGACCGTCACCACTTTATTACGCAAAGAGGATGAGCGAGCAGTATGGCTGTCAGCTGTACCTGAAGCGCGAGGACCTGAACCATACTGGTGCCCACAAAATCAACAACACCATCGGACAGATTCTGCTGGCCAAGAAGATGGGCAAGACCCGCATCATCGCCGAGACGGGAGCCGGACAGCATGGCGTGGCCACCGCTACGGTATGTGCGCTGATGAACATGAAGTGCGAGGTGTTTATGGGGGCTACCGATGTGGAGCGCCAGCACACCAACGTAGAGCGCATGAAGATGCTGGGCGCCGAGGTGCATCCTGTACGCACAGGCAACATGACGCTGAGCGATGCCTGCAGCGAGGCCATCCGCGACTGGTGCTGTCATCCTGCCGACACATTCTATATCGTAGGCTCTACCATGGGTCCGCACCCCTACCCCGACCTCGTGGCTCGCATGCAGAGCGTCATCAGCGAGGAAATAAAATGGCAGCTGGAGGAAAAGATCGGGCGCAACTACCCCGACTATCTCATCGCCTGCATCGGCGGTGGAAGCAACGCCGCAGGCACCATCTTCCACTATATGGACGACGAGCGCGTAAAGATCGTGCTGGCAGAGGCAGGCGGTCACGGCTGGCAGACGGACTATACCGCAGCCACTATCCACAAAGGTACCACAGGCATTCTGCACGGCGCCAAGATGCTGGTGATGCAGGATGAGGACGGTCAGATTCAGGAGGCCTTCACCATCTCAGCAGGTCTGGACTATCCTGGCGTTGGTCCCATGCATTGCAACATGGCCAAGAAGGGTCGCACCCAGGTGCTGAGCATCAACGACGACGAGGCTATCTACGGCGGTTACGAGCTGACCCGCATGGAGGGCATCATCCCTGCCATAGAGAGTGCTCACGCCATTGCCGCCCTGAAGAAGCTGTCGTTCAAACCCAACGACGTGGTGGTGCTCACCGTCAGCGGTCGTGGCGACAAGGACGTGGAAACCTATTTGAAGAACAAAGAAATGGCGAAGGAATACGGGAATTTTTAATTGAGAATTGAAAATTATGAATACATTCAATTATACGGCAACAAGCAAGACCATTCTAGCAGACCTCTATACCCCTATGGGCGTCTATATGCGATTGCGCGACCTGTATCCACAGAGTGCGCTGATGGAGAGCTCGGACTATCACGACTCGAACAACTCGCGCTCGTTTATCGGCATCGAGCCAATGGCCAGCGTAGCTATTGGTCATGGACTGGCTACAGTCACCTATCCTGACGGCAGCACTTTTTCGCACGAGGTTAATAAGGAGTACCGCTCTGATAAGGCTATACATGAGTTGATAGACCGCATTCATGTGGAGGGCGACGAGGACAAGGTGTGTGGACTGTTTGGCTATACCAGCTTCAACGCCGTGCGCTATTTTGAGGATATCAATGTAAAAGACGAGACTCAAGCGAAAAACGACGCGCCCGACCTGCTCTATATATTATATAAGGTGGTGATTGTGTTCGACCACTTTAACAACACGCTGAAGGTGGTTAATTTAGAGGAAAGTGGAAAGAGAAAAGAGGAAGGAGGTTACTCTGCTATTGATAAAATTATGCTGGCCATGAACAAGGCCAATGTGAAGGCTTACGATTTCCACCCTGTGGGCGAGACAACATCTCCTCTCACAGACGAACAGCACAAAGCCAATATCCGCAAGGGCATTCAGCATTGTCTGCGTGGCGACGTGTTCCAAATCGTACTCTCACGACGCTTCATCCAGAAATACGAGGGTGATGACTTCAAGCTCTATCGTGCCCTGAGAAGCATCAACCCCTCACCCTACCTGTTTTATTTCGACTTTGGCGGCTTCCGCATCTTCGGCTCTTCGCCAGAAACGCATTGTAGAATAGAGCGGAAAGAAGAAGGTGGAGAGAGGAAAGAGAATAGTTCATTCCGCGCTTATATTGACCCAATCGCAGGAACCACCAAGCGTACTGGCGATGCAGAGGCTGACCGCCGTGGTGCCGAATACCTGCGCAACGACCCCAAGGAGAATGCGGAGCACGTGATGCTGGTGGACCTGGCACGCAACGACCTGAGTCGTAACTGTCACGGCGTGAAGGTGGACTTCTACAAGGACCTGCAGTACTACAGTCATGTGATTCATCTGGTATCGAGAGTGAGTGGTGAGCTCGACAAGGATGCCGACCCCATCAAGGCTTTTATCGACACCTTCCCTGCCGGCACGCTCTCAGGAGCCCCAAAGGTTCGCGCCATGCAACTCATCAGCGAGTACGAGCCACACAACCGTGGTGCCTATGGTGGCTGCATCGGCTATATCGGACTCGACGGCTCGTTGAACCAGGCCATCACCATCCGTACCTTCGTCAGTCGTAATGGCGAACTGTGGTTCCAAGCCGGTGGCGGCATCGTAGCCAAGAGCGACGAGGAGTATGAACTCCAGGAAGTGAACAACAAACTCGGCGCCCTGCGTCGTGCTATTCTAATGGCAGAAAAAATGTAAGGTTATGAAGATAGTCATCATTGATAATTACGACTCGTTTACATATAATCTGAGTCATCTGGTCAAGGAACTGGGAGCCGAAGTAACGGTATATCGCAACGACCAATTCGAACTGTCGCAGCTGGAGGAGTTCAGCAAGATTATCCTCTCACCAGGTCCTGGCATTCCCTCTGAGGCTGGCCTGCTGCTCGATGTCATCAAGGCTTATGCTGGCAAGAAGCCCATCCTGGGTGTGTGCTTAGGTCATCAGGCCATCGGTGAGGCCTTCGGCGGCAAACTGGAGAACCTGAGCGACGTGTTCCACGGGTTGGCTACGCCCTGTCATCTCACAAGTGACGATGCACTCTTCTCTGGCATCTCAAAAGAATTTACCGTAGGGCGCTACCACTCGTGGGTGGTATCAAAACAGGACTTCCCCGACTGTCTTGAGATTACTGCCGAGAGCGACGAAGGACAGATCATGGCCCTGAAGCACAAGACGCTCAACGTTCGTGGCATTCAGTTCCACCCCGAGAGCGTGCTCACCCCCGACGGCAAGAAGATGTTGCAGAACTGGATGTTTCTTTAAAATTGAAAAATTGAAGAATTGAAAAATTGAAGAGATATGGCACAAACAATGAAAGACATCCTGAACAGGATGCTGAACCACGAGGAGCTGTCTCGTGAAGAAATGAAGAATATTCTGATTGGCATTACTCAGAGCGAGTATCCCACAGAACAAATCACAGCGTTATTAACTGCCCTGCAGATGCGCGGCGTCACCGTTGACGAGCTCTTGGGCTTCCGCGATGGTATTCTGGAAACAGGCGTGCATGCCATCCTGAATGCTGACCGCTACATCGACGTGGTGGGTACTGGCGGCGACCGTAAGAACACCTTTAATATTTCTACCACCTCGTGCTTTGTCATCGCAGGTGCCGGCTATAAGGTGGCCAAACACGGCAACTACGCTGCAACCTCTGTCTCTGGCGCATCGAACGTGATTCAGCACCACGGCATCAAGTTTACTGACGACATCGACAAACTGAACCGTAGCCTCAACGAGGCTGGCATCGTCTATCTGCATGCCCAGCTCTTCGCCAAGGCCATGAAGTTCGTGGGTCCTATCCGCAAGGCGCTGCAGTTCCCTACCATCTTCAACCTGTTAGGTCCACTGGTCAACCCCAGTCAGCCTCAATGTCAGTTGCTGGGTGTGGCTAACCTCGACCAGATGCGCCTCTACAGTCAGGTTTACCAGAAGATTGGTATCGACTATGGTATCGTAAACTCTATCGATGGCTACGACGAGATCTCGCTGACGGGCGACTTCAAGGTGACTACCAAGCAATACGAGCGCATCTTCAAGCCCAGCGACCTCGGCTTCGAGATTGCCAAACCCGAAGAGCTGGTGGGTGGTGCTACTGAGGAAGAGGCTGCACAGATCTTCGACAGCGTACTCGAGAATCGTGCCCTACCCGCTCAGAAGAACATCGTGCTGGCCAACGCTGCCTTCGGCATCCAGGTACTGGAGAAGGGCGAGAAGAGCATTGAGGAATGCATCGCCATCGCACGCGAGAGTATCGACAGCGGCGCTGCCCTCCGCACCTTCAAGAAGTTCGTGGAACTCAATAGTTGATTCGTAATAACGTAATAACGGTATAACGAAATAACGTATTAACGAAGATTATGCAAGATATTCTAAAAGAGATCGTTGCTCACAAGCATCTGGAACTGGAGCAGCTTTGCGCCAAGAAAGCTTCTCTGCGTGAGGCATTGCTCCAGAGCGAGACTGGCATCATCGCTGAGTTTAAGCGAAAGTCACCGTCGAAGGGGTGGATCAAGGAGGATGGACGAGCCGACATCATCCCACTGAGTTACCAGCAGAATGGTGCTGCTGCTATCAGCATCCTCACCGATGAGCATTACTTCGGTGGGCACGACGATTTCATTCGCATGGCTCGTCAGTCGGGAGTAACGATACCCATCCTCTACAAGAACTTCGTCATCGATGAGTTTCAGCTCTACGAAGCGGCTCTCTGTGGTGCCTCTGCCGTACTGCTTATCGCAGCATGCTTAACGAAAGCCCAATGTAAGAGTCTCTTGACTAAAGCCCATGAGCTTGGTTTGGAGGTGTTGCTCGAGATGCACTCTGAGGCCGAGTTGGAATATGCGGAACTGGGACCAGACCTCTGCGGCATTAACAACCGCAACCTCGGTTCCTTTGTGACAAATGTCGAGAACTCGTTCCGTCTGGCCGAGCTACTGCCTAAGGACGCCGTAAAAGTGAGCGAGAGCGGAATATCAAATCCTGACACAGTAAGCAAACTGCGTGAGGCTGGTTTCCGCGGCTTTCTCATCGGTGAGAACTTTATGAAGACTGCCGACCCAGGCCAGGCTCTTAACGAATTCATTTCGAAGCTATGATGATTAAGGTCTGTGGCATGCGTGATGCGGAGAACATCCGTGAGGTGGAAGCATTGGGTATAGACCTGATGGGATTTATCTTCTGGCCGAAGTCGCGCAGATACGTTAGCAAGAAACCAGGCTATCTGCCCACCAACTGCAAGCGCGTGGGAGTATTCGTCGATGAGGACATCGAAAAGGTAAGACATATTGCCGATGACTATGCCCTCGACTATATCCAGCTTCATGGCCACGAGTCGCCCGAATATTGCGTTCTGTTAAAAGGCCACAAGCTCATCAAAGCCTTTAACATCGCCACCAAGGAGGATTTAGAGGCTACCAAGCCCTACGAAGGCCTCGTCGACTACTTCCTTTTCGACACGAAAGGCAAATCCGTAGGCGGCAATGGCGAGAAGTTCGACTGGACGGTTCTTGAAGCCTATCAGGGCAACACGCCATTTCTGCTTAGTGGCGGCATTGGTCCTGATGATGCAGAACGTGTAAAAGCCATTAATCACCCTAAGTGCATCGGCATCGACCTGAACTCACGTTTCGAAACAGCCCCTGCGATTAAAGATGTCAATAAACTCAAAGAATTCATTAAAACAGTAAGGATATGAACAAGATTAATAAGCTCTTTGCCAACCGAGGCGACAAGAAATTCCTTTCGCTCTACTTCTGTGCTGGTTGTCCCACACTTGAGAGTACAGGCGACGTGATTCTGACAATGCAGAAAAGAGGCATCGACTTCATTGAGGTCGGCATTCCCTTCAGCGACCCCCTGGCCGACGGTCCCGTTATTCAGAGCGCTGCCACCAAAGCCCTTATGAACGGCATGAACCTGAAGACACTCTTCGCCCAGCTGAAGACCATCAAGGATCAGGTGGAGATTCCGCTTATTATGATGGGTTATCTGAACCCTATTCTGCACTACGGCATCGAGGCGTTCTGCCAGTCGTGCGTAGAGAGCGGTGTGAGCGGTGCCATCATCCCTGACCTGCCTTTCAAGGACTATCAGGAGGTGGTAAAACCCATTGCCGACAAGTACGACCTGCGTATCATCATGCTCATCACTCCTGAGACCAGCGAGGAACGCATCCGCTTTATCGACAACAATACCGATGGCTTTATCTATATGGTATCGAGTGCCGCCATCACTGGTGCCCAGAAATCGTTCGATGATGCCAAACAGGAATATTTCCGTCGTATCAACGCCATGAACCTGCGCAACCCCCGCATGATTGGCTTCGGCATCAGCAACCGTCAGACACTCGAGGCTGCCCAACAGAATGCAGCAGGAGCCATTATCGGCTCAAAGTTTGTCACCCTGCTCAACGAGAGCAAGGATGCCAACGAGGCCCTCGACAAGTTGTTCGAGGCATTGGCATAAACACTTGAATAAACAAAGACCGCAAGTCTCTCAAACGGGAAACTTGCGGTCTTTTTGTGTCGACACTTGGATTCGAACCAAGGACCCCCACCATGTCAAGGTGATACTCTAACCAACTGAGCTATGCCGACTTTTGCGATAAGCGGATGCAAAGGTACGCATTTTAATTGAGAATTGAGAATCGAGAATTGAGATTTTTGATAGCAACGGCGTTATTTAACATTTGTTTTATAAAAATACTGGCCGCGATGCTTCACTATTCAGAAAAATGTTGTATATTTGCGACATGATTAAAAACCTATAGAATATGCAGAAATATGCTGACTATATCCAGAAGATAGAGATTGACTCGCTGTGGAGCGGCAAAAAGCACATTGTGTGGGAGCTGGACCCTCATGTAAACATTCTGAGCGGCATCAACGGCGTGGGTAAGAGTACTATATTAAATAAGGTGGTGAAGAGCGTCAACACCAATGGTGACATTCTGAACCATCTGTTGAAGGGCGTTCATGTGACAGCCTCGCCAGCCGATGCCACCCATGTGCGTTTCGACCTGATACGTTCGCTCGACTCGCCTGTGCTCGACCTTGACACGATGGCGCATGTTGACTCGCGTATCTCGTCAGCCCTTGACTTCCAGCTCTATCACTTGCAGCGAAAATACCTGGATTATCAGGTAAACATCGGGAACCGTATCATTGAGCAGTTGCAGCAGGGACATGCTGATGCTGCACAGGAGCTGTCGCAGAAGAAGATGCGCTTTCAGGATATGGTGGACGAGCTGTTTACTGAAACTGGCAAACAGATTATCCGCACAGAGAATGAGATTCGCTTTACACAAATTGGCGAGATCTTGGTGCCTTATCAGTTGTCAAGCGGCGAGAAGCAGATGCTGGCCATCCTGCTCACCGTACTTGTAGAAGATAATCTGCCCTATGTGCTCTTCATGGACGAGCCGGAGGTGAGCCTACATGTGGAATGGCAGAAACGCCTTATCGACCTGATACTGGAGTTGAATCCTAACGTTCAGATTATCCTAACCACCCATAGTCCTGCCGTTGTCATGAACGGTTGGGTGGACTGCGTAACGGAAGTGTCGGATATCACCGTGTGATTATGCCCAGCAGACTAAGGGACAACATAGACAGTCGTTACTTCGAAGCGGCCAATGCGCTAAGGGGTAAAAAATCGCAACGCAGGATTGTGGCCTACGTTGAAAGTTACGATGATATCTATTTCTGGCGCACCGTTCTCAGTCGTTTCGAGAACAACAATCGCTATTTCGAGGTGATGCTGCCTTCGAAAGGAAATCTGACTCGTGGTAAGAAGTCGGTGCTCATGAACTTTGTGGGAGAACATGTTGGACCTGATATGATTGCCTGTGTTGATGCCGATTACGACTACCTGTTGCAAGGCGTCACAGAGCAATCGCGCAGAGTATTGGAAAGCCCTTATGTGTTTCACACCTATGTCTATGCCATCGAGAATTTCCAGTGTTATGTCCCTTCTTTGCATGATGTCTGTGTGGCAGTAACGCTCAACGACCACCGCATCTTCGACTTTCAAGAGTATTTCCGACTGTACAGCGAATCTTGTTTCCCCCTGTTTGTATGGTCGGTTTGGGCATACCGCACAGGACATCACGGCCGGTTCTCGCTCACCGATTTTAATCGCGTTACTGATCCTGGCGGTTTCACCATACAAGCCCCAGAGGCATCTATAAACCATCTACGCCGCAAGGTGAGAACCAAGATAAACGAGTTGCAGCATCAGTTTCCCGACAATAAAGAAGCGTATCTGAAAACCAAATCAGATATCCTTTCGCTGGGTGTCACCCCTCAGACCACCTATCTCTATATGCAAGGGCATCATCTCTTTGATACTGTTGTAGCACCCATCCTGACGAAGATCTGTAACCAGTTGCGACAAGAACGTCAGAACGAGATTTATTTCGCTCAGGCACATCGCACCCAGAAACAAAACGAGATGTCGTGCTATGAGAATTCATTGCAGGACATTAAGGTAATGTTGAAAAAGAATACAGGTTACCTACAGTCGGAGCGTTTCTTGCAGTTACAGAAAGACGTGGAACAATACCTGAATACCTGCACTAATTCTCCTTCCAGAACGAACGAGTAAAGAGTACCAACACCGTAATAATCTCCAGACGGCCTACCAACATCAGGAACGAGCAGAGCCACTTGATGCCATCAGACAAGTCTGCCCACGACATCTGTGGTCCGATATTCGTGTCGAGACCTGCTCCCACATTACTGATAAGGCTTAATGAAATGGTGGCAGCATTCGTGATATCGACACCTGAGACTACCATAATAATCGTGGTGATAAACAAGGTGAGAACATAGATGGTGAAGAAGGCCAGCAAAGTCACCAGTCGTCCCTGCGGAATGCTCTGTCCGCTCATCTTCACAGGCAGCACAGCATTAGGATGAAGGATATGACGGAACTCATTACGCAGCACCTTCAGTAGCATCAGTACGCGAATACTCTTGAAACCACCAGTGGTAGAACCAGCACAGGCTCCCATAAACATCAGAACGCCCAGAATAGCCCAGGTGATGTGGGGCCAGGTACCTGCATCCATATTGCTGAGACCAGTGGTAGTAATGAATGATACCACCTGGAACAAAGCCGAACGGAAGGCCAGTTCGAAGTCATAGTCCATGCGAGTAAGCAGCAGATACATAATCCACACGGTAGCCAGTGCAATGGTGATAATATATATCTTGAACTCAGAATTACGGAACAGCGAACTATACTTGAACTTAAAGATGCTCATATAGAGCAACGTAAAGTTGATACCTGCCAGGAACTGAAACAGAATGGCCAGATATTCGATAAGCGGTGAGGCGAGGAAGATGGTACCATTGTGAATGGAGAAACCACCCGTGGCTGTTGTCGACATAGAATAGTTGGTGGCTTCAAACCACTCCATTCCTGCCAACCAGAACGACAAACCGCAGGCAATGGTCAGCAGCATATAGATGCTCCATATCCATTTGGCTGTTGTCGACAAACGAGGGTGCATCTTAGAGCGCATCGGTCCGGTGGCCTCTGCAGCAAACACCTTCACACTTCCGCCTACCAACTGTGGCAGCAGGGCTACGGTAAAGAACACGATTCCCAAACCGCCTATCCACTGCATCAGCGAGCGCCAGAACAGCAGACCGTGGGGCAGCGACTCTACATCATCGATGACAGTAGCGCCTGTCGTGGTGAAACCCGACATTGTCTCAAAGTAGGCATCGGTAATGCTGGAAACAGATCCATGAATCAGGAAGGGGAACATGCCAAAAAACGAGAATATCACCCAAGAAGCCGCCACCACCACATAGGCATCGCGACGACTCAATGAGTTCTTGGCTTCATGTCCGAAGAACAAGAAGATAAAGGCACCACCGAAGGTCAGCAGGGTCGAAACAATAAAAGCCATCACGTCATCCTCATGGAACGAGAAAGCCATTGCCAGACACACTCCCATGAAGAACGACTCGATGAAGAGCAGCGACCCGATAATCTTCGATATGATGCGGAAGTTTACCATAAGAAGGATTTCTTGAAGTATTTTTCTGCTTCTTCCAGATGATGCTTATGACAGAACACCATCACAGAGTCGCCTGCCAGTATCTGGGTATTACCATTAACCAGGATACCCTTACCGTCACGAACCAGTCCACCAATGGTAATGCCGAAGCGAAGTCCTAAGTCTTTCACGGTTTTCTTCGTCACCTTCGAGCCTTCGGCAGCCACAAACTCCGCCACATCAGCATCCACCATCATCAACGAACGCAGGTTGCGCACGTCGGCCTTCAGCATCATCTGGAAGATATGACTGGCAGCCACCGTCTTTTTATTGATAACAGTACCAATGTCCAGACTGTCGGCCATAGGCACATAATCCAGGTTCTCTACCATAGCCACCGTCTTGCGGACTCCCAGTTTTTTGGCTGTCAGACAAGCCAGAATATTGGTTTCAGCATTACCTGTCAGAGCCACGAAAGCCTGTGTGTGCTTGATGCCTTCCTCATTAAGCAGGCCCAAGTCACGTCCATCACCATGAATCACCATCGCATCCGTCTCGGTGAGCAACTGGTTCAGGCGCTCACAACGGTCGGCATTGATCTCAATAATCTTGGTGTTCATATAATCGGGCATCGTCAGCGCAGCTCTTACTGCCGTCTTTCCGCCACCCATGATGATAACATTGTGCACATCCTCATAGTGTTCTTTGCCCACAATCTTGCGGATATATGGAATATATTCGCTGGTAGTCATAAAATAGGCCAAGTCGTGAAGATGCAACTCGTCCATACCACCAGGGATGATGGTTTCCCTGCCACGTTTGATGGCAACGACTATATAGGGATCCTCAGGACCGCAGAGGTCTTTCAGTGGCTGGTTCAGAATCTCGCAGCCTTCGCGCAGCTTGATACCTAATAGCACAAGGGCTCCATCATGCACATCCCAACGCTGACGAACCCACGACAGCTTCAATCCATTGATGATATCAGTTGCTGCCAGCACCTCGGGATAAACCAACGAGTCGATGCCCAGATCGTGGAAGAACGGCAGGTTCTGGGGCGACAGATACTCGTAGTTGTCAATGCGTGCTACAGTTTTCTTTGCTCCCAACGCATGAGCTAGCGTACAGGCTGTGATGTTACGACTCTCGTAACGGGTCACACCAACAAACAGGTCGGCGCTGCCCACACCTGCGTCCTTCAACGCTTTGATGCTGGTAGGCGACGCATTGAGAGCCATGATGTCGTAGTTGGAGTCTATGCCCGCCAACCGTTCCTCGTCATCATCAATCAACACACAGTCGTGATGCTCTGTCGACAGTAGTTTTGACAAGTGTTTTCCTACGGCTCCTGCGCCCGCAATCACAATCTTCATTTCAGTATCTCCTTTTTAATGGTTTCGTCGTCCATGCCTACAATCTGTCGCAACTCGTCAATAGTGCCATGCTCCACGAAGTTGTCAGGCAGACCTATGCGTGTGATGGTTGGCTGATAGCCGTGATCGTTTATCCACTCCATCACGGCACTACCCATACCACCATTGCGCACACCATCCTCGATGGTGATGATACGTTTAAACTTACGACCTACCTCATGGAGGACATTCTCGTCGAGGGGTTTCAGGAAGCGCATGTCATAATGGGCAATGCTGGGTGTGCCTGTAGGACTCGTTGTATTACAGATATCAGTAATGATACGCTCAACGTCATTGCCTATCGGACCAATAGTCAGCACAGCCACATCATCGCCATCACGCAACTTACGAGAAGTACCGACCTCTATCTCCTCCAGCGGACAACGCCAGTCAACCAGCACGCCACGACCTCGAGGATAGCGAATCACGAAAGGACCTTTACCATCCAACTGGGCCGTATACATCATTCGACGCAACTCATGCTCATTCATTGGCGAGGCAATGGTCAGATTAGGAACACAGCGCAGAGCTGCCATATCGAAGGCACCATGATGCGTAGGACCATCCTCACCCACCAGTCCTGCACGGTCGAAACACAGCACTACTGGAAGTTTCAGGATAGCCACATCGTGGATGATATTATCGTAGGCTCGCTGTGCAAATGCGCTATAGATATTACAAAAAGGTATCAGCCCGTCCTTTGCCATACCTGCAGAGAACGTCACGGCATGCCCCTCAGCAATACCCACATCAAACATTCTGTCAGGCAACTCCTTCATGGGAATGTTCATCGAACATCCCGTAGGCATGGCTGGCGTGACACCAACTATCTTTTCATTATCACGGGCCAGTTCAAGTAGTGTCTCTCCAAACACATCCTGATATTTTGGGGGCATATCCTTCGTATCACCCTGAATCAGTTCACCAGTATCCGGATCAAACTTTCCTGGCGCATGCCAAACAGGCTGATAGTTTTCGGCAGGGGCATAACCATGACCCTTCTTCGTGTGCAGATGCAGCAGCTTCGGGCCTTTCATGTCCTTTAGCTGTTTCAGGATACGCACCAATTCCTTGACGTCATGTCCGTCAAAGGGACCGAAGTAGCGGATATTCATGCCCTCAAAGATATTCTGCTGTTGGGCAATAGCACTCTTCACCGCATTAGTCAGTCTGATGATACCCTTCTTACGGTTTTCCGACAGCAGGCCCTGCTCTGCCAGCCATTTCGCAGCTTTGTAGCGCAGAGAGTTATAGGTACTATTTGTGCTCAGCCCCAGCAGATAGTCCTTCATGCCACCCACAGAGCGGTCAATGCTCATGTCGTTATCATTCAGTACTATCAAGAGGTCGTTAGGCGTACTCGACACATTATTCAGACCCTCGAATGCCAGTCCACCGCTCATGGCACCATCGCCAATCACGGCAACTACCTTAGGTGGTCTGAGCGTAGAATCCTGGTATTTCAGGTTGGCAGCAACAGCCATTCCCAATGCGGCAGAGATACTGTTTGAGGCGTGACCACAGATAAACGAGTCATACTCACTCTCCTGTGGTGTGGGGAAAGGACGAATACCACCCAGTTTGCGGTTGGTAGAGAACTGATCCCTGCGTCCTGTCAATATCTTATGGCCATAAGCCTGGTGTCCCACATCCCATACAATCCTGTCATTAGGCGTATTGAACACATAATGTAGCGCCACCGTCAGCTCCACCACACCCAGACTTGAAGCCAGGTGTCCTGGGTTCTCAGCAAGTTCCTCTACGATGTCCTGTCGTAGTTCAGAACATAGTTTCGGCAGCAGTTCCGGCTTCATCTGTCGCAGTTGCTCCGGCGTGTCAATGCTGTTTAATATCTTAAAATTTTTATGTTCCACGATTTAAGAATAATCATTTATGGCGACAAAGTTACAAATAATCGTTCATATTTCAAAAAGAAAAGCCGTTTTATTTTGGCTATTACATAATTATTTCATAAATTTGCAGGCAAATCGTAACCTTGAATTAATTGAAGTATGAGATATATCGTCCTAAAAGGGGACCAAGGCGCTAGACACCTGTCGTTTTATCTTGCTATGGAAGAATATGTAGCCCGTCATATCGATGAGGATGACTTATTCTTTATGTGGCAGGTACGCCCAACGGTCATCTTCGGACGTAACCAGTCTCTGGAAAACGAGGTGAACGTGGACTATTGTCGTGCCAACGAGATTGAGATGTACAGGCGCAAAAGCGGTGGTGGCTGTGTCTATGCAGATATGGGCAACGTCATGTTGTCCTATATCTCTAAGGAAGAGAATGTTGGACTCACGTTCAATCGCTTTATCAATATGCTCCTGCTGGTGCTGCGCCGAATGGACATCGAGGCTACTGGGACCAGTCATAATGATGTAATGATTGGCGACAGAAAAGTCTGTGGCACAGCATTTTACCACATACCAGGACGCAGCATCGTACATAGCACCATGCTCTACGACACGAATATGGATCACATGCTCAACGCCATCACCCCCAGTCAGGAGAAACTTCAGTCGAAGGGCATCAAGAGTGTGCGTCAGCGTATTACCTTCCTGAAAGACCACACATCGCTGAGCCTCAACGAGATAAAGAGTATTGTGAGGACGACCCTTTGTGAAGGCGAACTAATTCTGTCACAGGCCGATATCGAAGGCATAAAGCAGCTGGAGCAGACCTATTTACGCAAAGAATTCATTAACAGAATACAATAAACATATTGACTACTATGGATAATTACCAACAACTGAACCAACAAAACAAAAGAACCTGTCTCTACGACAAACACGTGGCACTACAAGCCCTGATATCTCCTTTCGGAGGCTTTGAGATGCCTATCCAGTATGCTGGCATTGCCCCTGAGCATCAGGCTGTTCGCGAACATGTGGGAGTGTTCGATGTCAGTCATATGGGTGAGGTAACCGTCAAAGGCAAGGATGCCGAACGCTACGTGCAGCACCTTTTTACTAATGACATCGCTGGCGCTCCCATTGGCAAGATTCTTTATGGCATGATGTGCTACGAGAACGGCGGAACCGTCGATGACCTGCTCGTCTATAAGTTTGGCGAGAACGACTTCTTCCTCGTCATCAACGCTGCCAATATCGACAAAGACTGGGCGTGGATGCAGGAACAGGCCAAAGGTTTCGACATCGACCTTCAGAACCGTAGCGAATTCTATGGTCAGATAGCTGTTCAGGGACCAGAAAGTGAACATATCGTAGAAACCGTCTTAGGACTGGAATGCAAGGAACTGACATTCTATACCTTCAAGACTATCGGCGACGTTATTATCAGTCGTACTGGCTACACAGGAGAAGACGGCTTTGAGATCTATGCAGACCACGACTATATTCGCACTTGCTGGGATAAGCTGATGGCTGCAGGCATTCAGCCCTGTGGACTGGGGTGCCGCGACACCCTGCGCTTCGAAGTGGGTCTGCCGCTTTATGGCGATGAGCTCTCTGAGGAGATCACCCCTATCATGGCTGGACTGGGTATGTTTGTAAAACTCGACAAAGCTGAGTTTATCGGTAAAGAGGCGCTGGCCAAACAAAAGGCCGATGGTCCTGCCAAGAAGCTCATTGGCATCGAGCTTGCAGACAAGGCCATCCCTCGTCACGGCTATACAGTATTGAATATAGCAGGCGAACCTATCGGCGAGGTAACTACCGGCTATCATACGCTATCGACAGACAAAAGCGTATGCATGGCACTTGTCGATGCCCAATATGCCAAGTTGGATACTGAATTGCAAATCCAAATCCGCAAGAAGGTATTCCCTGGCAAGGTTGTCAAGAAGCAGTTCTACAACAAGAGCTATAAAAGGTAAAAAAAGAAAACGATAATAGTAAAACTAAAAACTATAAAGTATTATGGCTAAAGTAATTGAAGGACTCTACTACTCAGAGTCACACGAATTTGTAAGAGTAGAAGGTAATTATGGCTTTATTGGTATCACCGACTATGCCCAAAACGCACTAGGCAATGTGGTCTATGTCGATATGCCAGAGGTGGATGACGAAGTAACTGCTGGCGAGGAGTTTGGCGCTGTGGAAAGTGTCAAGGCTGCCAGCGATCTCTTTGCACCAGTTAGCGGTACTGTGGTTGAGATTAACGACGCTCTTGAGGACCAGCCCGAGCTCATCAACCAAGATGCTTTCGAGAACTGGATCATCAAGGTTGAACTCAGCGACAAGTCCGAGCTCGACGCCCTCATGGATGCTGCTGCCTATGAAGCTTTCTGCGCCAAATAGTCAAATAGTGAAATTGTGAAATAGTCAAATAGTAAAATAGTAAAATAGTAAAATGTATAAGTATTTCCCGCATACAGATAATGATCTGAAGGCGATGTTAGAAAGAGTGGGCGTTGATTCCATGGACGCCCTCTACGCTCAGATTCCTGAGAACATCCGCTTCCGGGGCGACTATAAGATTCCCTCAGAGATGAGTGAGATGGAGGTGCGCCAGCTCTTCGAAAAGCTCGGGTCTCTGAACAAACAGCTGACATGCTTTGCTGGCATGGGAGTCTATGACCACTATACGCCTGCCGTCATACCACAACTGCTACAGCGTTCAGAGTTTCTGACCTCATACACCCCGTATCAGGCCGAGATTTCGCAAGGCACGCTACATTATATCTTTGAGTACCAGTCGATGATGGCAGAACTGACAGGCATGGATGTCTCTAATGCCTCGATGTACGACGGCAGCACTGCTGCCGCTGAGGCCATGATGATGGCTGTAACTGCCAGCAAGAAGGCCCGTCGTGTACTCATCTCTGGTACGATGAACCCGCTGACTGTCAAGGTGATGACACATTATGCCCATCATCAGGGTATCGACCTCTATGCCTTGCCTATCAAAGATGGTGTGACTAACATGGAAGACCTCAAAGCCGAGTTGGCTAAGGGTGATGTTGCTGGTTTGATGGTGCAACAACCTAATGTCTTTGGCATTGTGGAAGACTATACAGGCTTTGCTGATGCTTGTCACGAACAGAAGACCCTCTTCATGATGAACTGTGTGGCTGCCGACCTCGCTGTGCTGAAGACGCCAGGCGAATGGGGAGCCGACATTGCCGTGGGCGATGGTCAGTCGCTGGGCATCCCCATGCAGTTTGGCGGTCCTTATGTGGGCTATATGTGCTGTACAGAGAAACTGATTCGTAAAATGCCAGGTCGCATTGTAGGCATGACCAAAGACAACCGCGACCAGCGTGCCTTTGTGCTTACCTTGCAGGCTCGCGAACAGCATATCCGTCGTCAGAAAGCCACCTCGAATATCTGTTCAAATCAGTCACTCATGGCACTTTGGGTTACGGTTTATCTGTCGCTGATGGGTAAGCAAGGCATGAAGGAGGCGGCACAGTTCTCCTATGCTGGTGCCCACTATCTCTACGACGAGCTCAAGAATACGGGTCGCTTTAAGTTGGTGTATGACAAGCCGTTCTTCAATGAGTTCTACGTGAACTACGACGGCGATGTCGAGACGCTCTACCAGCGACTCATCGAAGCTGGCTTCTTGGTAGTCAGGATGGAGGAAGGACTCTTGATTGCTGTCACAGAGAAGCGTACGAAAGAAGAAATTGACAACTTCGTAAAGATTGCTGCCCTATGAACAACCGACTATATGGAAATCTGATCTTTGAGCTCTCAAAGGAAGGCCGCAAAGGCTATAGCTTACCCAAGAATTATTTTGGCGATTACGAGATACCCGCTTCTATGAAACGTGGAGAGGAGGCACAGTTGCCAGAATGCGACGAGCTGACGGTGGTGCGCCACTATACGAACCTCTCTAATAATAACTTTGGTGTAGATACGGGGTTCTATCCCTTGGGCTCTTGCACCATGAAGTACAACCCCAAGATCAATGAGGAGATGGCCGCCCTGCCACAGTTCCAGAACCTGCATCCCCTGCAGCCTGCTGAAACGACGAAAGGTGCGCTGGCCTTGAAAACGCTGCTGGAGCAGTCGCTCTGCGAGCTCACTGGCCTGGCCCATTTCACGTTTAAGCCCTACGCTGGTGCCCATGGTGAGTTGACAGGCCTGATGACCATCGACAATTATCACCAGTCTCGCAACGACTTTGCACGTAAGAAGGTCATCGTGCCCGATTCGGCTCATGGCACCAACCCTGCCTCTGCTGCCGTCTGCGGTCTGGAGATTATCGAGGTGAAGTCTGGCCCAGACGGTCAAGTCGATCTAGAAGATCTAGAACGTCTAGTCTCTCTTGAAGGTCCCAATATTGCCGCCATGATGATGACCAACCCTAATACGTTGGGACTGTTCGAGACACGCATCCCTGAGATTGCCAAGCTGATTCATCAGGCAGGCGGCTTGATGTACTACGATGGTGCCAACCTGAACCCGATGCTTGGTGCCTGTCGCCCTGGCGATATGGGTTTCGACGTGATGCACATCAACCTGCACAAGACGTTCTCTACGCCTCATGGCGGTGGTGGTCCAGGCGCTGGTCCTGTGGGTGTTCGTGAGGGTTTGCAGGAATGCTTCCCCTTCGTGTCGCCCTATCACGGCAACTTTGGCGTGATGATGCGTGCCTATGCCTATATCCTTTCTTTGGGTCGTGAGCATATAAAAGAGGTGGGACCGCTGGCTGTACTCAATGCCAATTATATCAAGGAGTCGTTGAAGGATGTCTATGAACTGCCTATCGAAGGCCTGTGCTGTCATGAGTTCGTGTTCGACGGCTTGAAAGATAAGAGTACTGGGGTCACCACGATGGATGTTGCCAAGCGCCTGCTCGACTACGGCTATCATGCACCTACCATTTACTTCCCCTTGCTCTTCCACGAGTCCTTGATGATTGAGCCTACTGAGAACG
>Ga0310786_10004156_pt1 | contig 20282 bp, 14 predicted proteins | sample AusTroGonzalo_MG_FD_203881 | JGI IMG/M metagenome (GOLD analysis project Ga0310786, IMG submission 203881) | Bovine rumen microbial communities from tropical cattle in Woodstock, Queensland, Australia - Gonzalo_03 (v2) (version 2) | ecosystem: Host-associated > Mammals > Digestive system >... | reverse complement strand
AGATAAATTCTGATTTTGAATCTTGATTGGAAAAGTGGTCCCACTAGGGCTCGAACCTAGGACCCTCTGATTATGAGTCAGATGCTCTAACCAACTGAGCTATGGGACCCGACAGTCGTACTGTCATAAATTCAGGCGGCAAAGATACACTTTTTTTCGATATATATTGTATCTTTGCCGCCTGAAATTTCGGACAATGTCTGACGCGAAACATTTTTTGCCAATTACCAAAAAGGAGCTCGACTTCTTGGGCTGGGATTACGTGGATGTTATCCTCGTGAATGGGGATGCCTACGTGGATCACCCGTCGTTCGGAGCGGCGGTCATTGGGCGCGTGCTCGAGCGCGAGGGACTGCGCGTGGCTATCCTTCCGCAACCTAATTGGCAGGATGATTTGCGAGATTTCAAGAAACTTGGTACTCCGCGACTCTTTTTCGGGGTCACTTCCGGCAACATGGACTCCATGGTCAACCACTACACGGCCAACAAGCGGTTGCGCAGCGATGATGCTTATACCGCCGGCGGCAAAGCAGGGTTCCGCCCCGACTACGCTACCACGGTCTATTCCCGCATCCTTCGGCAACTTTTCCCCGACACGCCCATCGTGCTTGGCGGGGTAGAGGCCTCCATGCGACGCCTCTCTCACTACGACTATTGGAGCGACACCCTCAAACCGTCGATTCTGATAGATAGTCAGGCAGATGTGCTGGTTTATGGCATGGGTGAACGACCGATTGTGCAGTTAGCGAAACTGATGCAACAGTCGGATTGGCGCAACCATTTGCATGAATGTTCCCAGATTGCTTATATAGATAATAGTATAGACAAATATCAATCGGAGCAGCCGATCATGTTGCACGATTACGCGGATGAACAAAAAGACAAACGCAAATATGGGGAGGATTTTGTGGCGATGGAGAAGGAATCGAACAAGCGCACGCAACGTACACTGATTCAGCCTTATAAGGACAAGTATGTGGTAGTTCGTCCGCCGTTTCCCGTGGCCACGGAAGAGGAAATGGACAGTTTCGCGCTGTTCGACCGCATGAAGAACGCGCCGCATCCTAAGTACTTGAAACGCGGCGATATACCCGCCTTCGAGATGATTAAGAACTCCATCACCATTCATCGCGGATGCTTTGGCGGATGTAGTTTCTGTGCTATCGCCGCCCATCAGGGCAAGGCCATTGCCTCCCGCTCGGAAGAATCCATCATGCGCGAAGTGGAGGATTTGGTGCAACGGCCTTATTTCAAGGGACATATTAGTGACTTGGGCGGACCGTCGGCCAACATGTACCGCATGCAGGGACAGGATTTGTCGAAGTGCGAGAAGTGCCCGCGTCCCTCTTGCCTCGTCCCGAAAAAGTGTCCCAATCTGCAGCCCGACCACCACGAAATCACCGCCCTCTACCAAAAGGTGATGAACACCAACGGTGTGAAGCACATTACCATTGGTAGCGGCATTCGTTATGATATGTTGCTGACTGACAATGAGAAAGAGAAGGAAAAGTTGGGAATGAAAGATTACCTGCGACAGGTGGTGCGCCATCATGTCTCCGGTCGGTTGAAGGTGGCCCCAGAGCATACGGATGCTGAGGTTTTGGCACTGATGCGGAAACCCTCTTTCGAACATTTCCTCGATTTTTTGAAGGATTTTAACGCCGAAAACCGCAAGTGCGGTAAAAATCAGCAACTGATTCCCTATTTTATTGCTTCACACCCTGGCTGCACCATCGAAAAGATGAGCAAGCTGTGTGATATTACCCATCAATATCACTTGATGACCGACCAGGTGCAAGACTTTACGCCCACGCCTATGACCTACGCCACGGCGATGTATTACCTTGGTTATGACCCATATACGGGTAAAAAAGTACATATTCCGAAAAGCAAACAGGAACGACAGGATCAGCACCTCTTTTTCTTTGCGGACAAGCCAGAAAATAGAGCGCGGATCAAACAATTGCGTAAAAATCAAACATTTAAATACAAACCTTAAGTTTTATTCAAAATGAAAAAGACAAAAACATTAACCTTATTGATGGCCTGCCTGATGTTTGCGGGCTGTCTGAGTGCGCAACACGCTACTCGTCATTTCTTATCCCTTACTGGCAGCGATGCTTATATGAACAGCATCCGTCCTCAACCCGCTTGTGATGTCCTTACTCTCGGCGGTGTTGGTGGAACTCTTGGCGTAGGTTACCAACTTCACCACAACCATTTCACTTTCAATGTGGGTCTTGAGTTTGAAAACAGTCTTTTGTGCAACATGGCCACAAATAACATTACTTTCGGTCCTGAGCGTGTCGTGAATAAGGGAACGACGGAGCTTCTTCTCAACGTTAATATGAACATCCCGATCATGGTGGGTGGTGAATTTGGACATTTCTATTTCAAGGCTGGTGTGGTGCCTACTCTCAATGTTTTTGGAGCAGGCGCAATCATTGGCGTTGCTAGCAGAAGTAATCCCCAAATCATAGATGTTCAAGACATCGCCACTTATCGCTATATGAAGATTCATCAGATCTATGGTCGTTTTGAGATTGGTGGCTCTTTCGGCAACTTCACTCCTTTCGACAATTCTGAACAACCTCGTGCCCGTTTCTATTTGGGAGCATATATGGATATGGGACTTATGAAAGACAGACCGAAACAAGCAGTGGGCTCATACGCCGACTATGTCCCCTATGCTATCAGCAATGAAGGTTACAATGATGTTGCCATTCCCGTTAACATCGGTTTGCGTTTCACCTGCTTGTTCCATTTAGGAAAATAATTTTTTTTAGATTAGTTGCCACTGGGTTGCAAATGGGGTCGAATCACCTTGTTTGCAACCCAGTTGCGAAAAGTATTTTGCACTTTTGCCCCCGAAAGTTACTAAGAAACGTTTCTGTTGAAAATTAACCGAAAATTGTAAAGTTATGGAAAAGAATCTTTTTTTAGGAAATAGTGAAGAGGGTCGAGGGTCAAGGGTCGAGGGTCAAGAGATTGCAGGCAATAGGGAAAAGGCAATAGGCAATAGGGAGCACCATTGTGAATGCCATCACGAGCATAATCACGAGCATAATCACGAGCACCATTGTGAGCATCATCATGACCATGAGCACCATCATGAGCATCAACATGAGCACCATCACGAACATCACCACAGTTTGAAAGAGCAGTTGGTGAAGATTCTCGTTACGGTTGTTTTGTTGGTGGCGGCGGTGGTGATTGAGAAACATACTTCGTTGAGTACTTGGCAGTTGCTGCTGGTTTATCTCGTTCCTTATCTCTTCATCGGTTTTGATACGTTGAAGGAGGCGGCGGAGGGATTGGCGCATGGGGAGCCGTTCAACGAGCATTTCCTGATGTCGGTGGCTACCATTGGCGCGTTGTGCATCGGGTTCCTGCCGGGAGCAGAGACGCAGTTCCCAGAGGCGGTTTTTGTGATGCTCTTTTTCCAAATTGGTGAACTTTTCGAGGGTTATGCTGAAGGGAAAAGTCGCGACAGCATCGCCCATCTGATGGATATTCGTCCCGATACGGCCAATGTAGTGCGTGATGATAATGTCGTGACTGTCAATCCTGAAGAAGTAAAACTGGGCGAAATTATCGTTGTTCGTCCAGGTGAGAAGATACCGTTGGACGGGGTGATTATGGAAGGCGCGACCAGTCTTAACACGGTTGCATTGACGGGCGAGAGTATGCCACGCGAAGCAAATGTCGGCGATGAGGTGATTTCGGGTTGCGTGAATATGTCGGGAGTGATTAAAGTGCGCACTACCAAGACGTTTGGAGAGAGTACGGTGTCGAAAATTATCGAGTTGGTGGAGAACGCCAACGATCATAAGTCTAAGAGTGAGACGTTTATCACACGTTTCGCCCGCGTATATACGCCCGTGGTGGTCTTTGCGGCCGTGGCTTTGGCATTGCTGCCGCCACTCTTTTCGGGCCATTTCGCCACAGCGTTCCCGGTATGGCTCTACCGCGCGTTACTCTTCTTGGTGGTTTCCTGCCCTTGCGCACTGGTTATCAGCGTACCGCTCTCGTTTTTCGGCGGCATCGGCAGTGCTTCGCGGCGCGGTATCCTGATTAAAGGTGCAAACTATATGGATGTGCTGTCCAAAGTGGGTACGGTCGTTTTCGACAAGACCGGCACGCTTACTCGCGGACAATTTGCCGTGGAGGCTGTGCATCCCGAAACGCTCGACGAACGGCAGCTGTTGCATCTCGCTGCACATGTGGAGCACTTCTCCACCCATCCCATAGGTGCTGCATTGCGCGATGCGTTCCCCGACGAAGCAACTGACGGTTGTCAGGTCAGCGATGTAGAGGAAATATCCGGACATGGCATCCGTGCCCGCGTGGGTGAGGATTTGGTTTGTGTGGGCAATGCCAAAATGATGGAGGCTGTGGGTGCGCAGTGGCACGACTGTCATCTCTCCGGCACCATCATCCATGTGGCCGTCAACGGAAAATATGCTGGACACATCGTCATTAACGATAAAGTGAAGGACGACAGTGCCGCAGCGATTGCTGAACTGCAGTCCGTTGGCGTATCGCGCACAGTGATGCTCACCGGTGACCGCCAAGAAGCTGCTGCAGATGTGGCCAAAAAGCTGGGACTCACGGAGTTCCATGCAGAGTTGTTGCCCGCCGACAAGGTAGGTCATGTAGAACGATTGCTCAGTGAGCAACGCGAGGGCGCGTTCCTTGCTTTCGTGGGCGACGGCATCAACGACGCGCCCGTACTGGCTCGTGCGGATGTCGGCATCGCAATGGGCGGTCTGGGAAGTGATGCGGCGATCGAAGCCGCCGATGTGGTCTTGATGGACGACCAACCCTCCAAGATTGCGCTCGCCATTCGGATAGCCCGCCGTACTCTGCGCATTGCTCGCCAAAACGTCGCTTTTGCTATCGGTGTGAAGGTAGCCGTGCTTCTCCTCGCCGCCTTCGGTCTCGCCACGATGTGGATGGCGGTCTTTGCCGATGTAGGAGTTACGGTTTTGGCCGTGCTGAACGCGATGAGGGCGTTGTCGGGAGAGTAGGGTCGAGGGAATAGTGGTTTAGGGTTTAAGGTTTAAGGTTTAGGGGGTTAAAGGGTTAGGTGGTTAGAAGGTTATGAGGGTAGTAGGGTCGAGGGTCAAGGGTCGAGGGAATAGTGGTTTAGGGTTTAGGGTTTAAGGTTTAGGGGGTTAAGAGGGTCGAGGGTCGAGGGAGTAGAGGGGAATATAATATAATATTAAACATAATCCAAAAGGGCTGAAAGCCCGACGTATGTTAGCCTAGGGTGAGTGTAGCGAGCCCTAGGAAATGATAAAGATATCAAATATGAACGAAGAACAAACATTAAAACAGGCTGGGGTGCGGGTTACGGCGGTCCGGTTGCTCATTTGGAAAACCATTTTGCGGGAGTATTCCGGGGTTTTCAGTCTTGCAGATTTGGAAGAGAAGCTGCCAACTGTCGATAAGTCCACGCTGTTCAGAACGCTTACGTTGCTGAGCGACAATCATTTGCTGGATACCATTGATGACGGTTCCGGCTCTCAGAAATACTGTTTGCGCAGTGCTGATGACCCGCTTTCAGGGGTGAGGCACGTCCATTTCAACTGCCGCGTATGTCACCGTACAGTATGCCTGACCAACGTCACGTTGCCGGAAGTGACTCTGCCAGAAGGTTTTTCTATGGAAGATATAGAATACGTGGTGAAGGGCGTTTGCCCAAAATGCTTGAAAAAGGTATGATGGCCGATGTATAGACGCGGCATGTCGTATTTCCAAAAGAATAGGGACGCAGCACGCTACGTCCCTACAATGTTTTTTATTTCCAAAATCGATGGGTAATATCGGTGGCTTTCCCGTTGATGTTGTGGTAAAGCCTTTGGTTGGTGGTGCGGGCACGGAGACCTCCGAGATTTGCCTGATAACCACCAATTTTCACGTAATCAAATAGTTGTGCGTTGCGGGGCAGGGCAGTGTTCCCCGAATACCACGCAACTTTCAGTTTCGTGTTTTGACGTAGATGTTGGGCCAGCGATTCCACATCTCTCGCTTGCGCGTCGCCGCCCATAAAACATACACATGTAATTTGCCGCCCATACTTGTTCAACAACGAATCCAGCGTCTTTTCATTCAATACATCACCAATGTCCTCGCGCAAGTGCGGACTGTGACAGCCCACGCACCGGTGCGGACAGTTCGTGATATTCACCGCGAGGGTCACCTCATCGGGAATCTCTTGGAAGACAATGTCGTAGTTGTAGTATTTTAGCATAGGTTTGTGATTTGTGACGTTTGACGTATGACGTATGACTTGTGTCTTGAAAACATACGTCAAACATCATACGTCTAACAGTTTACCGACGCATTCTCATAATGTCTGCGGGCTGCTTCCTCTTGGCGGGCTTTGGAGAAGCTGCTGACGCGCTTCATGTAGCCGATGACGCGGGTGAGGTAATCAACGTTCTTGCTATGGCATTCCGGACACTCGTGCAGGTAACGTTTGTCGATGTGACCGCAGTCGTTGCAGACGGTGTTGGGAATGTTGAAGGTGAAGTAGTTACAGCCTTCTTGTGCGGCTACGCGGAGCAGCTGGCGGTATTGTGCCTGGGAGAGATGCTCTTCCAAGTTGGCGTGCAGTGCAGAACCACCGGTGAGGTGCGCAATGTAGCGGGCACCGTGCAGACGGAACTTGTCGATGAGGTTCAGTGAATCATCCTCCACGCGGTAGAAATAGCTGTTGTAGCAATCGCGAGGCACGCGGTAACCATCTTCGCGATCCCATTTAGCATGCTTCACGCCCACGTTTTCAGCGGGAATCATTTCGCAGTTGAAGAGCAGATCCTTGGAGCGGTATTGGTGGTTGTATTTCTCCACCAGACCGAGGATGTCTTCCACAAATTTTTGGTACTGCGGGTTATCGTCAATCGGGATGCTGAGGAATTCGGCAGCCTCCACCAAACCGTTCACGCCGATGGTGAGGTATTGGCGGTTGATGGCAATATAACCAGCGTCGAAGAGCGGCAACATGCCTTTAGATTGCAGATATTTAAGATTCTCGTTATAAGCAATTTGCACCTTGTGCATCAGGTCAATGACCTCTTCCACAAACTGGAATTGCGGGATATTGTTGCGGCATTCGTATTGGATGCAGCGATTGATGTTGATGGTGAGCACGCTCTTGGAACCGGTGGAGACACCGCCTGCACCAAGAGTATAGCTGAAGCCGTTGTCTTGGATTTCGTTACGCAGACGGCAGCAGCTGCTCAAAGAGTCGGCGTTGTCGCTCACGTAGGTGAAGAACGAGTGGCCTGCAGCGTACATTTCTGCCGTGAAATCTGCATATTCGGTGTCGATGATGTCGCCATCTTTGGAAAGCAACGCCATGGTTTCGACGGGGAAGGTGAGTACGGCGCGGGTGCGCTCTTCGTTGAACCAACGCATGAAGCGCTTTTGCAGCCAACTCAGTGATTCCCAGATGGGTTTCGTGCCGTCGGGGAAGCGGAACTCGCCGAAGAGACTTTGGAAGTAGTAGCGGTCGTAGTAGGCCACATTCCAGAACACGGATTGGAAGTTGCGCGCACCCGTGGGTTGGTTGATGGAATAGACCACCTGCTCGAAGCTGTCGGTAATCATCTTATCGATGGTGCGCTGACGCAAGGATAGATCCACCACTTTGTCGCTGTTTTCGTAGTAATCATCGCCATACTCCTTACGGATGAAGTAGTCCATGTACATCAGGAACTCAGGCGTTGCGCAAGCGCCGCTGAGCATGCTGGAAACCATGAAGACCATGTTGATGAAGCCACCGCAGTAGGATTTGAGGTTCGTGGGGGCTGAAGCATTGCCACCAATGCTGCGTGTGCCGTCCAGCAACCACGGGTACATGGTGATGGAAGCGCAGTAGTTTGCGATACTCGTCTCGTCATTTTTATAGATAAAGTGGTGATTAAGCAAATATAAGTATTTGTCTGACAATTCCTTACCATACAGATCTTTAATTCGGTCGCACAGCATTCTACGGTTGAGGCGGATGAAGTTCGACTTAGGAAGCTCGCCGATGAGGGTGGCGATGTTTTTCTTCTCCACGTTGGCATTGGCGTCGTACTTACTGCCAGTAGCCGCGTTGGAGGCGTTACAGTAGTTGATGAGGAAGTCGAGTTTCTCCTTCACCTCACGATCTTCATAGTGACGCTGTCTATATAATATGTATGCTTTTGCAACCTCATAGTAACGTTCGGCCATGAGGGAAATCTCCACCTGGTTCTGGATTTCTTCCACAGAAATGCCATCGTGGATTTTGAGGCGGCTCATGACGTTGATGAGCACGTCTTGCGTGGCAAAGCTGTTCACGGAGAGGAACGCTTTTGCGATGGCGTTTTTGATTTTGTCGGGCGAGAAAGGTTCCCGCTTGCCGTTACGTTTGATGATGTACAGTTGATCCATAAAATGGTTAAGGTTTTGGTTGTTAATAAAAACAGCTCAGGGAGAAATTGCATAATCTCTGCGTTTCTCGTTTGCTCTTAATCCCGAAAGCCACGAACTACGGACTCAGGCAGGTCTTCTGGCTCGTTCCCGCTTTTCTCTGCCTTCCCGACCCCTAAAAAGTCAGTGACTTAGATGAGAAAGCGCAAAATAGAACTCACAGCTACGGGTATAGCCGCTGATTTTCACAGCGTTCCCTTTTCATCTGTTCAGAACCTGAACCCGTGCAAAAGTACATTTTCCTTTTTTTTGTTTTCATCCGTTCCAGAATATTTATAAACAGGGTTATTAACAATGCTGGTAATCAGTTGGTTACATGGTTAAACGGTTAGGTGGTTAATGCATAACCATGTAACCCTGTGACCGCGTAACCACTTAACCGTGTAACCCAAAAAAATACTATCTTTGCCGCCTGATTTTGGAATTAAGTACAATAAAAAATAGAAACAATGAAGAAATTATTCCTTTTCGTGCTGGCGGTCGTCGCTATGATGACGGTTTCAGCCCAGAACATCAGCAAAAACGGTGGTCTGACCATGCAACAGATTGGTCAATTGAGAGGTTCTTATGAATCTAACCCGGCTAACAAGGCCATGCGCAACGCTATCAACGCCAACGAAATCAACAAGTTGGCGGTGAATTACGACAACAACACGGCATTCGACGCCCACTTCTCGAACACGGTGCCCTCTAAGGCCATCACCAATCAGGAGTCTTCCGGTCGTTGCTGGATGTTCACTGGCATGAACGTGTTGCGTAACAAGACTATCCGCAAGTTCGATCTGCCCGCTGATTTCCAATTCTCACAGTGCTATACCTTCTTCTATGACCAATTGGAGAAGGCCAACCTCTTCTTGCAGGCTATTTTGGACAACCGCGCCAAATCCATGGAGGATGAGACCGTACAATGGCTTTTCAAGAATCCCCTTGGCGACGGCGGTCAGTTCACCGGTGTGGCTAACCTGATGACTAAATACGGTGTGGTGCCGAAGGACGTGATGCCCGAGACCTACAACAGCAATCACACTTCTAAAATTTCCGAGCTTATCAAGTTGAAATTGCGTGAAGATGGTTTGATTTTGCGCGATATGTGCAATAACAAGGGCACAACCGAGCAACAACTGCAAGCCAAGAAGATGGAAATGCTGGAGACTGTTTACCGTATGCTGGCGTACACTTTCGGCGAACCTCCTACAGAGTTCACTTGGACACAGCGCAACTCCAAGGGCGAAGTGGTGAGCACCGAGAAATACACCCCGATGTCGTTCTATAAAAAGTATGTGAACCAAGATTTCAGCCAATACTATATGATTATGAACGACCCGACCCGCGACTATTATAAAGTATATGAAATTGAATACGACCGCCATGTTTATGATGGTCAGAATTGGAAGTACCTCAATCTGCCGATGGACGAAATTGCAAAGATGGCTATCGCCAGCATCAAGGACAGCACCATGATGTATTTCTCTTGCGACGTGGCTAAGTTCCTCGATCGCGAAAAAGGTTACATGGATGTGAACAACTATGACTACGGTTCATTGTTTGGCACCACTTTCAATATGGACAAGAAACAGCGTGTCAGCACCTATGCCAGCGGTTCTTCACACGCTATGACCCTTTGCGGCGTGGATCTCGATGCCAACGGCAACCCCACTAAATGGATGGTGGAGAACAGCTGGGGCAGCAACCGCGGTCACAACGGTTTCCTCATCATGACCAACGAATGGTTCAACGAGTACATGTTCCGTCTCGTGGTGGAGGCCAAATACATCCCCGCCGCCACCCTTAAACTTTTCGACCAGAAACCTATCATGTTACCTGCTTGGGATCCGTTGTTCTCATTTGAGGAGTAATGGCACTTAAGGTAGAGACGCGATTAATCGCGTCTCTACAGCCGACGGCATTATTATTGACATATTCAGTAACCCCACATAGGGAAGAGTATTGTGGGGGAGAGAAAAGAACAAAAGATGATGAAAAAAATAATCACGATAATAACCCTCACCATTTTCGTAGTGGCAAGCTATGCGCAGAAGGCTGACGATATTTTGGGCATTTATTTCTGTGTGGATCCGTTTTCTAAGAAGCAGTCGCAGGCTCAGATTTATAAAGCCAAGGACGGTACGTATGAGGCAAAGGTGGTTTGGACGAATGATCCTGATGGTTATGACCAGATCGGTTTGGTGTTCATGCGCGGACTGACTTACAACGCTAAGGAAAATGAGTACCAGAACGGGAAAATTCAATATCCAGGTAAAAAAGGCACTTACAAGGCATACGTTCGCATTGCTGATGGTGGCAAAACGTTGAAAATGCGTGGGTATCTGGGGGTTTCACTTTTTGGTATGACAGTAGATTGGAAGCGAGAAGATAAAATTCGTCCATTAAAATAATTTTAGATAAGAAAAACGGTCGTTTGAACTTCAGACGACCGTTTTTTTTCGTCTAAAAAATCGTACTTTTGCCGCCCGAATTGTAAAAGAGAATCTCAATGAAAATCATCAACTTCTGCGTGAATTTGGTGCAGAAATATCTGCCGGAGCCATTTGTTTTGGCTATTTTGCTCACCCTGATTGCGGCGCTGACTGCCATGCCGATTTGTCACCAGACCCCATTGGAGGTGGTCCAGCATTGGGGCGACGGCGTGTGGGGTTTGTTGGCATTCTCCATGCAGATGTCATTGATTTTGGTGTGTGGAGCTACTTTCGCGGGCGCGCCTGCTGTGAAGAAAGGTATCCGGAGGCTCGCTGCACTGCCGAAGACGCCGGCATCAGCTATCGCCACGGTGACCCTGATTTCCGCTGTGGCCTGCTGGCTCAACTGGGGCTTCGGACTCATCGTGGGCGTGATTCTCGCCAAGGAGATCGCCCGCGTATGCAAAGGCGTGGACTACCGACTGCTCATCGCCTCAGCATATAGCGGTTTCGTGGTGTGGCACGCCGGACTTTCGGGCTCCATCCCGTTGACAATGGCCACCAAGGGCGACGCGCTTACTAACGCCACCAACGGTGCGCTCACCGAGCCTATTAGCGTGACTTCTACCATTTTCGCACCGCAGAATCTCATCATTGTGTTGCTCGTCATCATCGCTATCACCATCGTGAACACGCTAATGCACCCCAAAGGTGAGCACGTAGTATGTGTGGATCCCGAACTGTTGTGCGAGAAAGAAGAAACGGCAGTGAAAACGGACAATTCCCCAGCGGCCAAATTGGAACGCAGCCGACTGATTTCGATACTTATTGCCCTCATCGGATTTACATACCTTATTGTCAAGATTGGCGTGCAAGGCGGTTCCGTCGATTTGAACGCCGTCATTATGCTGTTCCTGTTCACGGGCATCTTGTTCCACGGAACGCCGACGGCATACGTGCATGCTTTCACGAAGTCGGCGGGTAGCGCGGCGGGTATCATCCTGCAGTTCCCGTTCTATGCTGGCATCATGGGCATCATTACCGGCATAGGTGAATCGGGCATTTGTTATGGTACGGTCATCAGCGATGCCTGTATTGGCATCTCCACCCCGACCACTTTCCCGCTGCTCACATTCCTTTGTGCGGCAGTCCTCAACCTCTTTGTACCGTCTGGCGGCGGTCACTGGGCGATCCAAGCACCTGTGATGTTCACCGCAGGTGCGGACCTCGGTGTTGATCCAGGTCTCACCGGCATCGCCATTGCTTGGGGCGACGCGTGGACCAACCTTATCCAACCTTTCTGGGCATTGCCTGCGCTGGCCATCGCCAAACTCAACGCCAAAGACATCATGGGGTTCTGCCTCATCGACCTGCTCATCACCGGGCTCATTATCTGCGGCGGCCTCCTCGTCTGGGCGATGTGATCCGCGTATTTGGCTCCGCGTATCTCACGTATCTGCGCGTATAATAATGGCTCCGCGTATTTTCGCGTCTCTGCACGTATAATAAATGTTTACGTGCAGAGACGTGCAGATACGCGGAGCATTTTTCGTGAAAATACGTGGAAAGATTTTACGAAAAAAATAGTATTTTTGCAGTTTGGTTCAAATTGAATATAATTAAATAGAAATACTATGACTTTACAAGAGTTTCAAGCAGATTTGAGAGCGGGCATTCCGGCTGAAATCCCCGCCGCACAACCCTACGATCCCACTGTTAACCACGCGCCGAAGCGCAAGGACATCCTCACCAAGAAGGAGAAACAACTGGCCCTCCGTAACGCGCTTCGTTATTTCCCGGCCTCACAGCACGCCGCTTTGGCTCCCGAATTCGTGAAGGAGCTGCACGACTATGGCCGTATTTACATGTACCGCTATCGTCCGACCTACGAGATGTACGCTCGTCCTATCGAAGCATATCCCGCTAAGTGTCAGCAAGCTGCGGCTATCATGTTGATGATTCAGAACAACCTTGATCCCGCTGTGGCACAACACCCGCATGAGCTGATTACCTACGGCGGTAACGGCGCCGTCTTCCAAAACTGGGCACAGTACCGTCTGGTTATGAAATACTTATCGGAGATGACCGACGAGCAGACTCTTGTGATGTACTCCGGTCACCCGCTGGGACTTTTCCCGTCACACAAGGACGCTCCCCGCGTGGTTGTGACCAACGGCATGGTGATTCCCAACTACTCTAAACCCGACGATTGGGAGCGCATGAACGCACTGGGCGTCAGCCAGTACGGACAGATGACCGCTGGTTCCTACATGTACATTGGACCGCAAGGTATCGTGCACGGCACCACCATCACGGTGTTGAACGCTAGCCGTAAGATCGGTGGCGAAATCGGTGGCAAGCTCTTCGTGACCGCTGGTTTGGGCGGCATGTCAGGTGCTCAACCGAAGGCCGGAAACATCGCCGGTGTGGTTTCCATCACCGCTGAAATCAATCCTGCTGCTACGCAGAAACGTTTCGTGCAAGGCTGGGTGGATGAGGTTCACGAGAATCTGGACGAACTGTTCGTGAAGGTGAACGAAGCCCGCGCACAGAAGATTGCGAAATCCTTTGCTTATCAAGGAAACATCGTAGATTTGTGGGAGTATTGTGCAGAGCACGACATCCAAGTCGATCTCGGTAGTGACCAAACCTCCCTCCACAATCCGTGGGCAGGTGGCTACTATCCTGTGGGCATCTCCTTCGAGGAGGCTAAGCAGATGATGGCCGAATATCCCGAGAAGTTCAAAGCTGCTGTGGAAGCTAGCTTGCGTCGCCAGGTGGCTGCCATCAACAAGCTGACCGCCAAGGGCATGTACTTCTTCGACTATGGCAATGCTTTCCTGTTGCAATCCTCACGCGCTGGTGCCGACATCCTCAAGGAGGACGGCACCTTCCGCTATCCCTCTTACGTCCAAGACATTATGGGACCGATGTGCTTCGACTACGGCTTTGGTCCGTTCCGTTGGGTCTGCACTTCTGGCAAGCCCGAGGATCTCGATGTCACCGACCACATCGCTATGGACGTGCTGAAAGAGATCAGCGACCACGCACCTGCAGAGATTTCGCAGCAGATGCGCGATAATATCACCTGGATTAAGGGTGCTAAGGAGAACCATCTCGTTGTGGGTTCTCAAGCTCGTATCTTATACGCTGACTGTGAGGGTCGTACGAAGATCGCAGCCGAGTTCAACAAGGCTGTTCGCGACGGCAGACTCTCCGCTCCGGTTGTGTTGGGTCGTGACCACCACGACGTTTCCGGTACGGACTCTCCGTTCCGTGAGACTTCCAATATCTACGACGGCAGTAGCTTCTGCGCCGATATGGCTGTGCAAAACGTCATCGGCGACGGTTTCCGCGGCGCAACGTGGGTAAGTATCCACAATGGCGGTGGCGTCGGCTGGGGCGAAGTTATCAACGGCGGTTTCGGCATGGTGCTCGACGGCAGCGACGACAGCGACCGTCGTCTCCGTTCAATGCTCTTCTGGGACGTGAACAACGGTATTTCCCGTCGTGCATGGGCTCGTAACGACGGTGCCCTCTTCGCCATCAAACGCGCGATGGAGGTTTGTCCCGAGTTGCACGTCACACTGCCGAATTTTGCGGATGATGCGTTAATCGAAAAAAGTTTCTAACGACAACCCGTAGGGGCGAATAATCATTCGCCCCTACAATTTCAATGCCATGCGCCGAAATTTGATATTTCTTATTGTCTCCTTCATAATGATCGCCGGCGGCTGTAGAAAGAAGCCGGAACCCATCGTTATTGTACCTGACATTGAGAAAAACCACCTGCAGCGGAATCATGTCTTTGGACGAGTAAAATACTTGGAAACAGAGACTTATCACCTGCAAGCGGACTCTGTTTCCATCTTGGATACGACTAATATCAAAAAGTTGAAGGCGTATTGTAGCGAGAACGTCATTCCGACCTCTTATTCTCATGCTCTTCAGCATTATACTGCTGATGGCTTCCTATTGGATTTTATCAAGTTTGGACAAGTGTCTGATACTGTGCTGTTTAGGAATTATGTGTATGATGATGGAGCACGCATTGTCAGTTGGAGCGAGTATGATGGTTCGCACGCGCTTGTAACGAGAGGCGAATACCAATACGATCGTAATCGCTTCCTCTCAGGGGAGACGGTTTATCAGGGCGACAGTCTTGTGATGTCGTTTTCTCACACTACGGATGGCATCGGCAATATCATCCATACCGTTCAATCTTTCGGTGGGCTCAAAACCACCATGGATTATAAGTTCAACGAGCAAGGTCTGGTGAAGGAAATCATTGAGTATGAGCCGAATGGCAATGTCTTCAAGACCGCCAAAATCGAGTATGATAACTACGGTGATGAGGTGAATAGGTGTGTTTATAAAGCTGGTAATCAGATGATTGAATACACCTACACGGAATACGCTCAAGACGGTCGCGTGCGCAAGGTTATCTATGAGGATAAGTTGCATCATGTCAAGGAGTTCCACTATTATTTCGATTATGATGCGAACAAAAACTGGCAAACTGAAGTCTGCGCTGTGGATGGCCAAATTGTGTATGTTAAACAAAGGAAATTCACGTATTATGAATAGCTATTAGCTGTTGGCTGTTGACTATGACTTTGACTTTGACTATGACTATTGTTGGACTCTTTTGCCTATTCCCTTTTGCCTAAAACAATAAAACATCAATTAGACTAAAAATCAATTAAAATCACAAACAAATTAAACGAAACAACAATGGATTTAAGCAAAATTTTATCAATTACTGGTAAGAACGGATTGTACAAATTCCTCTCCAAAACTACGAACAGCTTCATCGTGGAAGGTCTCGATGATGGCAAGCGTTTCCCCGCTTTCTCCAGCGACGGTGTGGCCGCTTTGGACAACATCGCTATTTTCACTGAAACTGACGAAATCCCCTTGCAGACCGTTTTCCAGAATATTTACAAAAAAGAAGACGGTAAAAAGATTGAAATACCGAAAGATAACAACGCCATCAAGGCTTATTTTGCTGAGATTCTTCCCGAATACGATCGCGAGAGAGTGTATGTCTCCAATATGAAGAAAGTTTATACGTGGTATAACATCTTGGTGGAGCACAATTTGGTGGATTTGGAAGAGCCGGCTGCTGAGGAGAAGGCCGAAGAATCAACCGATAAAGAATAATGCCCTATTCGTAGGGCTGCCGCAATGCGACAGCCCTACGGCCCAGAAACCGGTAGAGACGCCATAATATGACGTCTCTACAAATCTTTTAACCTGCGAACCCTTTAAACCCTTATACAATGAAAGATTATGCGCGCGAAAGCCGTCCATGGGTGATTTGGCTCACCATCGCTGCCGTCATTTTGGCTGGCATAGGTATTTTTTTCTATTACACCCTGTTCCGTCAGTCGAAATCGGAACTGATAGAAGCCGTGCCGACCGATGCCGCATTTTTGTTTGTCGTTAACGACAACGATGCGTTTGTTTCTGGCACAGAACCACTTATCAAGTACATGAACGAACTTTTTGTCATCGATGCACTGCCTGCATTCGAGACGATGCGCAGCAAATTGCCTGCGGGAGACTATGACCTAACGGTCTCCGGTCACACTGTGGGTGAAGGGCTCTGTTTGCTTTTTAACATGCATGCTGATAAAGCGGCTTTCAAACGGCTGCTTCGTGCGCTCAGCATCGACCCCAACAATTACGTGCCTTTCGAGAATAATCGTATCTACACCTATGGCACCAACTACAAAAGTGTGAAATTCGTTTATGTGAATCACATTATCTCCTTTTCCACTGATTTGGAGCTGCTTAAACGCGCCATTGTGCAACACACGCATCCTAAAAACTTGCTGTCTGCCAAGCCTTTCAAGGAAGTTTACAATTTGACCGAAAAGAACCGTAAGCAGAACTGGTTGGTTTTCAAATCGAAAACGTATTTGCCGTATTTGTCTTCTTTCTTGCAGAATGATTTGGCAAAGAAGGTGGAACAAGGCCTTCAAAATACCGAATGGGCTGCTTTTCAGTTAAGATTCTCGGGTAAAGATATCTTTTTGTCGGGTTATATGTTCACTGAAACTCCCGAAAGCGACTATTTCGACATTTTGGTGAATAGAACGGGTGATGGCATGGAAATCACCGATATTTATCCAGCTCAGTGTCATTGGTACACGCATCTGGAGACTCAGAAAGTAAAGGAACTCAATCGATTGAAGAAATTTAAAGATGAAGAGACGGCTTATCTCAAAAAATTGAGTCCATCGGAAGTCGGCTATTTTCTTATTAGCCAGGATTCTATTGATTATCAATATGCTATTATGCTGACAGACACGAATAGAAATGTTTTAGAGGCATTATACGGAGATAAAGCGGATTCAGCGCAGGAGGCTGCAGTTGATGGTATCTATCTCATTCCAAATCATTTAGCTCCTTTGATGAAGATGTTCGCGCCGGATTCAGTCGGATGTTTTATCCAAAAGAACAATGCGTTGGTTTTCGCACCTTCCAAAGAGGCGATGAAAGTCTATCAAAACAGCATGAAAGCATCGGGAAGTTTATCACAAAATCGTTATTATCCTTTTGTGAATGAAGCGGTTGCCTCTTCTTCTGTGATGAATTTCGTGCTTTTCAACAATGAAAACGACAGTCACTGGCAGACGCAACTTTCCGACAAGGGCAAAGCCTCACAATTCGGACAGAATCTGCGTATTCTTTCTGTTAGCTGCGAAACGATGGAGAAAGGGAAAAATTTAATACCAGTGAACCTTTATTTGCACTTCTGAAAAATTAAGAATTAAGAATGAAAAATGGTATCTCGGAATGCATCATTCTTAATTATTTAAAAGTCTGAATTTACGTCCAGCATTTCCACTTTGGAGTTTTTCCCGTCAATGTAACTGATGACGACGGGTGCGGTACTGTTGTAGCTGCATTTAGTTAGAATCACGGTATTATGGTCTTGGGTGAGGGTGTCCACATCCATCATCCATTTCGTGTAATCAGTGGTGTATTTCACGATAAATTGTTCCTCCTTGAGATTGTTTACTTCTTGATACTCTGCGCCATATTTGCTGGCCAATCTGCTTTGTAAGTCGGCGTAAGTGAATTGTGTGCTGAGGTTGAAATAGACGTTCACGCTATAGACGAGGTGGGTTTTGGCTGACGACCGAACTTCCAGTTTTACGCGCTCGCCTGCGAAAACGCCTTTCATGACGGTGAGATTAGGTTTGCTATGGTTGACATCTTCAGTGAACCCTTTGCCTTTCAGTTTGGAAACAAATGTGGACAAAGTGCTGTTCATGCCGATGCCCATGAACTTCATCGGTTGGGTTTGTCCAAAACCGACAATCATTGACACTGACAGAAACAGGGTAAGCAATATCTTTTTCATAATGGATTTCAAAATAATTCGTGGGCAAAAATACAAAAAAAACGGATGCCGAAATGAATCGACATCCGTTTTGGTAATTCGTTTAATTTGTGAAATTCGTTGTTATTTCACTTCTTCGAAATCCACGTCTTGGACCTCTTGATCGTTGCCGCCGTGGTTGGTGGCGCCGCCTTGCGGACCTTGAGGACCTGCTTGTTGGTTGAAGCCGCCGTTGAAGTCGGCACCGGGTTGTTGAGCACCGCCCTGTGCAGCGTACATCTTCTGAGAAGCTTCGTTCCAAGCGGACTGTAACTCAGCCATTGCACTGTCGATGGTGGCGAAGTCCTTGTTGTCGTGCGCGGTCTTCAGCTTAGCAGCCGCAGCTTCGATTTTAGCCTTGTCGTCAGCGGGGATCTTGTCGCCGAACTCCTTGAGCTGCTTCTCGGTGTTGAACACCAATGAGTCAGCGTTGTTCAGCTTGTCAATTTCCTCCTTAGCCTTCTTGTCGGCATCAGCGTTAGCCTCAGCTTCAGCTTTCATGCGCTTGATTTCGTCGTCGCTCAAGCCGGAGGAAGCCTCGATTCTAATCTTCTGCTCCTTGCCGGAAGCTTTGTCGTGAGCCGTCACGTTCAAGATACCGTTGGAGTCGATGTCGAAGGTGACTTCGATTTGCGGGATGCCGCGCATAGCTGCGGGGATGCCGTCCAAGTGGAAACGACCGATGCTCTTGTTCTGAGCAGCCATGGGTCGCTCGCCTTGCAGCACGTGGATCTCCACAGAGGTCTGGTTGTCGGCTGCAGTGGTGAACACCTGTGACTTCTTGGTCGGGATGGTGGTGTTAGCGTCGATGAGCTTAGTCATCACACCGCCGAGGGTTTCCAAACCGAGTGACAGCGGGGTCACATCCAACAAGAGGATGTCTTTCACGTCGCCGCTCAACACACCGCCTTGGATAGAGGCGCCGATGGCCACCACTTCGTCGGGGTTCACGCCCTTGGAAGGCACTTTGCCGAAGAAGTCTTCCACGACTTTTTGGATGGCGGGGATACGGGTGGAGCCGCCCACGAGGATCACTTCGTCAATGTCGGAGGTTTTGTAACCAGCATCTGCCAAAGCCTTCTTACAAGGTTCGATGGTAGCGCGGATCAGGTCGTCGCAGAGTTGTTCGAACTGAGCGCGGGTGAGGGTGCGCACCAAGTGTTGCGGAACACCGTCGATCGGCATGATGTACGGCAGGTTGATTTCCGTGGAGTTGGAGCTGGAGAGCTCAATCTTAGCCTTCTCAGCAGCCTCTTTCAGACGTTGCAAAGCCATAGCGTCTTTACGCAAATCCACGTTGTAGTCTTTCATGAATTCGTTGGCCAACCAGTCGATGATCTTGTGGTCGAAGTCGTCACCGCCGAGGTGTGTGTCGCCGTTGGTGGATTTCACCTCGAAGACACCGTCACCGAGTTCCAGGATAGAGATATCGAATGTACCGCCACCGAGGTCGAAGACAGCCACTTTAGAGTCGGCTTTCTTCTTGTCCAAACCGTATGCCAAAGCGGCTGCGGTAGGCTCGTTGATGATACGTTTCACGTTCAGACCTGCGATTTCTCCAGCTTCTTTGGTAGCCTGACGTTGAGAATCGCTGAAGTATGCGGGCACCGTGATGACGGCTTCCGTCACTTCTTGGCCGAGGTAATCCTCAGCAGTTTTCTTCATCTTTTGCAGAATCATGGCGGAGATTTCCTGAGCCGTGTAAGAACGGTCGTCGATCTTCACTTTCGGCATGTTGTTGGAAGAGCGTTCCACGATGTAGGGCACGCGGCTGATCTCGTTGGTCACGCGATCGTAAGTTTCGCCCATGAATCTCTTGATGGAGAAGATGGTCTTGGTGGGGTTGGTGATAGCCTGACGTTTTGCAGGGTCACCGACTTTTCTTTCGTTGTCGCCCACGAACGCCACGATAGACGGCGTGGTTCTTCTGCCTTCGCTGTTGGGGATGACGACCGGCTCATTGCCTTCCATCACCGCAACGCATGAATTGGTAGTTCCTAAGTCAA
>Ga0310786_10004154_pt1 | contig 20284 bp, 33 predicted proteins | sample AusTroGonzalo_MG_FD_203881 | JGI IMG/M metagenome (GOLD analysis project Ga0310786, IMG submission 203881) | Bovine rumen microbial communities from tropical cattle in Woodstock, Queensland, Australia - Gonzalo_03 (v2) (version 2) | ecosystem: Host-associated > Mammals > Digestive system >... | reverse complement strand
GAAGTTCCACTTGTAGAAGCAATTTCTTGTTCAGCAGCATGTACAAATTTCTCACGCTCTGGATAGGCAACATTAGTTGCAAAATCATTTGTATGCAATTTTTCAATAGCCTTATAAGGGTCAACTTCAATCAATCGTTTAATATCTGTTACATCTAAATCATAATTAAATTGACGTATTTTACTTTCGGCATCTGCCTCGGTCATAGTGCCGTTTGCCACATTATCGTTAGTCAATTCTACGAACTGATTGATAATATTTTCTCTTTCTTTTCCTTCGGCATTACCAGCTTCTATGTTTAAAGCAATCGCAGAGTCTTTGTATAATTCTAAATTTTTCTTTTGTTGCAACTGTGTGGCGGCGAGTTTGCCAGTATATTCCGCACCTGCAATCGTTGTGCCACCTTTTACACGTTTCCAATTCTGATACAAATTGCTACCAAGCGTAGCATCACCAGTCTCAGAAACATCTTTAATATAGTTTTGATACAGTTCGTCTATCTGTTGCTTGTTTGTAGCCATGCTTATATCTTTATTGTATTGTTTTGTCCGGCTATCAACATAAATATTGAACGCATTTAGCTGTCCCTCAATCGCGTTCTCAGATAACTTAAACTGCAAATCAGATAATTCTTGAAAACTCTTCGAAAGGCCTTGCATTGTCTTTGTGTAACTATCACCCAAAGAACCCTCTACTGGCTGAACAGCGCGCCCAGCTTGCGTCTGTGGTGCGCCTAACTGAACTTGGTCGTTTCTCTGCGGTATTTTCATTTATTAAACATTCCTCCTACAGAAAGTCCTCCTGTTAAGGAAGGGAACGAAATATTCAAATTTCTATATTGTTTTACCAAACCATTACGCAATAAATCAATATCTGCAGTTGGTGTATTAATATAATCCAATCCAGAACCTTGCGTCAGCCTATTAAATGCAGATTGAATAGTAGGATTTGTGGTGATAGTAGGAGTAGTAGCTTGGTTTATCATACGCAAATCGTCTAACCGATTCCACTTAGCAGCAACGGAAGTTGCCGCACTTAACGCACCTTGCATACCCTGAGCATAAGAACTAAACGATTGTGCTCTCGCAGTATATTGCGCCATCTGACCTTGGTACTGCAATCCGATGTTTTCAATAGCCGTCTGCCGTCTTTGTTCAAAGGCAGAGTTAATCAGATTGGCTTGCAAGGTCGAGATGTCGCGACCGACAGAATACCCTGTGGAACGAAGTAATGCTTGAGCAGAACCACTAGCTGTTGACATACCAGTTTCCGCCATCGCGGCTAACTGACTACCTACAACTTGCCTACCTTGACGTTTAATATCAGCAATCTGGTCGGCAGTTTGTCTTGTCTGATAAGCGATGTTGCGTTCAGTAGCAATATCATTCAATCTAGCCTGCGCTTCAGCGGCTCGCTTTTGCATACGCCCATATTTTCTGGCGGTACTAGCCCCCATAAAACCGCTATACAAACTGGAAATAGCAGAGAATATCCCTGCAGCTGTCCCCAATTGAGCGTCTCTTTTCGCTCCTGCCAAAATCTGTTCATTTGTTTTATCCATACATTACTCCACGCAAAAGAAAAATACACCGAAATCAACGCCGTTTATTTTAATGGCTTCTCCAACTCTTTTGAAGCCAGCCCATTCGTTTAACTTTACCGCTCTTTTATATCTTAAATCAGTTATAACGTACAACGGGCCATATTTGTTATACCATATTTTAACCCATTTTCGTACATTTTTCATAAAAGAAAGTTTGTGTTCTTCGACAAAAACAGTTGTTAATAGCCAAACACTATAGCAGTTTTCATCTTTAATTATACCAAATAAAGCAACGGGTCTGTCGCTTTCGTCAGCCAAGCAATAGCACTCAAGGCTATGCCGTTTCCCTATTGCAATATGTTCTTCTAACGGAATATTAGAAACTGAGGAGCACTCCGCAACATCAGAGGCTCTGGCATACTTCGCAAAGAAAACAGCATCTTCCTCTTTGAGTTCTCTTACAATCATCGTTCGTATTCTATTTCAGGTATAACGGACACAACAGTAACCGGCAACGGGTCTATTTGCCGTATTTTTACATTTGTGGCCTCGTTATGCGTTGATGGCAAAATCTCGCGATATACGCCAGATTTGAGCGAAATAGGGATATTATAGCCTTCTAGTTCACGCTTCAACATATCTACTTCGCGGTGTCCATTTACACTCAACTTTGTACCACGCGATTTATTATAACGGATAGATACAGCTACTACACGTTTCTTTCTGTTCTTTGTAGTACCATCTTCCAAGTTCGCGTCAAAAGTAAGCGTCTCTAAAACTGACTCATACGGCAATCCTACAGTAACAACGCTTGCGGCATAGGGAATTGTAATTGCCCCACTTTCTACAGTTAAACCGCTAATCACGTTACCGTCTGCTAAAACAGACACATCTTCACCTTCTAAATAATTTAAACCAGAGATAACCGTTGCTGGTTCCCCACGATAAGTTCTACCGCAGTCTACAAAGAAGCAATCTTCAGGATTAGAAGAAAGTAAGCGTGTAGGCATCTTTTCTACAAAAGTACCATTTTTACGCTTTATAGCCAAGTATAAATGTTCTTCAGTTCCAGTAGAACATACAGCGATAGATTTTACCTGACCGCCAAAATCCATCGGAGTCCAAGCAATTACTTGTTGTTGACGTAAATAAGTACAAGAAAGCACCGTTCCATCTTCCAATAAAACCCAAATAATAGAATACGGTTCTTGTTGGTAAGCCAAAGTTTTAATAACCTTGCCATCGAACAAATGGTTCGCAAGGATAGTAATTTCCTGACCGGCATAGCCGTCTGTTTCAAAGTTATACGCATAATCGGATAATGCCTGCTTCATCGGGTGAGCATAAATAATATGGTCGCGCACCACTACAGGCTTTACTTCAGAACCACCTGTAGCACCTTGTTTTAAAAAAGTTGCGGTACTAGGAGTAAAAGTGTCATTATGATGAACGAAGTTCCCATCGTCAGAGAACACAGCAAGTTTTTGCCCTGCCACAATAGAATTAATTTTGTCAATCTTTTTATCTTTAATGATGACAGAAATAGCGTCATCGTCGGTAACATCAGTAGAAACACCGAAGTTCGTATAGTCTGAAATCTTTGTAGCATCAAGTTCATTGTTTGTAGCCCATACAATACGGTCTTGGTACAGGTCTACTTCCGTTGGGAAAGTATCTCCTTGCCATAAAAATTTTTGTACTTCTCCAGAAGATTCTTGCGTCAAAGCTTCTACTTCAGAAAAAACATTTCCAAAAGTGACATCTCTCGAAGGGAAAGAACCATGTGTGTTTGAACTTTGAAACCTTACTGAAATTTGTTTTCCACTATAATCTTCTTTATTCTGTTCTATTGTAACATCTTGAAGGCCACCGCCTAAATATTGAACACTTCCGTCATCGCCTATAGCTAATCGCAAAGCGGCAACAACATCTTCAAAACCAGATGTGTAAATACCTCCAGGGCCGTTGATACCTGTAAAACCTGCATCATACTTCACCTCATTTCCTACAGTAACAGTCCAATGAGAAACACTAAAAGAATCTAAACCCCAAATATTATCGACAGATTGTATTCTGGCTTTCACATCTCCTGAATAAATAATTCCACTAACATACTTAATAATCAAAGGATTATCTTCAATAAGAGTAACTCTATATTTAAAAGCATCTACTTTTTCAGCAACAATAAAAGAAAGATTTTTATAAAAACCTTCAACAAACAACTGTATATTTAAACCAGATGAAGAAAATGTCAATAAATCATCTAAATTTATACGCAAAAAAGTATCATTGTTAGTATAATCAGAAACAAAATCAAAGTTTGACCCGCCGTCAGCAGAAGCTTCAGTAGAAGAAAACGTTCTAACCCTTTTCCAACCAGTAGTTCCAGACTCACTTTCTTCTAAATGAATTTGTCCAGCCCATGTTCCACTTGTTTTTAATGTTATTTTTCCACCTGCATAAAAAACAGTTTCTTTAATATTTTCTGCAATAGCTTGAGAAGAAACTCTATACGACAACGTTTGAGTAGGGAAAAACGCTTTGGTAGCAAATTTATTTCCTATATCAGAAGCATCAAACTCTTCGGTTGTAGTAATATACAATTCATCATTTTCATAAGAAAGAGCACCTTCAAATCCTTCCTTATATTCAGTCAAAGGGCCACGCTTATAATCATAAGAATCAAATTGCCAATTCGTATGCCCGAATCTGGTTAATGTTTTAGGCTCTCCTCCCCACGCAATATACATCACATCGCCAGATTGGCAATACCGAATTTTTGATAAATCGGCAGTAGTAAACGGCGAAACAATCTCATAAGGAACTTGTACTGTTTGCCCGTCTACAACAGTATCTACAACCACTTGTCCATTCGCAGTAAAGAAACGGCAATATCCATTCCCGAACTCAATGATATATGTTTCAGTAGAACTAAACTCAAAAGGAATAAGACGCACCGTTTCATCTTTCGCTTGAGCCAACATCATTGTCCCCGCACGGTTACTCATACCGCCTTGCGGGTGCACAAACATATTCTTTCCACTTTTTACAGAAGAAACAAACTTGTTATAATCTACTCTATCATAAAGCAACGGAGATATTTCTCCGTTGTTAAAACTAGGTTGTAAACGGTGCACTACTGGCATATTAACTCTCCCTTGAAACTAAGAAAGGATTTTCTATTACCGCATCTTCTAACTGCTCTACTTTGTTTGCATATCTCGCTTCGTTCAATGCAAGCTGATATTTCTGCATAGCGAGTTGTGATAAATTTGTAGAACCTGTTAAAGATATCGCAATCTCATGCGCTAATAAAGCCGCAAGAGCTGCAATAAAATTGCTATCAAAAATTGAAGTATCTTCAATATCACGAACGTATTCAGCATAAGCGTCAATCATGCGAGTACGAATCACTTCATTTTTTAAAGTGCTATCATACTCTAACTTAAATTCTCTGTCATCTAACCAACGACGAATACCCTCATTGTAAAGACGAATTACAAAAAGACATGCAGCTGGTTTTTGATAAATCATAGAAGCGGATTCTGGGCCATCTTCTTCTTCACGAATTAAAGTCAATTTATCTTTCGCTCTGGCCCAACTCCAATCATGCGCTCTTAATAATTGCTGACGCACAATATCATAATACTGATTGCACAAAACGGCTCTTTGATTTTCCTCTGTCAAAGAGGACATATAATCCTGCCCTAACAAAGCAAGAGCCATATTACAAATATCTAATTTCGTTTTAGCCATTTTTTCTATCCTCTTTGAAAGAGGGGCAGGCATTTTAAGTCTGCCCCAAGTTTCCTATTTCAAGTTGCCAATCGGAGCGGCAGCAGTCAGGAAAGCATTTACTTTACCAGTCGTGGCATTAGAACCACCAACGGTATAGTACAAGCGGATATAGCGTTTGCAATCCGCAGGTAAGCGTAAGCAGCAGATATACGCACCTTCTACCAAGTTGGCAGCTGCGACAGCACCCGTGCTGGCTAACGTAACAGCAGAGCTGAAGTTAGAAGCAGAGTCGGTCTGAACACCAACTGTCAACGAAGTCAAGGTAGCAAAATCAGCAGCTACTTTAACAACCAACCACAAAGCACCATAGGCATCGCCTGCGGCTTTCTGGTCGATGATATTCGTGGAAGCAGCAGACGCGGTGACTGCTTGCTCTTCAGAAAATACTAAGGTATTATCCAATAACATTATTCAATTCCTCCTTACGATACCACAGCTTCATCAAATCCGATGAAGTCGCAGATGTGCACCGGCACACCATTGTAAACCATCACAGGTTTCTGGGTAGGTTCGTTCGGCGTATAGAACACGTTGCCTTTAGCATCCAAAGCTTGTTGGAGTTTGAACGCAACTTGGCGGTTCATATACAAGATGGGTTTTCCCGTGCCATGGTTGTCAACGCGAGCCATCATTTCATCGATAGCTAAGCGAAGGTTAGCACCAGTCGTAGCAGCAACGATGTTGCAAGCGCGACCAGCAAAACGCCAGTCATGCACACACAAACCGAGTTGCCATTCAAAGTAATCTTTGTAGCCAGGGAAAGAATTTCCGTTGGAATCCAACACTTCTTCCGGTTTGCCATTCGGGGTGTAGTCAATGTGCTGCAGACCCGCTTTAGAACCTTTAGGGAAGAAGGTGAATACTTTATCGGTGTCCCAAGTTATCAAGTACACAGAAGAGCATTGGTTGGCGGTAGAACCACCAGCAGATACCACGTTGCGGCTCGCATCTTCAGAAGCGAAAGTACCGAGCGTGTTGTAGAAAGCTTTCAAACCAACAAAGCTTTCTTCGTTCTTTTTCAAAGAACCATTGATGAGCGTTTTACCCATCGTATAAGCCATACCTTCCATGATGGTTTTGGCTTGGCGAGAGCGCACTTCATTGATTTTACCGCCTTTTTCAGCGATGAGTTTATCAACGAGCGAGTTCGCAGCCAAAGTCCCATAGGTATCCATTACTTGTTTTTGCGTACTTTTTTCATACGGAACGCCTTTATAAGCACGACGCCAAGTTCCTTCAGGAATGGAAGTTTGAATCGCGTGCAAGTGACCTGCGTCAGAGTTAGATTCAATCAAAACGGCATCTTCAACCATCGGGTTCGCTTTCGTCAAAACGTCAGCTACGCCAACCAAATCGCCGTTTTCAGCAAATTGCTTAGAGTAATCTAACAAGTTATACCACTTATCAGCAATAATAGCCATTTGTTTTTTTCTCCTTTTTAATTTTTGCCGTACAATGATTCAGCTAGAGTCATTGAACTATTTACACCGCTGCTTGTAGCAGAAACCGTTGTATCAACAGCAATTTTGCTACCAATACTACGGAAAACACGAACTACAGCAGGATGATTTTCAAGTCCAGTATCTTGCATCAATTTGACAAATTCATCATCGCCAAATCGTTTGAAAGCCGCAGCTGCTTCACCAAGTTTCTGTTCGGCATTTTCGCCTAACTGTTTGATGGTTTCTGCTTTCCAAGACGCTTTCATATCGGTAAACGCTTTATCAGCGTTTTTGATATTTTCAGCATCTAAGTCTACAAGTTTCTGAGCTTGTTCTTTTGTGAGTCCTAATTCCTTTGCGACAGTTTTAAAAGCAGACATTTTCTTTTCATCTACTTTCAAACCATCAGGAAGAGAGAACTCTGTTTTTTCATCTACTACTTGAGGAGTGCTGGGATTTTTGTCCTCATCACTCGCTTTTGTCGGGTTCTTGTTAGACCCCAAATTTTCTTTCCCTTCTGTCTGTTGAGCAGGTTGGGCTTCCGCCTGTTGTTGAGCGGCGGGTTCAGTTGTTTGTGTTTCCTGAGCAGACGCTTCAGCAGGTTGTGTTTGTTCTGCAGTTTGCGTCGCTTCGGTTGTTTGATTATTTTCTTCTGCCATTTTATATCTCCGATTGTTCATTTTCTAAAGAAGTAACCATACTGTTCCACTCGTTTTCCATTTGAGCCATAGCAGTTTTGTTTGCTTCTTTTACAAACTCTTTAATCATTTCAGAAATAGCGGCAAGACCACAGTTAAACGCGGTCTTATGAGTATCTTCACCACAGAAGATACCATCTTGAGGAACACCTAACAAAATAATATAATACAAAACCGCTCTCCCTGCAGGAGTCTTTAAAAGTTCCCGCATGTTATTGAGCAGTTTTTTATCTAGCTTTTCGTTATTTGTTCTCATTGTCTACCCATTACTAAATCGAGAGCAGAGTTTTCGTCTAACTTAATATCGCTTGCCGTCTTTGCGTTCTGCAATTCGAGTTGCTGTTGTTGCTGTTCTGCCATCGCCATTTGTTGCTGAGCGCGTTCTTCACGGATTTGCACAACAACATCTTCGTCGTTAAGCATAACAGGTTCTACACCAATCATCTTTGCAACCTTGCGTGTAATTGCGTCAAAGTTAAGGTTATCCAAAACAGCAGGATTAGCTTGTGCCAAGCCATACATCACGCTGAGATATTGATTTGTTGCCGTCACACCACTCATTTTTTGAGCTTGTGCTACCATAGAAACATACTCAATATTCAAATCCTGTCCTTGAATTTCTTCAGGGGCAGGCGGAACAATACCAGCATCTAACGCATAATTAAACACAAGATTGATTAGGATATCCAACACTTCCATTTTGAACATTTCGAAAATCGGCCCAAGCATCATAAGTTTTTCACTATGCAACTCTTCAACTTCGCGAGCCGTTTTCTCTTGTGTAATGTTCTGCAACATAGAGAAGATATCCACATAGAACGCTTTGTTAATACGTTGTTCTACCTGTGCAATCGCGTATTCCAACGACTGCATATCGAGCGGAACCTGATAAACAGGTCTTACCGCTTGGTCGGTAGTACCACTAAATCTGGTGATACCATCAGGTCGTAAGTTTACTGCACCTGGAACATTTGAAGAAACCTGCAACGGAGGGCGAACGATTTTAGAAAGTCCAATCAGTTTTTCCTGATTCATCTTCTGTAACATCTTCACATCGCCAAGCACTTCTTGTCCAACGCCCATGCCATAGATATCAGATGTTGCTTTCGTTCTCCAACGAGGGCAAATTACAGGGAATTGTTTATATCCGCCTACTCGTAAGGGCTTATCACCGCAATTATCTTCCCAGTAAATAGAGACAAAAGGCATATTTTTATTATCCTCTTTTTCAAAGTCTCTATCAATATTGGGAAGAATCATGTGGAAGATATTTACCTTCTCATACAGATTTCCGTTTTCGTATTGTTGTTTCACAGATTGTGAAACATTTTCAATACCAAATGCTTCTACTGTCTCGCCGACAGTTTTAGTAAACTCACGCCCGAAGGTATCAATTCTATCTCCTGCAGTTTTACCTAGAACATATTCACCGACAGTAAATGTAATCCCGTTTACAACGTTGTTGTAGTTCGGGTCTACAATCATACACGCGGTTCCGTAGGTAGCGACTTCCTCATACAGTTGGTGTAAGCATTGATAAATGTTTGAAGCAGAAAGTATATCTTCAATTAAATTCTTAATATTAGACAACCATATTTCCACTTCATTAGGAACGTCGCGTTGTCCGACGGATAGTGCTAAGGTAAACCAAGAGCGAGCGGGAGAGGTTATACCGCTCTGCATGCCGGAAGATAATACGTTTATTGCCTGTCTGGGCGTACTGTCAATAAATTTTTTATAATCTATAGACCGTTTTTTTTCGCCTTTATCTTTGTCGAACCACCCAGATTCAGGTGACATATTCTCTGAAATATCCTGCCATAGAGGCATATAAAGCTGTCTATGTGCTTTCAGAGAATCATACTGTTTTTTTATTTTTTGAAGATTCATTATCCCAAAGTTCCTTTAAGTCCGGTAGAAGCAGTTTCCGCTGTTGTACCGATTCCTGTCATGCCAGTCTGAAGGGTTCCTAAAAAGCCACGACGCAACAACCGTTTGCGAGCTTCTTCGATAGAAGTATCTTCTTCATTGATAACTTGAGCTTCTGGCCCCTTTCTTAATGCTTCTTCTTCTTGTTTGCGAATTGCTGTTTTTTGCGCTTGTTCAGCTTTTTTCGCTTGTTTACTTTGTTCGGAAGCGGAATAAGCTCCTGTTGCAGCTGAAGCTGCAGAAGCTATTGCTATCCAAGTCATCGGGTCTGCCATAAAAACTCCTATAAATCAAATTCAAAATCAGCGAACTCAGGGCCGTTGCTTTGCATATCTTCTGTCGGGAACGAAACCCCCAACAATGGGTCAACAATGCGCGAGATTGCGTCAATACAGTCATCGTGCCCGCGTGGGAAGTTTATCATTTCGTATTTCAACTCATCGATGAGGTCGTGATTTCTTCCCTCGAAATCCACATAATCTAAACTCTCTGGCATATAGAACTTACGATTACTAAACGTAGGAACGAATTTATCTACACGTTCCACCTTGCTTAACTTGCCACCAAGTTCGGTTATGGGGAACCGAATGTTTTCTGTCTCTTGCGCCTTGCGGATATAATCTGTATCGGCCATGAGTGCATATCTTTCATATCCGACGGCAAGAGGTTTATATTTTCTAACCAACTCAAAGAGCTTTTTCTTTCGTTCATCTAGGTTAAGTTTATCCTTAACCAAGTCCAAAAGATACACATTTTCCAACGCATCTACCGCAAGAACTGCCATAGCGGTGTAGTCTGAATTTTTCTTCTTGCTTGTAGCAGCGTCAACAGTAATATACACATTTTTTTTCAAACTGTCAAGTGTTTCTCGCGAGTAGTATTGAAATAATTGTGGGTTAAAACGTCTTTCATCGTCGGCAACAGGGTTCAACAACATCTGTGCAGAAAAAATGAAAGGAGACATTTCGTGTCTTTTTTCTTCCAATTTTTCTTTTGTCAGTATCTCAACAGGTTCTCCGTCGGCAGTTCCGTCTAATGTCGCAGGGTAAATACGAGTTTGCACGATTTTGTTTTTTATCAAATAGTCGTAGGTATCTACCGCGTGGTAGCGAGTACCGATAAATCGTTTCCTTCCGTTTCCCGAAACAAGGTTAAACGACGTGAGCAACGCATCGGTAGTGTTCTTAATCACCTCGTTTGAAGTGACGTTATTCACAGACACGATATCATCGTAGATAATATAATCCCAATGTCGGCCAGTTGCCTGTGTATCAAGACCAGTACCTTCTACCGTTGCTTCACGTCGCGTACTTTTGCGTTTGACAACCAATCCCTTTTCTTCTGTCCAACGCACAGATTCAGTTTCAGGGTTATCGTATAGCACATCTGGATACAAAGATTTGAGCAATTCGTTTGTTTCCAACTCTGTTTTAATAGCCTTCACGATGTCAATAGCGGCTCTACGAGACCACGAGCAGATACCGAAAGTTCGTTCAGGGTCTTGTATGATATTCCAAATAGTCATACCGTGGGTAATGATAGACGTTTTCCCACTACCGCGAAACCACAAATCAAGCATCCCGTCTGGTTTTTCTTGTACTTCCCGAATCCGTTGAAAGTGCCAATCGGTATTCAAATCCTTACGATTGAGAATATAGACGATGAAAAAGAACAAGTCGGCGCGACCCATTTCAGCCATAATAACTTTCTGTTCTTGTTGCGAATAGGTAGATAGTGCTTCAATCAGTTCTGGGTATTTATCCTTACTTTCAGGCAATTTGAAGTTCATTTGTCCTCCAAGTTGATTAGTCCACAAAAAATGCTGCATTGTGGTTCAATGTTTTTTTCATCGCGACCAGCATCTTCAGGCAATTCGTCTAGAAAGTATTGTTTTAGACAAGAGTGACCTATCTTTCTTTCTATCTTTGCCATACGGTCAAACACTTCGGGGAAGTCCTTGCGTATCTTGTTCCAATACCCCATACCGCCTTTAATGCAACCGATACAGTTATTATTGTGATACCCCATTTTGTACATAACAGGGAGTTCAATACCAGCCTGATTTAACAGTTCAAGGCAAGCAGGCTTATCAAGTTGTGCCTCTATAAGAGGGAACTCGTGTTTGAAATTCGGGTATCGTTCGCACATACGGCGAGCGCGATTTTCCTCTTTAGCGCCGAACTCAAAACCCCAGACGTATGTATCAATGTCGTGTTCGTACTCAAACTTCAATCTGACATCAGTTTTTAGTTTGTTTGTGCAAGGTGCGTAGTGTGCCGAGTGAATAAAACCTGTTCGCTCAATGACATCAAAGACATCTTTGTATGCACTACGAAGTATAGTAATCTTTTTCCCAAACCATTTTTCGCAATCGTTCAAAAAGCGCAAATTGTCGGGGTGGTGTGACCCTGTTTCAATATAGCAAATCTCAAGGTCAGGATATTTATTTAGACCTAATTTACACGCAACCGCAGAGGTTGCCCCACAAGAGAACCACGCGACTTTCATTTCTCCTCCTCAATTTCCGGAGTAATTATTTCGGCTTGCACTTGCGGTTTATCTTCTTTTGCCACCAACCCGTTATTTTGAATAAAAGTCATAAAGATATTTTTTCCTACTTCTTGTGCTTGAGCGGCGGCAGCTTCTTTTAGCACCTGTTTTGTCAGGAATTTACTTTCGACCATAGTTCTAAATTGTTCCTCGTGGTTAAGCCAATACAATCTTGACCCTTCAACTCCGCCTAGCCCTGCATAAATTTCGTCTAAAATTTCAGAAGAGTTATTAGACAGCGTGCTTTTAAATTTTGGCAACGCTGGTTTTGTTTCTTTTTTTGGCTTAATAATACCTTTTTTTGTTTTTGGCACTTCCGAATTAGCCACTTCGGACAGCGGTATTTTTTCTGATTCTTCTTGCATGGATTATATCTCCGCCGTTTTTTGTTTTAATTTTTTTCGTTTATAGCACTCGCGCTGGTAAGCGTTCCACTTCTCTCTATTTTTTCTTCTATATTTTTTCATAGCCTCTCTGCGTTTAAGTTGCACCACGCATTTGAGAAGCGGGTCGAAATTCATTTGTTCTTTCAGTTGGAAGTATCTAGCTCTAGCTTTTTCCTTTGCGTTTCCGTTTTTCAGTATTTCTTTCAAACACTCGTCGCAATAGGGCGAGAACTTATTTGCCGAATAGAATTTACATGCTATACAAATTGCCATATATCCTCCTATAAAGATGTTATACATAAAAAAGAGCCACTTGTCAACCCCCTCCCCGCTCCCCACCCCCTAGCCACTCCGAATTGCTCGGCGCAGGCAGTTTGTGTTTTTAGAAAAATTAAAATCAAATAATATCAAACCCATAAAACAAAACAAAATATTTAAAATGAATTTGTTTATAAAACAAAAAAAAGTAAATAAAATATACGCATTGTGTCGCGTGAAAACTCGTAACGCATAGCGTTACACCATTTTTTCTTTATTTTTTCTACATTTTTTGCCCCGTGAAAACTTTTTGTAACTGTAACGCTGGATTTTAGAAACTTTTTTTATTATAGGGTATACATAATATATGTATATCTTTTTTTTCAAAAAGTTTTGTGTAACTAGCGTTACGTTACGGTAGGGTAAAAAATTTTGGGAAAAAATTTTGGAGAATTATGAGTGTGCATAATATATTCCGCCCCCCAGATTTTCGCGGGGGGGTGGGGGGTACTCGTTCTGGTTTAAATAAAAAAATATTTTTATTTTTATAAATAGAAAGTAAACTTTTTTATTTTTCTTTTTTGATTTTGTTTTTTTATTTTCTTTTTTTGTAAAAGTTAAATAAACTAACTCTATTTTATTTTTAGCAATCTAATAAAACGATTGCTAATTATATGTAACGCAAAAAGAAAAAAACACGCGGCAGCGTTACACCTGTTAGCAAAGTTAGTAAAGTTAGCAATTTTCCACCATTTCCAAAATCACAAAAAAAATCAAAATCTAATACAAAAAGTATATCTTTTATAATGCAAAAATCATACAAAACTAATACACTTTTTTACTTGACAATTAAAAAAAGATATACTATAATATATTTTATAATATAGAAAAATATTATTTTTCATTTTCATAAAATTATTTTTTTATAACAATTAAAAAAAACACTTGACAAAATGATAAATAATTTTATAATATATTATAAGTGGTAAAGATTACCGACGGTAAAAAACTAAAAAAGAGAGGTTTTTAAATTATGAATATAAAACGATTAGAAGAAGAAATAAAAAGAAAATTAAAAATAAAAAGTTTAAAAGATTATAAAATAATTGTAAACGGTGCGAGTTGGAGCGCGTGGAGGTGCGAAAAATGAAAAAGAAAATAAATATAAAAGATGTAGTTTTATTTCTTGTAATTGTTTTTATTTTAAATTGTTTGGCATATTTTGCCATAAAACAATATGATGCGGCATTTGAGAGCAGAGCAAAGGCGGCCGGATATTATGAAAAAATGCCGGACAATTTAAAAAACCCAAACGACATAAAAAAATAAAAAAGTATCTTACAATAAAAGCCGCTCCAGCGCGGGCGGCTTGTATGGTAGGATAAAAAATAAAAAACTACCAAATAAAAAAAAGAGAGGATAAAAAACTATGAAAAACTACAAGAGCATTAAAGCTAAAATAAATAAATGGTATGATTCACGCATTAAGGAAATAAAAAGCGGTTGCAGCTTTTGCGATTATAAAAGCGGGGTCAGACTAGAAAAGCCAACGGACAGACAGCAGGCCGCAGAAGTGCGGCGGCTGGAAAAAAAGCGCGCGGAACGGTTGGAATTTTTGGAGCGCGTGGCAAATGCTCCGGCGTTGCTTTCCGTTTCCGTTGTGACTGACTGGGTAAAAAATAGAACATGGGGACACAACCCGCACGCATTCGCAACTATTACCACAACCGAAGGAGCGAGCCGGACAGAAGGCCGCGCTAGTGGCTGCGGTTATGATAAATACAGCGCGGCTGTAACATCTGCTATCTGTCATAATCCTTCAGTATTGCGGGTATTATGCGAGAATTTAAACAAGCTAAAAAAAGAGGGAAGATATCCGCATTCTTGCGAGGTCTGGGACTGTTGCGGAATGCCTACATTGTGCACCAACGGCAGCGGAATTGAAACATTGCGCGGCGTGTTTATATGTATAGGCTTTAAATATGAAGAGAACAGGCAAAGCAGACAAACGGACTTTTTAAGATTTTGGAAATAGTCTTTAAATGGTGCGCCCTGTCGCGCAGGCGGGGCGCAATATGTAAAGATTCTTAAATATAGGAGGATACAAAATGAAAAAAAAAGAATTAGTTTATTATATTCAGGGTAATTTTTCCGGGCCGTGGGAAGATGTAAGCGGATACCCTTGCGGGGGAAAACGGTGCAAAGCTTCGCAGGCTTGGCATGAGTGTAAAAACGATTTGCGAGAGTATCGGGCAAGCGGTCAGGGCGTCTATAGAATTATAAAAAGATATGAGACAATATAAAAAGGAGGGCGCGAAATGCTAACAAAAAAAGAGCGGGAAGCCTTGGACAATATAGGCTATAAATTGGAGTTGATGGCTACTTTTGACAATAAGAATTTGCGAAAGCGGCAAGACTGGATATTGGATGAGGCGATAGGGACTATTAAGGCTATACTAAATAAAAAAATATAGTCTTTCAATGGGTGCGGCTTGCTTTTATGAAGGCCGCACAGGTGGAAGGACTAAAAATAAATAAGTTGAGGTAATAAAATGTATAAATACATATTGATAAGATGTGAAGGGCCGTACGAGGGCTACGCCTGCGAAGGCTTTTTTGATTCAGTAGAAGAGGCAAAAAAATGTATAAAAGAATGGGACTATAAAGAAGATGAGTGCGAATTGTACGAACTAAAAACGGGAAAAAATATCCTAAGGCCGGAAGAATAAAAAAAGAGGTAAATAAAATATGAAAAAACAATATTTTGAGATATATCTTAATGGTAAACTATTAGCAAGCGCAGGTAATACATGGGGCAACGCGATTAAGTGGCAAGCCTACTATGCAAAACAATATCCGGGACAAAAAATACAAATAAAAAGGACAGGAGCGCCGCTTTTTGAAGGAGTTGTAAAGGCTTTATGAAAAAAATATACATTGACCTAGACACAGGCCGCAAGGTTGCAGACAGCCTGCCGGAGTTGGACATCATGCAACAAAGGCCGGAGCACGTCGGGGCGTTCCTAGTCCCAGCGTGGCAAGACTTCGGAAACATAAAACAATATACACACGCGCAACGTGTGGCGATTTGGTAAAAATCAGGAGGAAATATGAAAATAAGGTTAAATGGTGATGATGTAAAAAAATTGATGGGAGCAGTATCTAAGGACAAAACGCGGGAAATTCTGCATTGTATCCACATTGAACGAGACGGCGATTTCTTGGAGTTTGCCGCAACGACGGGCAGCGTATTAGTAGTGCTAAAAAGGAATATAAAAAAATATGATGATGAAGTGCCAGACAACTTCAAAATAAATATTGATATTTCTAATTATAAGTTGAATAATAAGTATATTTATGATTTAATAGATGAAGGCGAGCGGTGCGTTTTGGTCGGCCCTGATACGGAAATAATTGTAAAATTGTCAGCAGGCGTTTTTCCGAATTATCATTTGGTTACAGACGGGTATGAAAAACTACCTGAGGCAACGCAATACGCTTCTTTTAATTATAAATATATGAAGGTATTGTATGATGTTTTTGGTGATTCTGTATACAAAGTGCCTAGAGCTAAAGACGGTTTCGCTCCGCATTTCTGGGTACAACAAGGCTATGAAGAAGAATGGCTTGGCGTTCTTATGCCACTAAAAAGTAAATAAGATAGTGCCTCCATTCGGTGCGCTGGTCTCCCTCTCTTCTCCGGCGCACTATGTGGAAGTATTAAATAAAAAAAAACGAGGTGAAAAAAATGGAAAAAATAAGAGTCTGCGCTTATTGTCAGACGCCGATTGAAAAAGGCTTTATCTGTGATGAGTGCAAAAAAGCAAAAAGAAAAAACTACAACAAGAAGGTGCAACACCTTTATTATGTACGCCGACGTGAAGAGTTGGCACGGCTCCGCCATGAAAATGCGGTGCTCAAAAGAGAATTGGAGGAACTAAAAAATGCAAATTAAAAAGGCGGCTGAGGCCAAAAAAAATACTCATGTAATAGGTCTTATTTACGGACAACCCGGCGTTGGAAAAACAACAGCGGCATTGTCTATGCCAAATCCGATTCTAATTGACTGTGAACGCGGTATAGGCCGTGTAAATGGTGCATTAAGAACGGACTTTTCGGAAATTGAGAGCATTGATGAGTTCAATCTGGCAGAGTTAGCCGGATATGATACCATTGTTTTTGATACTCTCGGCGTGTTGCTGGAATTGTTTGATAAAAAGATTAAGGAAAGCAACCCGAAATTGGTAAAGAGTGACGGTGCGTTATCTTTGCAAGGCTACGGAGCGCGTAAGCTGATGTTTAAACAGTTTATTTCTGCTCTTCGGGCTAGTGGAAAAAATGTACTGTTCTTGGCGCACGTTGCGGAGCAAAAAGATGGCGATATTAGCAAGTTTAGACCGTATGCAACGGGGTCAAGCATAAACGATTTGGAGAACGATTTGGACTTCATGGGATATATGGAAATGAGAGGCGGTAAGCGTTCAATTTCATTTACTCCAAACGACAACTACTATGCGAAAAACAGCCTTGGCTTGCCTCAATATATTGAAGTGCCGGAAGCACTTGCTGGCAATTCTTTCCTTGCTGATTTAATTGTGGCAGGGAATCTAAAGAGAATTGAAAAAGAAGAACAAGAAGGTAAAAAATATGTTGATGTTATTGCTAAAATTATGGATATTGTAGCCACGAAAAAAGACATCAATGAAAAAACTACGGAAATCAAAGCATTAGAACATATCTTTGACAGTAAGCAACGCGCTTGGAAGGCGTTGGAAATACTTGCAGAAAAAGATGAACTTGCTTTTAATCGGGAGTCTGGAAAATGGGAGCCGAAAAAATAACCTACATCACGCCGTCTCTGTATACGTCGGTTATGTATTGGCGTAAAAAAGAGGACAGCGATTTGCAAGAGTTATTGGATTTGCTAGACCATAAACCGCCAAAAACAAGTGAAGTTATGCAAGCAGGGATAGACTTTGAAGATGATGTGCAACGAGTTTGCGCTTCAAACGGGGCGTACAAATCATCCGACGAAGTGGCAAACTCAGTTGCGGAAATTGTTAAAGGTTGTTTGTGGCAAGTGCCGATTCGTACCGAAGTGATGGTAGAAAATAAACCGCTGGTTATTGTAGGCCGCATGGACTGCTTAAAGCGTGATTGGATATACGATATAAAGCGGGTGCTCCGGTACGAATTAGGAAAATACTATCCGTCTATACAACACCTTTCATATATGAAGGCAACAGGTATAAAAAACTTTAAATATCTTGTAAAATGCGGAAATAGTTTGTATACTGAGGAATATAGGGAGGATAGTGCAACATCAAATCTTTTGCAAGAAAGAGCGTCTGATTTTATCAGATGGCTCAGGAGCGTATCTTTGTATGATAGGTACGCTGAGCATTGGGAGTTAAAAAATGCAAAATGATAACGGAGCAGCAGTAATACTAGCCGTCTTAATCTTCATAACAGGTCTTTTGTTTGGACTTGGCGTTGGATTCTATGATGGCTTTTGCAGGGGCTTTGAGAAAGCCTTGCCTTTGACGTACATAATTGAAAAATAGGAGAAAAGAAAATGATAGAGTTAGACTTAACCAAAGTGAATGATTACAAGACGTTTAATATTGGCATTAACAAATGCTATGTAAACGGTGTGAAAATAAAAACATCGCAAGCTGGAAACAAAATGTTGGAAGTATCTTTGCGGAATCTTGATGACGCAACATTGATTGACCGCTTGCCTTTGACGGAAAAAGCTATGTGGCGCGTGAAACAATTTTTAAAAGCGTGCCAGCTCCCGCACCATGGCAAAGTTGCTTTTGAAGAAAAAGATTTGCTGAGCCGTCACTTGATGGTGGAATGTTTTGCGGAAGCATACAAGAGACAAGACGGAACTGATGGAACTGCTATTAAGGTTAAAACCTATTTGGAGGACCCAAATGTTCAGAATCTTTCAGTCTCTTCTGTAGCACAGGCGGAAGAATCTGCCGTTGAAGAAGAAGATATCCCGTTGTAAGAAACAAGACTAGGGGAGATTCATTTCTCCCCTAGCAACAGAGGCAAAATGAAAAAATTAGAATGTGTGGCTTGTGGGAAAGTTTTTATCGGTGGGCGTGCCTTCTTCTGCCCTGAGTGCCGAATCAAAAAATGGAAAGGCATTTTAAAAAAAGAAGCAAAGAGAGAGACGCAAGAGGAAAGAGAGATGGCAAAGATTATTAAACTGCAAAACAAAATTATTTCATTTAATAACAAATATCTGGCGCAGGAAACGCGCTGTCCGAATTATGGAAGCGAAGGTACTAACTGTTTAGGCTGTCCAGATGGCGCGTATGAATTTAAAGCTTGTGGACAAGTAAAAAAGGAGGTAGTAAAATGATAGGTACAAGTAGAAGCATAGAAGAAATCAATGGTGGTTTTTCTGTTGCAGTAAACATTGATGGACTTGAACTCTATATGGATGTAGAGGTTGTAAATGGAGAAGTAAAAGCCGTTACAAGGGTATATGTAGAATCCCACGGAGAAGATGTGGATATCCCGTTTTATGAAGGTGATTTACTGTCTTATCACGAAGATGATATCAAAACAGCCGTTGAGCAGATGTATCTAAGTGGTGGGATGGACTACGAACAAGAACCGGAGGACTACGATGATTGAGTGTCCATTCTGTGGAGAGTTTGTCACATGTAACAATGCGGAAAGTTGCGCCACTTGCAGGCATTACGAGGAGTGGCTAAAGGCAGAGGAAAAAGGGATATTATTATGAGCGTTAAGATAGAAATGGAAATGCCAAAAAGTTGCCATAAATGTAAATTTTTTAGCCATTCGTATAGTTTTGTTTTTGAAAATGACATAGATGAATGTTTGATTGAAAAAAGTCTGATTATGTTTGACCCAGAAAAAGGTAGACCGTCTTGGTGTCCCTTGCAGGAAGTAAAGGAGTGAGAGTATGAAAGAAGAATATAAAGAAAGATTTTGCGACCTAGATAACGCTTCTAAAGCGATGTGTTTGGCTATGTTTGCTGTTGAAAATAAACTTGGGCATTGTAATAAAAAATACATTGCGGAACAGTTTAAGAAACTTGATAATGCAACAAAAAGAGATTATGTTTTTCTGTGTCAGCGATTATGTCGCAATTTTTGGAAGTGTTTGCCCAGTAAGGAGGACTAGAACTATGGCAGAATTAAAACCGTGTCCGTTTTGCGGATATGAAAAAGTAAGAATTATAAAGCATAATCTAGATTGTGGAACAGTTTATCAAGGGTATTGTTTTCAATGTGGAACTTTAGGCCCAGATTATGGTGGTACTAAACAGCAAGCCATATCCGCTTGGAATAAAAGGAGTAAATAATGGAGCCACTTACAGTATTAAGTTTATTTGACGGAATCAGCTGCGGTCGCGTGGCCTTGCAACGGGCAAATATACCTGTTGACAAATACTACGCAAGCGAGATAGATAAATACGCCATACAGGTAACGCAAAAGAATTGGCCCGATACGATACAACTGGGTGATGTGAAAAATGTGTGGGCTCGTAATTTGCCAAAGATAGATTTGCTTATAGGCGGCTCACCGTGCCAGGATTTGAGCGTAGCCAAAAACGGAAGAAAAGGGTTAAAAGGGAGTAGAAGCAGTTTGTTTTGGCACTATGTACGTATTTTGAGAACTTGTAAGCCGAAATG
>Ga0310786_10004153_pt1 | contig 20284 bp, 22 predicted proteins | sample AusTroGonzalo_MG_FD_203881 | JGI IMG/M metagenome (GOLD analysis project Ga0310786, IMG submission 203881) | Bovine rumen microbial communities from tropical cattle in Woodstock, Queensland, Australia - Gonzalo_03 (v2) (version 2) | ecosystem: Host-associated > Mammals > Digestive system >... | reverse complement strand
GGCGGTACGCTCTCCGCCCTGGGCATTTCGCTCACCTTCTCGCAGGGCGGCAGTTCCGGCGGTACCGACATCATCGCCCTGATGATCACGAAATATCGGGCCATTTCTCCCGGCAAGATCCTGCTCATCCTCGACGTGTTCATCATCGGCTCTTCCCTTATCGTTCCGACCGAAGGCAGCTGGGGCGTGAGGGTGGCCAACCTGATGTACGGTTATATCATGGCCGGTGTGTTCAGCGTGGCGCTCGACCTGTTCGTGTCGGGTTCCAAGCAGTCGGTACAAATCTTTATTTTCTCGAAAAATTATGAAAAGATTGCCGACCGCATCACGTCCGACGTGCACCGCGGCGTGACGGCACTGCAGGGAAAGGGCTGGTACACAAAGACGGAGTCGACGGTCCTGCTGGTCATCGCCCGCAAGCCGGAACTGAAACTTTTGTTGAATTTGATCAAGGAGGAAGATCCGCAGGCCTTCATTTCGGTGGGCAGCGTTTCCGGCGTGTACGGTTACGGCTTCGACGTAATCAAAAAATAATCCGATTTTTCCGGTACAGCCGGGTTATATCCCGGCAGAAACGGAATCGCCGATTTGTTCGTAGTTTCGTATCAAAAATACGGAACCTATGGACATCGTTTACTTATTGCTTGCTTATCTGCCGCTTGCCGGATTGCTGGTGTTCCTCTTCCTCTACCTGCGCAAGAAGCGGCATCAGGACGTTCAGAACGTCCAGCTGTCGGGCCAGACCGAGACGGCAAAGGAATACCCCATTCAGGACCGTCCGATCCCCCATGCCGACCGCATGCTGGAAGATCCGGGCCCCAGCCTGAAGGATTCGGACATGGAAGAGTTGAAAGACCGGCTCTGCAACGTGCTGGAACGTGAGAAACTCTTCCTGAATCCCGATATCCGCGTGGGCGACCTGGCCGAACGGCTGTTCACCAACAAAAGCTACCTGGCGCAGACCATCAAGATCAAGTTGAACAAAAATTTCTGCCAACTGGTCCACTATTACCGTGTCCGCGAGGCGATGCGACTCTACGCCCAGAATCCGGAGCTGACCATCACCCAACTGTGCCGCAGGGTCGGTTTCAATTCGATGACCACCTTCAATACAGCCTTCGGCCGGAACACAGGTTATACGCCTGCCGAATGGTGTAAAGAGTTTCGAAAAAGGAATGAGGCGAAAGCGAGTTGACGACAAGGCGGTCTATGAGAAAATGATACAATTGATGCAGGACAGGCGGCTTTTTCTCCGGCGCAGCCTGACCCGCGACGACCTGGCACGGGAGGTGCTCACCAACCGGACCTATATCACGCGGGCACTCAGGGGACGCGGGCTCAATTTTTCCCAGTTCGTCAATTCGTTCCGGGCCGACTATGCCATCGACCTGATGACCAGCGAAAAATACCGCGACGCCTCGCCCGAGGACATCGCTGTGCTGAGCGGTTTCTCCAGTGTCGACACGATGAACCGCTACATCAAAAAAAGCGCAGGCACGACGGCCTGCGCTCTCAGGGAAAGGATGGAAGGCGCTTAGAGTTCCACCTTCGTGGGCTTGACCATGTTCTTCGGGTCGAGGATCTTGTCGAGCTGCTGCTTGGTCAGGTATTTCTTGTCCAGCACGAGCTGATACACGCTGCCGCCGGTGACGAGGGCTTCCTTGGCCACTTCCGTGCACTTGGCGTAGCCGATATACGGCTTCAGAGCGGTCACGATCCCGATGCTGTGCTCGGCCAGAGACTTGCAGTGCTTCTTGTTGGCGGTGATGCCGTCGACGCACTCGATGCGGAGGGTGTTGAGGGCGTTGGTCATCCAGGTCATCGACTCGACCATCGATTCCACGAGCACGGGTTCCATCACGTTGAGCTCGAGCTGGGCGGCTTCCGATGCCATCGTGATGCAGGTGTCGTTGCCGATCACCTTGAAGCACACCTGGTTGGTCACCTCGGGAATCACGGGGTTCACCTTGCCCGGCATGATGGAGCTGCCCGGCTGCTTCGGCGGAAGGTTGATTTCGGCCAGGCCGGTGCGGGGACCGGAGGCGAGCAGGCGGAGGTCGTTGCAGATCTTGGAGATGCGGATGGCGATGTTCTTCAGTTCAGCGTGGTAGCAGACCATGCAGGAGGTGTCGTTGGTGGCCTCCACGAGGTCTTTGGCCAGCGAGATCTTCCAGCCGGAGATCTTCTTGATGTGCTTGGTGCAAGCTTCGGCGTAGCCGGGTTCGGCGGTGATGCCGGTACCGATGGCGGTGGCGCCCATGTTGATGACGAGGAATTCCTGGGCGGCTGCGTCCAGGCGTTTCATCTCGGTCTCAACGGCGGTGGCGAAGGCGCCGAAGGTCTGTCCGAGGGTCATCGGGACTGCATCCTGCAGCTGGGTGCGGCCCATCTTGATGATGCCAGCAAAGCTGCGCTGTTTGGCGCGGAACGACTTGGCGAGTGCCTTGAGGGCAGCCATCAGCTCCTGGTGGATCATGTACAGGCCCAGGTGCATGGCGGTCGGATAGGCGTCGTTGGTCGACTGGGCCATGTTGATGTGGTCGTTGGGGTGGATTACCTTGTAGTCGCCGTGTTTCTTGCCCAGGATCTCGAGGGCGCGGTTGGCAATCACTTCGTTGGCGTTCATGTTGGCCGACGTGCCGGCACCGCCCTGGATCATGTCGATCGGGAAGTGCTCGGTGTGCTTGCCTTCCATCAGTTCCTTGCAGGCGGCCACGACGGCGTCGGTGATCTCGTCAGAGACCAGGCCGAGCTCATGGTTGGCCAGGATGGCGCCCATCTTCACGATGCCGAAGGCCTTGACGAACTCGGGGTGGTCACCCAGGAGATTGCGGCTGATATCGAAGTTTTCGATGCAGCGGAGGGTCTGTACGCCGAAGAGGGCCTCTACGGGGACTTCCTTGTCGCCCAGCAAGTCATGCTCGGTGCGGGTCTTGCCGGAGGTTTTGAATTTGTATTCGATCATGTTAAAAATATTTTAGGGAGTTAACAGATTCAGGCGAAGAATTTTTCGAGCCGGCCGAGGGCGGTCGGCAGGGCGAAGATCACGACGCGGTCGTAGGGCTTGACGCACGTCTGGTCGGTGGCGATGATGGCCTCGTTGCCCCGGATGATGCCGCCGATGATGGCGTCCTGGGGGAGGTTGAGCTCGCCGATCGGCGCCTTGGTGATCTGGCTGTCGGGGTTGACGATATATTCGATGACTTCCGCATCGGAGCCACCGATGACCTTGACGGTGCGCACCTTGTTGCTCATCGTGAAACGGAAGATGCGGCCGGCCGTGATGATTTTCTTGTTGATGACCGCATCGACGCCCATCCCTTCGGCCAGCCTGATGTATTCTATGTTCTCGACCTCTGCAATGGTCTTGGCCACGCCCATGTTCTTGGCGGCCACGCAGGCCAGGATATTGGTCTCCGAACTCGAGGTGACGGCCACAAAGGCATCGCAGCTCTTGACATCCTCTTCGTAGAGGAAGTCGGAATTGCGCCCGTCGCCGTTGATGACGAGGGTCCGGTCGAGATTTTCTGACAGGACTTCGCAGCGATCGCGGTTGATTTCGATGATTTTCACGAACTCGGCATCCTTCTCGAATTGGGCGGCCACCATTTCGCCGATGCGTCCGCCGCCCAGGATGGTGAGCCGCTTGATGTCGAGGTAGCGCTTGCCCGATAGGACCATCAGCTCGTCGACAAAGGAACGCTTGCAGACGACGTAGATCATGTCGCCCCGTTTGAACAGGGTGTCTCGCTGGGGGATCAGGGTTTCGCCGCCGCGGGTGATGGCCACGATGCGGAAAGGCAGATTCTCCGGATCGTAGGGAAGGTCGGCGCTGGTCTTGTTGAGCAGCTTTGAATCTTCATCGATGCGGAAGACCACCAGCTGCAGCTGTCCGCGCGCGAAGTCCACGAATTCCGATACGTCGGACTGCTTGAGCAGATCGCAGATCTCCGTGGCGGCAATCTTTTCCGGGTAGAAGAGCAGGTCGATGCCCATCTCGGTGAACATCAACTTATTGTCGTAGTTGAGGTATTCCGCGTCGTTGATGCGGGCAGTCACCTTCTTGGCGCCCAGCTTCTTGGCGATGATGGCCGAAACGATGTTGACGTCTTGTTCGCGGGCCGGGCTGACGGCCACGAACAGATCGGCCTTCTCGACGCCGGCCGACTTGAGCACCTTGATGGAGGTAGGGCTGCCCTGTACGGTGAGCACGTCCATGCTCTCGGTGACCAGGGCGAGGCGTTCCTCGTCGTGGTCGATGATGGTGATCTCGTGGAAGCCCTCGCTCAGCATCTTGGCCAGGTGGCATCCGACTTCTCCGGCTCCTGCAATGACGATCTTCATGGCTGTATCAGTTGAGTTTCGCTCCGATGAGCGTCATAAATTCGTTGCGGGTGCGGATGTCGCGGAGGAAAGCGCCCGTGAAAGCCGATGTCGTGGTCAGGGAATTCTGTTTCTGGACGCCGCGGATCTGCATGCACATGTGGGCGGCTTCGATGACCACGGCCACGCCGAGCGGGTGCAGGGTCTCCTGGATGCAGTCGCGGATCTGGACCGTGAGGCGCTCCTGGACCTGCAGGCGGCGGGCGAAGGTCTCCACCACGCGGGGGATTTTGCTCAGGCCGGTGATGTAGCCGTCGGGAATGTAGGCCACGTGGGCCTTGCCGTAGAAGGGGAGCATGTGGTGCTCGCACATCGAATACAGCTCGATGTCCTTGACCACCACCATCTGGTGGTACTCTTCCCGGAACATGGCGGAACGAAGGATCTCAGCGCCGTCTTCCTGGTAGCCCTTGGTAAGGAACTGCATGGCGCGGGCGACGCGCAGCGGGGTCTTCAGCAGCCCTTCGCGCTGCGGGTCCTCGCCCAGGAGTCGGAGGATCTCGCGGTAGTGGCCGGCCAGTTCCTGCGTCAGTGCTTCGTCGTATAATTCCTGCTTTTGATAGGCCATGGCTTTCTTTTAAAATTATGGCAAGTTACGAAATATTTTCATTATTTTCGTATTTTGGAACTTTAAACTTGCAATTATGCCGATTTTGTTCGTCGCAGCCGTCGATTTTGAACTGGACGTGGCCCGTACTGCCTGGTCAGACCGGCCGGCCCGTTTCCTCTGTACCGGGGTGGGGGCCGAAGCGACGGTGCGGGCGCTGGAGGCGGTTCTCGCCGGGGAATCCTTCGACAGGGTCGTCGACCTCGGCGTAGCGGGCAGTTACCGCGGCGACCTTCCCCTCGGTACGGTGGTCCATGTGGTGAGCGAGCAGAACGGCGAATCACCGAGAATCCTGCTGCGGCAGCCCTCACCCTGGCCGGAACTGGGATTCCTGCCCGCCGCTACCGGCAATACGCTCCAGCTGCTGGATGATCGTTACCGCCGGGTGACGGCCGACGTGGAGTCGATGGAAGGCGCCGCCTTTTTCGAAACCTGCCTGCGGCACGGCGTCCCTTTCGCCGAGTTGCGCGCCGTGTCGAACGAAGTGGGGGAGCGCGACCATGCCAATTGGGACATCCCGCTGGCCCTCAAACGGTTGCAATCGGCTTTGGAAACGTTTAAAAACGCGTTGCAATGAAACTGAAACTCGCTTTTTCCTCCTGCCCCAACGATACGTTCATGTTCCATGCGCTGGTCCACGGCCTGGTCGACACCGAAGGGCTCGACTTCGATGTCGACATCTACGACGTAGAAGAACTCAACGAACGGGCCCAGCGTGGGTATTACGATATGACCAAACTCAGCTATCACGGATGGTTCACGGTACGCGACCGTTACGCGATGCTGGAGTCCGGTTCCGCCCTGGGTTGGGACTGCGGGCCGCTGCTGGTGCGGCGGGCCGGCGATGAAAGCGTGTTGGAGCGCCGTCCCCTGACCATCGCCATCCCCGGCCGCTATACGACGGGCGCCCTGCTCTGCTCCCTGGCCTATCCGGGGCTTGGCGGGACGGTCCCGATGCTTTTCTCCGAGATCGAAGAAGCGGTGGGCCGTGGTCGGGCCGACCTGGGCGTGCTCATTCATGAGGGCCGTTTCACCTACCGTGACAAGGGACTGGCCCTGGTCTGTGACCTGGGGGCCTGGTGGCAGGCGTACTCGGGCTGTCCGATTCCGCTCGGCGGCATCGCCGTCCGGCGGTCCCTTGGCCCGGAAATTGCTGCATCTGCAGACCGTGTGCTGCACCGGAGCATCTCGTATGCGTTCGCCCATCCGGAAGCCTCGCGCGACTATGTCGCCTCGTACGCCCGCGAGCTGTCGGCACAGATCCAGCAAAAACACATCGACATGTTCGTGAACCGCTTCTCCCTCGACCTGGGCGAAGAAGGACACCGGGCCATCGATACATTGTATACCTGCTATGAGCGAGCTGATCTTGATGGAGGGCGTCAGGAAGTATTATCCCGCGGGCGACGGGGTGGTACGGGCGCTTGACGGCATTGACCTCCGCATCCGGAAAGGAGCGTATGTCGCCATTATGGGCCCTTCGGGCTCCGGAAAATCAACGATGATGAACCTGCTGGGATGTCTCGACGTCCCGACTTCCGGTCGTTATCTGCTGGACGGGAAGGATGTCGGCACTCTGGACGACGACGCCCTTTCCGGCGTGCGCAACCGGGAGATCGGTTTCGTATTCCAGTCGTTCAATCTGCTGCCGCGGCTCGATGCGCTGGAGAACGTGGCGGTACCGCTGGGCTATGCGGGCGTGCCGAAGGCGGAACGGCTGGAGCGTGCGGCTGAAGCCCTTCGGCAGGTGGGCCTTTCGGAGCGGATGCGGCACCGGCCCGATGCCCTTTCGGGCGGGCAGCGGCAGCGGGTGGCGGTGGCCCGGGCGCTGGTCACGCATCCTTCCCTCATCCTGGCCGACGAGCCGACGGGCAATCTCGATTCGGCGGTGACCGAGGCCGTGATGAAACTTTTTGCAGAGATTCATCGTAAAGGGAATACAGTGATATTGGTCACGCACGAGGAGGCGGTCGCCCGCTGTGCGGAGCGGATCATCCGCTTGCGTGACGGTAAAGTCGAAAGTGATGAAAATCTACACGAAAACCGGTGATGCCGGCACCACCTCGCTGGTCGGGGGCACGCGCGTGAGTAAGGCGCATCCGCGTGTCATGACCTATGGCGACCTCGATGAACTGATCAGCTGCCTTGGCCTGCTGCGCTGCGAGGTCGACCAGGCCCTTCCGCTGCGCCGTATCCAGATCCATCTGATGAATGTCAGCGCCCACCTGGCCAACGACGGCCGCAGTGTCAAGCTCCAGCCTCTCGACGAAGGGGAGACACAGTTTCTCGAAGAAGAAATCGACCGGATGACGGCGGCCCTTCCGCCGCAGAAGGCCTTCGTGCTGCCCGGCGAACCCCATGCCGCATCGTTGGCCCACATGGCCCGCACCATCTGCCGACGGGCGGAGCGCAGCGCCGTCCAGATCGATCCGAAAACCGAGCAGGATACCCTGGCCCTTCGCTACGTCAACCGCCTGAGCGACTATCTTTTTACCTTGGCAAGATACTTGTGCGCCGGGCACGATGACTATTGGTTGCCGTAGGTCATGAAAAAAACTTTGCGATTCGGTTTTTTTTATATCTTTGCGGCCCCATTATCAAAAAGAGAATTTATAGAACGATTCGCGTATGTATTGGACACTTGAACTCGCATCCAAGCTGGAAGACGCCCCGTGGCCTGCAACCCGGGAAGAATTGATCGATTATGCCACCCGTTCGGGAGCCCCGCTCGAAGTAATCGAGAACCTGGAAGACCTCGAGGAAGACGGCGAAGTCTACGATTCCATCGAAGACATCTGGCCCGACTACCCGACCAAGGATGACTTTTTCTTCGACGAAGAGGAGTATTGACCCGAAGATTTGCAAGAAGGTCGAAAAATTGCCCGTTCCGGAAAGGTAACGGGCATTTTTTGTATAAATGCTTGAAAATGTGAACTTATTTCCGTAAATTTGAATTTTATAAAGAAATGAGTCAACTTCGATATATCTGTCTTTTGGCTTTTGCGCTTTTGATGGCTTTGCCGTCACAGGCGCAGAACAACGCCTACGGCCTGGACGACGAGTGCTATCCGTATTTCCGCCGGGCCGAGGACCTGGTGGGCAAGGAAGGGTTCAAGGCCGTGAACGACACGCTTTTACGTCTGGCCCTCCAAAAAGGCGACACCAAGGCGCAGACGCTCTTCTACGTCGAAAAGCTTCGCGACGTCATCGAAGTAGCCTTGCGGGAAGGGCCGAACGACGGCGCCGTGAATGCCGCTTTCCGCGACCTGCGGGAAGCCGCGATCCGGCTCGGCCACCGGCAGTACTACTATTACGGCTACGAGCAGACCCAGAACTACTATTTCACGACGGGCCGCATGCTCAAGGCGATGGAACTCATCCAGCAGATGCAGGACTACGCGCTGGAGAACGACGATGAGTACGGCAAATGGATGGCCGACCGCTATATGGTAAAACTCTACGTCGCGATGAACGACTACGTGTCTGCCAAGAAGTTCATCGACCGGGCGCTCGATACCTACCTCAATTCCACCGACTCCCTGATCCGGCGGCAGTCGTCCACCCGCCTGTGGTGCGACCTGGCGGATTACTATCCCATCGGTTCCGATTCTTCCCGCATGTGCATCCAGCGGGCTGTGGAAGACCAGAAAAGCTACCTCGACACGCTGCGCTGCGAATACTATCTGGCGAAGCTGGCCGCCCTCGACCAGGACATGGCGGGCTATCAGACCTCCCGCGACATCTGTGTCAACAGTCCGTCTTTCCATACCATCACGCCTTCGGGCGCCAAGTTCTTCGATATCGTCGACGCTGTGTTCGACGGCACGGTGGGCCGGCATCTCAACGACATCCAGCAGTTGAAACTGCTGCGTGAGTGGAAATACCTGTCGTATCTCCTGCAGCAGAACGGATACCGCAGCTACGCGCTCTTCCTGTACCAGCGCCTGGTCGACGAGCTGGAGAACCAGGTTTCCACCAACAACCAGTCGCGTCTGGCTGAAGTGGAGGCCCGCATCGGCAACATGTCGCTGGCGGCCAACCTGCGGGAGAAATCGTCGCAGGTGACGCAGATCAGCCGGATGGTGATCATCCTGGCCGGCGCCACGATGCTCATCGTTATCACCTTCCTGCTGTTCTCCATCGCCTCCTACCGGAAAAACCGCAAGAAAGACGCCATCCGGATCGCTGAACTCAAGACCGCCAACGAACACGTCATCGCGGCCAACGAGGCCAAGACCCAGTTCGTCCAGAACATGAGCCATGAGATCCGTACGCCGCTCAATGCCATCGTCGGATTCTCCCAGCTGCTCTCCCTGCCCGACGGCTCCTTCCCCACTGAAGAGAAGGAATCGTTCAGCGGCCATATCGTCAACAACGCCCAGATGCTGACCATGCTGCTCGACGACATCCTCAACGCCTCGGCCATCGACCACAAGGAATACAAGCTCATCTACGAAGACGGGGAGTGTCACCACATGTGCCAGGCCGCCATCAGCAGCTCGGAGCACCGGCTCCAGCCCGGCGTGCAGATGTACTATGATCCGGAAAGCGAAGAACCCTTCTACTTCCGCACCGACCCGCGCCGCATACAGCAGATCCTCATCAACATGCTGACCAATGCCTGCAAGCATACGGAAAAGGGAGAGATCCGGCTGTCCAGTTCCACCACCGCTAACCCGGGTTACGTGACCTTCACCTGTACCGACACCGGTACCGGCGTCCCTCCGGAGCAGGCGGAGGTCATCTTCGAGCGCTTCGTCAAGCTCAACGGATTCGTGCAGGGCACCGGCCTGGGCCTGAGCATCTGCCGCGACATCGCCAAGCAGATGGGTGCCCGTATCTACCTCGACACGACCTACACCGCCGGCGGTGCCCGCTTCGTGTTCATCGTTCCCGTCAACCCGCCTGAAGGCGCCGACAATACCGCCATCCCTCAACCCAAGATCAATCTTTAGCCTATGACACCGATATACGCACAAGAACACGACTTCTCCAAGTTTTCCGTTTTGGCAGTCGACGACATCCCGCTGAACCTGTTGCTGGTAGAGAAAATGCTCTCCCGCTTCAACTTCAAGTTCCGGAAGGCCACCAACGGCCAGCTGGCGCTCGATGCCGTCGCCCAGGAGAAACCCGATCTCATCCTGCTCGACCTGATGATGCCCGGCATCGACGGATTCGAAGTCATCCGCCGCCTGCGCGCCAATCCAGAGACGGCCGACATCCAGATCGTCATCCTCTCGGCCCTCACCTCCAACGAAGACATCATCAAGGGTTTCGACGTGGGTGCCAACGACTTCATCATGAAGCCCATCATCATGGAAAAACTGCTGACTTGCGTGGTCACCCACCTGCAGTTGGCCGAAGCCAAGAAGACCCAGGCATAAGTGAACGGGCGATAGGGGCATGGACAAGAGATTCTCATTGAAAGGCTCCCTGCTGCAGTACATTCTGTTGTCCTGCATCGGTACCTTTTTCTCCATCCTCCTGCTGCGATGGATCTCCGTGCCGGAGTACGGATTCACGCGGCACATGCTCATCGCCATGGCGTCTGCCGCCGTCTTCACACTCATCGGCCTGCTGATCTCCGGCAGTTCCCGCCATATCCGGGAAGACGCCTCTTTCTGGAATTTCCGCCGCATCGCCGCCACGGTGATGATCAAGGAAGTGGGCATGCTGGCCGTGATGCTGAGTGGCTGGATCGGCCACCATTCTGCCGTTCATATCCTGCTGGGTATTTTCTCTGACATCGTCTTCTCCATCGCGCTGATCATCTATCCATCCATCATCGCTGCCCGCATCCGGAAAGAGAGCAAAGACATGCACTCCATCGGCGACCGCATCAATGCACTGGTGTATGGCGACGGCGAAGATGCGGCTGACATGGCGGAGAGTGCCGAATTGTCGGGCCGTTACGAAGTGCTGGGCCTGATCTCCCGCAATCCCGACATGAACGGCAAAATCCTGCGGGAGTATGTGATCTATTATGTGGGGAGCGAACAGGACCTGGAAGTGCTCCAGTGGCGGCTGGGCGGCATCGACTGCATCCTCTTTCCCAAGGGGGGACAATCCGACAATTCCGACGCCAACATGTGGCGGGGGCCCGTGTCGCCGGAGAATATCCCCCAGCCCAAGGATTCGATGAGCCTGTCGGGCAAATTCATCAAGCGGGCTTTCGACCTCACGCTGTCCGGCTTGCTGCTGATCGTCTTTTCGCCCCTGTTCCTCCTCAGTGCGCTGGCTGTGCTGATCGACGACGGCCGCCCGGTCATCTATAAGCAGGAACGCATCGGTCGCGGAGGCAAACCCTTCTACATCTACAAGTTCCGCTCCATGCGGAAAGATGCCGAAGCGGCCGGTCCGGTACTCTATTCGGGCATCACCGATCCCCGTCTCACCCGTTCTGGCAGCTTCATGCGCCAGCATCACCTCGATGAGCTTCCGCAGCTTTGGAACGTCTTCCGCGGCGACATGTCGTTCATCGGCTATCGTCCTGAGCGCCAGTTCTATATCGACCGCATTATGGCCGATAACCCGCGCTATCGTTTCCTCTATCAGATCCGTCCCGGGGTCACCAGCTATGCGACCCTCTACAACGGTTATACCGACACCAAGGAAAAGATGCTCACCCGGCTGGACATGGACCTCTACTACCTGCGCAACCACTCCGTGTGGTTCGACCTTCGTATCCTGGGCCTGACCTTCCTGAGCATTGTCGGCGGCAAAAAATTTTAGGCGATGGAAGGCGTGCTTACATCCGACAAGACCTGCTGGTTCGCTGCCCGCACCCGCTGCGGAGCGGAACTGGGCGTCCGCGACCGGCTCGACCGTTTCGGAACGGAGCACTTCCTTCCTGTCGAACTGCGCCGCCACACCCGCTCCCGCGCTTCGTATGAGCATCCGCTGATTCCCGGCCTGATCTTTTTGCATACCACCAAGAAGCAGGCCTGCGTCCTGACCAACGAGATGGGCCTGCCGGTGCGTTATCTCATCGACCCGGCTACGCATACCCTGCTCGTGGTTCCCGACAAGCAGCTCGACGATTTCCGCCGGGTCCTCGACCTTTCGGCCGAGAAGGGTGGGCTGATGGACTGCCCGCTGGCTCTGGGCGACTTCGTGCGTGTCATCAAGGGCCCGCTCCGGGGCGTTGAGGGCCGTGTTCTGGAACTGCGCGGGCACATCTACGTAGTAGTGGAACTGCTGGGCTGTTTCTTCGCCCGTGCCACTGTGCGGCGCACCTGGCTCGAAAAAATTGAGGTCCCGCGGACTGATTTCGGAACAAATCATTCATAGAATTCGTATAATTAAAAATACACCATAATTGTGAACAATATGGAACAGAAGAAATATGAAGCACCTGCCATCCTTGAAGATGTCCATCTCGAGGTGGCCTGTGGTATTCTCGCACAGTCAGTAGTAGAAGAAGACCAGGAAGTTGAATCCGTGGGCCAGGAAGTCGAAACCCACACGATGACCGGTTACGAGCATAGCTGGCAATAGAAGCAGGGAATTGTCTATGAAACATCTTTACCATCCAGTCGCTTTCGTACTGGCCGCACTCGTTTGCCTGTTGATGTCTGTATCCGGATGCGCCCTTTTCGAAGAGACTACGGGCGATCAGGTCATCCGTTTCACGGCCGCTTCCTCGCTCGATACGAAAGTCTATTATGGCAATGAGCAGAACGGCAAGATCCAGTTGATCTGGGAGACGGGCGACCAAATCCGTATTGTCAGTGACCGCGCCCGTACTTCCAGCGGTTCCAGTTCACACGATTACCGCCTCCGTCACGACCGGGAAGAGGGCTCCCACAGCTATGCCAAATTCGATCTCAATGATGCCGGAGAAAACGGACTGCGTTGGGAAGAGTCGGGCGACTATGAGTTCTATGCCACCTATCCGGCCGTATCCGTATCGTCTGACGGCTCCTTCTCGGCCGATGTCTCTGATGATCGATACCTGATGGTCGCCCATACCACGGCAGCGTACAATACCCAGCGGAAGGTGTTCCTCAGTTTCTATCCTGCCTTTACGGCCTTTGAAGTGACCATCACCGCCGACGATTCTTCCGTTTCGGTCGACGACAGCGAACTCTATTCCCTGGTGACGCCGATGGCCGGCAAGTTCACCGCCAAGATCGGCAACGCCGGGATTTATGACTACAATGTCACCTCTCCCGAGCGTTCTGCCTATCCGGCCTCCTCGCTGACGAGTGGCAGCCGCAGCAGCAAAACCTTCATCTTTTTCTGCCTGCCCCAGGATCTTCGCAACGTGGTTCTCTACTGTACCTTCACCAAAGACGGACAGACACGGACCAAGTCGCTGGCCTTGTCGTCGGGTGGCAGTTCCATCGTTTTCTCGGCCTGTAAGTATCATCGTCTCAACCTGACGCTCGACAGCTCGGGCGGCGACGTGGAGATCGAGTTCTCCGACATGTCGATGGGCGGTTGCCAGATGCTGCTGTCCCTGCTCAAGCAGAACGCCGGGTCTTTGCAGCAATATGCGCAGAACCGGGGTGTTACGCTCGACCAGAACCTGGCCGTCAACCTGTTCAACTATTATGTGAACAACAATGTCGGTCAGGTGGATGCCCGTGATGCGTTCAAAGGGACCGGCAGTAACAGCTTTACCTCCGACCAACTTCCCGTCATCAAGGACTTCCTCGGAACACTGACCAACTATACGCATCAGAACTCACTTTGGGCCAGCATCGAGGCCACTGACTTCGTTTTTGTCCCCAATCTTGAGACCATCAATCAGTTGGAGGTCGATCCGCAGAAGGTCAACAATTACAGTATGTCGATTGACGTAAGCGGGTTGCAGAAGCTCAAATCCATCTCCCTGTACAAGTGTACCCATCTGAGCGTCAGCGATTGCCCGCAACTGACATCGGTTCAGATGATGAACATCGACAACAATTACTCCTGTGATTTCAGTCTGAGCAACTGCCCGAAGGTGACCAGTTTCTCACAAGATTGGAACGGCCAGCGCTGCTCGTTCAGTTTCACCAACATGTCGGGCCTCCAGACGATCAGCCTGAAGAATGGCGCTTCCGTGACGGTCGACAACTGCAGTGCCTTGACCTCTCTGGGCATGGAACAGGCCAGTAACCTGGAGTCCATCAGCATTTCGAATGCGCCCAATTTCACCGGCGGTGAATTCAAGACGGTCGAGAAAACGGTCTCGGTGAGTGTGAGCAATTGCAGTGCGAACGTATCGGGAGCGACGCTGATCCTGCGGGGCAACGGGAATGCCACCAATGCCGGCAAGACAAACAGCGACAACTTGACCGTCAAGTTTATCGACAACGGCGGAAACGAGAAGACCCGTTTCTAGCGAAAGAGATTCCCGTGAGCCAGTTCCCGGAGCGTGGCCCAGGTTTCTTTGGGAGCGTACCGGAGCGAGAAAGGCAGCCTGGCGATGAAGGAAGTGGCCGTAGAGAGCTTCCTGCGCCAGCCGCCTTTTTTTACTGCCAGTTTCCGTGATGTCCGTGAAGTACCGAAATTGCCTCCCCGTCGCACATTTTGGAGCAGGTTCCTGTAGCTGCAGGGCTTGAAACTGTCCAGACAGTATTTCGGGTTGAGCCCCAGTTCTCCGACCAGCATGGCACAAAGCATCTGGTGCCAGCGCAGGATGCCGGCTTTCCGCAGGGCTTCCTCCAATTCCTGTTTGTCGTAGCGGCCTTCCAGCATGGCCAGGGCACGGGCCAGGTCGCAGAACTGCTTCAGGCCGATTCCCACGCCCAAGGCGTGCTTGAGGATGTGCGCGCTGTAGAGTACGATTTCGCCGCATGCAGAAGGGACGGCAGGCAATCGTTCGTCGGGCAGGTGCAGGTCGAAATAGCGCGGATGGATTTCTATGCAAATGCCTTTCCGGTTGAAAACCGTGCTGCCGTCCGGTGCCCGTTCTGCCTTGTCGACCAGGGCACTGGCTTCCTCGATCTTTCCGTCGGGGAAGTAGATGTCGATGTCGCCGCATTGGCGGAGCAGGGGCACCTCATAGTGCCGGGCGGCCTGGCTTCCCTTGAGGACCAGCATCCTGAGGCCATGCTGCTCGAAGAAATCGCGGAGCTCCCGCTCCACGATGTTCATCTGCAGGTTCAGCTGCTCTATCTCGTTGGCTTCGGCCAGCAGCTGCATCCGGACGGGGGCGGGTGGAAGCTGATCGGCCGGAAGATGGGTGATGCCGCGCAACAGGAGGCCGGTCACGGCCTGCCGCCGTGCCAGCTCCAGCATCCGCTCCCACCGGCCCTGGCTGGCCAGTTTGGAAAGGATGACCGGCTGTTCCCACAGACCTGCCCGGAGCAGGCTGAGGAACAGATTCCAATCCCCGTCTGTTATGGATTGCCGCATATTCGGTATAAAGATATGAAAAATCAACGAAAATGATTATATTTGAATTCGAAAAGACAACTTTTTATGCGAATTCACCCTGGCTACCATCTTCGCGAGTTGGGCGACGATCATCTGGTCATCGGCAAGGACGCCGCTGCCAAGCAAAATGAGCGGCGGGTCGTACGGCTCAATGCATCGGCCGCTTTTTTGTGGCGCGCCGTTGAAGGAAAAGAGTTTGATGTGCCGATGCTGGCTCGACAGCTTCAGGAGGAATACGGATTGGATGCCGCCAGGGCCGCAGCCGATGCGGCGGCCATCGTCTCTGCCTGGACGGACGCCGGACTGGTCGACGCATAGGCCTTTTTCCCGCTATTTTTGCTTTTCTCGACAGGAATCAGTAACTTTGTTACTGAAATGGCGATTCTGTCTTTCAATCTTGCTTCGAGTCTGCTCAGCAGGCCCGTTGGCGAAGCCTTATTCTAAATCCTTCATTTTTCGATGAGAAAGTGTGTTTTGCTGGCAGCGGCTTTGCTCCTGAGCGCCGTGTCGCTGTTCGCTCAAAAGAGTCCCCTGACGCCCTATGAATATGGACACCGCTGGTACTTTATGTTCCAGGGCGGTCCGCTTTATTTCAATAGTGATTATTGTGGCAACATGATGGCGGAGGGCCGCTTGGGTGAGTTGTTAACCTTCAGTACGGGCCTGGCCCTGGGCTACAATTTCGACGATGCCAACGCCATCCAGGTCATGGCCAATTACGCACGCAAGACAGGCGCCTGCGAACCATTCGAAAGCGATTATTTCAATGCTACGGCCGAAACGATTCCGACCTACACCTACAAATTCCGCAGTGTGCAGTGCTTTGTCGATTACGTGATCAACTTCAATGCGCTGGCCGAATACTTCATGTCCTTCTCGGCCAAGTGCTACGCCGGTCTCGGTGCGGCCTATACCTTCGATTTCACCGAACCGGAGCATCCCGAGGTCTGGGTGACCGACCCCAATCTTGTGCCTGCCCTGAATTTCGGCTTTATCGTGGAATACGATTTCAAGGACGGTTTCGGATTCTTTCTCGACCTGGGCCTGGCATTCTATGGCGACCGCTACAATGGCCGCGAACCCGTCAGTTTTCCGCTCGATATGGATAACTCCGTGCAGATCGGCCTGATTTACCATATCCCCCTCAAAGCAGGATCCCGTCGCTAGCATTTCGGCTGAATGGCTGAATCCCTGAAAGATAAATCGATCAAAGGCATCTCCTGGAGTTTTGTCGAGCAGATCCTGACGCGCGGCGTCAATTTTGTCATCGGCATCATCCTGGCGCGCCTCCTCAGTCCGACCGATTATGGGTTGGTGGGAATGATTGCCGTATTTATCGCCATCTCACAGATCTTCATTGATGGCGGGCTGTCCAATGCGCTGATCAGGCAGAAGAATTCGAGCGAGGAAGATTTCTCGACAGTGTTCATCATCAATTTTGTCCTGAGCCTGTTCTTTTACTTTATCCTCTTCTTCGCCGCCGGTCCCATTGCAGACTTCTATGAACAGCCTGTCTTGAAGTCTTTTTTGCGCGTGATTGCATTGACGTTGATTATCAGTTCTTTCGGCTCCATTCACAATACGCTGTTAACGATCCGGATCGATTTCAGGACCAAATCGATCATTTCGATCGTTTCGGCGATAGCATCCGGTGTGATCGGTATTTATTTCGCCTATCAGGGATATGGCGCATGGGCATTGGCGGCCCAGAGTCTTTCTGCGACCATTGTCTGTACGCTGATGCTTGTTTTGATGGTCCGCTGGTTTCCGACAAAGGGTTTTTCCAGGGACTCGTTCAAGCGCCTGTTTGCCTACAGTTCCAAGCTTTTGTCGTCCAATCTGATCCGGGTCATCTATGACAATGCCTATCCGATTGTCATCGGAAAGAAATTTTCTGCGGCTGCCCTGGGACAATATTCCCGGGCAGGCCAGTTCCCGAACGTAGCCAATGCGACGGTGACGAGTGCGCTCAACCGGGTGGCGTTCCCTCTGCTCAGCCAGATGCAGGATGACGACGAACAGCTTATCCGGGTATATGAAAAATATATCCAACTGACTTGTTTCGTCATGTTCCCGATCTTGTTATGGCTTTGTGGCTGTGCGCGTCCGTTGGTTCTTTTCTTGTTGACGGATAAATGGCTGGAATGTGTTCCGCTCATGCAGATCCTGTGTTTCAGCCTTCTTACCAACGGGATGACCAACATCAATATGAATCTGCTGTATGTGAAGGGAAGGTCGGATCTGGCCCTGAGACTGGAAATCATCAAGAAGACGATCGCCTTTGTCATTCTGATTGTCTCGATGTTCTTTGGGCTGACGGCCATGTGCCTGGGTCAGGTTCTTTATTCTTTTATCGATTTCGGATTGAACACCTACTACACGAAACAGATTCTCAATTATGGCTTTTGGCCCCAAGTCAAGGCTGTGGCTCCTTATTTCCTTTGTGCGCTGGCCGTACTGGCCGCGGGACTTTTGTTTTCACATGTCATCGGGACGCTGTGGCTCTCCCTGTTGGCTTCAGCCATTGTTTGCCCCTTGACTTATCTGTTGTTGTGTAAAATGGCCAACTTGTATGCATATCAGGAGATGAAAGAGATGGTCTCGCAGAAAATCCTTAAGCGAAACGTTGAATAAGCTGTCTGCGCTATGGCTCGAACTTTGGCTTTTTATCTTCCTCAGTATTATCCGACACCCGAAAATGATGCCTGGTGGGGGAAAGGTTTTACGGAATGGACCAATGTGGGGAGAGCCAAACCCCTGTTCCGGGGGCATTATCAGCCCCGTGTCCCCGCGGACCTGGGTTATTATGATCTGCGGCTACCCGAGGTCCGGGAGGAACAGGCCCGGATGGCACGTGCTGCCGGCATCGAAGGATTCTGTTACTGGCATTATTGGTTTGGCGGGAAACGTCTGCTGGACCGTGTCTTTGCGGAAGTGGTCGAATCCGGCCGACCTGATTTTCCTTTCTGCCTCTGCTGGGCCAATCACTCCTGGAAGGCCAAGACCTGGGACCCCGCTATTCCGGACCGGATGCTGATGGAACAGACTTACCCGGGCGTCGAGGATTACAAGCAACATTTTTATGCGATGCTTCCCGCTTTCAGGGATCAACGCTACATCAAAGCAGGCGGTCGTCTTTTGTTCGGTATTTTTGAGCCGGGCGATATTCCGGATATGGAAGAAATGTCACAGACCTGGAATACGCTGGCACGAGAGAACGGGTTGCCGGGCTTTTGTTTTTTCGCTTTTGCACAAGGCTCCGGTTCTCTGGAAAAGGCACGACGGCCCGGTTTCGACTGCGTGGTTTACGACGCGATGTTCGATGCCGTCTATATGGCCCTGCATGAAGGGAATGCGCGCATCAAGGCAAAAATCAACGCACTTGCCCACCGACCGAATGTGATCGATTATGCTTATTATGTAAAAGCTGCGGAAAAGCAGTTTTCACAGTTCCCCGATACGATTCCTTGCATTGATCCGAATTTTGACCACTCTCCCCGCAGCGGCAGCCGGGGCACCATTTTGCACAACAGTACACCAGCGCTTTGGGGTGGTTTCTGCAGCCGCATGCGTCAACTGGTAGAATCGCGTGACCAAGACGGACTCCTCTTTGTCAAGTCCTGGAATGAATGGGGCGAAGGTAATTATCTGGAGCCCGATTTGCGCTACGGTGACGCGTATCTGGAAGAAATGGCCAAAGCATTGAAGTAAAGGTAGATGCGTCACGCCTGGCTGATCATCGCACACAACGAATTCGCTGTCCTGCAACGGCTGGTAGCAGCGCTGGACCACCCGCAAAGCGACATCTATGTCCATATTGACCGGAAAGTGGAACAGATGCCGTCTCTCCAGGTCGGGCAAGGACGCCTCTTCCTGCTGGAACAACGGATGGATGTGCGCTGGGGAAGCGTCTCTCAGATTGCGGTGGAACTGCTGCTGTTGGAGACCGCGCTGCAAAACGGACCTTACGCGCACTATCATATCCTTTCCGGTGTCCATCTGCCCCTGCGGCCGGTTGATACGTTGATGGCGTTGTATGATGCCCATGTGGAAGAGACCCTGGCCCGCTTCTGGCCAGAAGATGAGGGGGATGCCGATTTCAAGCTGCGTCGCTATCATTTTCCCTTGCGGCATTACAAGTGCGGTAGTCCGTTACAGCGACGCATCTGCCAGCGTACATGGCAGGCGGTTATCAAAGTGCAGAAGGTGTTGGGCATAAGGCATTTAAAACAGAAGAAATTCGTAAAAACGGACAATTGGATCAGTTTGGCGGAACCGGCTTGCCGGTATCTTGTAGCACAGAAGGCGTCCATTTTGCGTACCTATCGCTGGTCTTTCTGTGGCGACGAGTATTTTGCCATTTCGGAGTTGCTTGCCCTTCCCGGTCGTTTCCGCGTAACGGACTGTCCTGACTTGTTGTTTGTGGAGTTTGAAGGAGATACGCCGAAGACTTTTTTCCTGAAAGACCTCCCTGCCCTTCAGCAGAAGCCTTTCTATTGGGCTCGAAAATTTACTGGTGCGGATGCAGATTGATTGGACGATACTGCAATCCAAGTCCTTCGACAGGCTTCGCTTCCCATTGGCTGTGGCGGTGGTCGTCTTGCACCACGGTGTGACCCTGGTCCTTGATGCCACGGGGGCGCTGAAGGTTCTTTGTATCTTTTTTCAGGAAGGGATCTGCCGGTTGGCTGTTCCCGCTTTCTTCTTTTTCTCCGGTTATCTGTTTTTCAATAAACTTCAAGAATGGTCCTGGCAGGAGTGGGGGGAGAAGCTCAAGCGGCGGGTGTGGTCATTGTTCCTCCCCTATATCCTTTGGAACCTTATTACTTTTTTTGCCTATTGGCTCTTTGGAAATATTCATGGAGAAGCGCTCAGTCTGCGGCAGCATTTTGCGAATCTCGGCGGTTTGAGGATGTTCTGGAGCGT
>Ga0310786_10004150_pt1 | contig 20295 bp, 32 predicted proteins | sample AusTroGonzalo_MG_FD_203881 | JGI IMG/M metagenome (GOLD analysis project Ga0310786, IMG submission 203881) | Bovine rumen microbial communities from tropical cattle in Woodstock, Queensland, Australia - Gonzalo_03 (v2) (version 2) | ecosystem: Host-associated > Mammals > Digestive system >... | reverse complement strand
CCTCCTCGTCTGCGATGTAGGCAGCAATCTGCACCTGGACTATCTCTTGCCCGAAGCGGTTCTTGTACGGAAGGTTTTTAGAGAGCTCCTTCGCCCGCTTTACCGCATCGCGATAGTTGACGCACGGCTCGAAGTCGATGGTTTCGTAGTCCTTGTCCTTTTTGGCATTTGGATTGAGATTGGACCACGAACGTAAATAGAGTTCGTATTCCTTTGCCATAATGTGTGATTTTGATTGGGTTAATGTAGTGAAGGGCGCCGCGGTCAGGCGCCGCCCTCCTTCCGTTTGTTCCTCGCCTCGTCGAGCTTCGTCCCGATGGCCATGCCAGCACCGCCGAGAGCGCCCTCGACGATGAGGGTGCCGCCCCAGTTGTAGCATGTTACTGCGAGGATAATCATGAGCGCAAAGATGGTGAAATAGGCCGCTTTCATGGTGGTTCGTTTAGATGAATGCTTTGTAGAGATCCGGGCGCTCCTCGATATACCGCTGCTCGATGAGGCTCTCGGCAATCTGCCTGGCGGACTCGGCGGTGGCCGGGAACTCCTTCGGTTCGTTGTAGTTCTCGCCGTCGAACCAGTAGCGATTCTTGTGGCGCATCTTGATGGCGACGAGCAAACCGCGCTTTCCGACCATGAGCCAAAAGTCGCGCTTGTTGCGCATGTCAAAGACATTCTCGTAGCCGTCGGCAAGACGATGAATTTCCCATGTCTCGATGAGTTTCGCGCACTCAGTAAGGGTGAGATTTTTTCTGAACATAGTGATTGAATTTTGATTGGGTTAAACATGGCGGTTAAGGGGCGGTTCACCCGCCCCAAAACCAATCAAATCGCGCCCGAAAGCGCATTGAATATCGCACGGGCATCCCCTGCATAATCACGGAAATCCTTTGCCATCGCAAGATTCCCCGCCTCTTTCCACTCGTCCGATATTTCCTTCATTTTCTTTTCGCAGTCAACCATAGCATTCTTGATGCGAAAAGCCTGGGCGAAGGTCAACCCAGAGATTGAATACGTGCACTCGCGTTCACCGACGTGCCGTTTCGTAACTTTGATAGCCATAGTGTAATGAGTTTTGATTGTTCGTGCGAGCATAGGGGCAACCCAATGCCCCATGCCCATGTTGCTACTCCTCGTGCGGGAGCACGATGACGCTGCCGTTCTTCTCGATGAGTTCCGGCAGACGGATCGCCAGCGTCTCCGCGTCCATGGCCTCGCAGCCGATGTCCTGGCGCGTGGCGAGGGAACGGACTTCGTAGAGGTTCGTGGCCGGGGCCAACTTCTCCCGAGCATCCATTCCGAGGAACACGGCAACGTCATCGAATCCGACGAATCCGCTGTCCGAGATTCGACGGCCAAGAGCTTCGTCCATACTCTCGATGACGTCATCCGTCAGCTCGTCGAGTTTCGGGTAGGTGAGGACGACTTGGCCGTTGTCCTTGCGGACAGCCTCGCCATCCTTGCAGATGACCAGCGTCTCGTTCTCGTCATCCCCGATGTAGAGTTCGTCCTCCACCTCGTCGCGGTCAGGACGCACGGCCTTGCCGTGAATCCATCTCCGCTCCTCTCCAGTCTGCGGGTCGAACCATTCGTCGGGGAACTCTTGGCGGCACCAAAGAACGATGGCGCCATTCATTTGCTCTCCGCCGCCCGTGATTTGGATGAAACTGCTGGCGGCATCGCCGATGAGGATGTCCAAATTGTCGTCGCACCCTTCGAGGAGCGCTTTCAATGCTTTTGCTTTCATAATGCGTGATTTAATTGGTTGTTGGCGGCCCAGGGTGCTGTCAAGCACCCCGAACCGGTTTCTACGCCTCGCTATTCCATCGGTCGAAGTTGCGAGTGGAGCACGCCTCATCCCAAAGGGCTTGCATCCTTGCAACTTCTTTCTGGAAGGGCTCGGGCATGGATTCGATTTTCACCTTCCGGCCAAGGCCGTCGAAAGTGTACCTCTCGTCCATTTCGTCCCACGAGCAGCGAATCATCGTGCCATCGTGAGCCGGTGAGCATCCGAGGAAAGTTCCCCGGGAGAAGTAAGGCAGTTCCTTCCGATACCACTTCGGATAAGGGAAGTAGAGTGTGTACCCATCAATGTAGTTGCGGGCATCGCCAGTTGCGCGGTAGAGTCTTGCTTTCATGCTGAATGTTTTTGATTGGTTTGTTGGCGACTGACGGCCAGTTCAAAAGCCGTCAGCCAAATGCTACTCATCGCGGACGATCGAATCGAGTTGTTCCACGATGTCCTCGGCGTCCTCGATGACGCCCAGGTTTTGCAAGTCATCAAGAAGAAAGCAGAGCTTCTCGTAAGCCTTAGCCCCGCTCTTCGTGAAATACTCGTAGCTGTCCTCGTTGATTTTTCTCGGTGTTTTGAGGAATGCCTTACCCTTGCAGCCGAAATACTCCTGCAAAATTTCATCAAGTGTTCTCATGGTGTTGAATGTGTTGATTGGTTCATAGCACAGCCGGGCGCAATCACGCCCCCGGCCATGTGGTTAGCCTTCTATTTGCTCCTCCTTGGCCTCTTTGTTCACGATTGCGTCAAGGATAGCGGCGAGGTCGCAGATGTCGAGGAAGAAGTCGGTAATCTCATACTCGCTCTCCTTTCCGACCTCATCCTGCACGACGACAATAACCTTTCCTTTCTCATTACGATATACATTCATCACGTCAGGGAAATAGTCCTCGTCGCTCGGCCGTCCGACATTGATGGGCGCATAAACCACATCGTCGCCGTCGTCGTTGAAGGTGTAGAAGACATAGCGCGTTCCTTTCTTGACCCGCTTCTCAAGTTCGTCAAGAATCTCTTTCCTGATAGCAGATACGATTTGTGTAAACATAGCAGTGTTGATTTGATTGGTTGAAAATTTGCACCCTCCGTCCCGGTTCGTGGGGCGGAGGATGAAAAGTTACTTGCAGTACGCTTTGCGCAGAGCATTGAACATAGAACGGCCCTTGTTGTCGGCAAGGAACCCGCCCCATTCGTGCGGGTCGACGCAGATGATGTCGAGGTCGTTGATGCTTGCGTACTCCTCGAAGTTCGCCATCGTCTTTTCGTCCTCGGCAAACGCGAGCTGCTGGAGGCTCCAGCCGTCCTCATCATAGATGATTTCGTCCGTCTCCTCGTCGAACTCATACTCGCCGGATTCGAAGATTGCCACAAGGGTTGCCGAGGTGAAGTTCTCGATCCACCCAACATAGTCGTGATCCTGCTCGTTGTCTACAACCTTGAAGGACCCAGGTTTTTCGTAGAGAATCTTCATGCTCGGCTCATTTCGTAGCAATATCCGTCAATAGCGTTAGCGCAGCAGTCGAACACGAGCCACGCAAGGCGTTGCCCTCGCGTCGCAGCGCGATGCTCCTCGGGCGTGTCGTCCACGAACATGTCGTTCATCCACCACTGACCCAGCCGTTCGTCCGTAATGACGTCAAGCTGCGCCTTGATCTCAGGAACTTCCATGAGGGCGGCCACGTCGGCGTCGCATGGGCCGGAGTGATAGCCTTGCTGGATTTGCTCGCACGTCAGGGTGAGGCTCATTTCGTAGGACGAGCCGGATTCGCAGAGGTAGGTCTTGCCAGGCTCGATTTGCTTGTCCCGGTCGCAGAGGTAATACTGCGCGGGCCTTAATACGATTTTTTCGTCCATAGTATGTGAATTTGATTGGTTGTAAATGAGAAGCCAGCCACTCCTCGCGGAATGACTGGCTTGAGTAATTATTAAACTTTTAAAAACTATGCGGCTGCCTCACGGCGGTCTCACGAATGAAGACTTCGCGTTCTGCAAATATAGCAAAAATTATGATTGCGCCCATGCGCTCGGTCAGGAGCGCGTGGACAAGATTCGACTGCGGACCTGCGCGAGCGCAACTTCGTCCATCTCCCATGGTTCGACCTGGGAATCGGCCAGCCCACACAAATCCTCGTAAGTGGCGGACAGCACATCCTCCAGCACCTTGCGCGGCGCGGAGTGGATGTCGTCCTTCGAGAACGCACGTTCGATGCGTTCGACCATTTTCCAAACAGGATTCTCGGTTGCCATAATTTAGAGCGATTCTAATTTACACTCCACGAGATTCTCGGTTTGCCGGACTTCGTGAGACGGCCCACGGCGAACGGAATCGGGTTGAGGCTGGTGGTGAAGTTCACCACCTTCTTGCCATCCGGTTCGTCCACCATGGCGTTCCAGCGGAAATCGTCGGCGTCCTCGAGCTGGTCGCAACTGCCGACCTCCTCGTGCAAGATACCCTGCATGGTGCGGTCCTGCATCCAGCGGAAAATGGTGTTGTTGGATAATTTCTTCATGATGCGTGATGTTTGATTGGTTTGTCAGCGCCCCAGCGGTGGTTCGTGGCCGCTGGGACATGGTTCAGTACGCGAACGCGGTTCGTGCATAGAGCGGAGCGTGGGCGCGAATCTGAGCCTTGCGGGCATGGAGGTGCTGGTGCAGCGCGGCGGCAAACTCCTCGTTCGCTATGCGCGTCCTCTCCTCCAGTTCGCTCACGATGGCGTCCTTGGCCTCGGAGACGGCCTCTTCGCGGCCCTCGGTGCCATAGAATCCCCAGCAAGATTCAATCTCGTTCCCCTCGGCATCCTCGGCCACGAATCCGTACACGTCGCCCTCAAGGGCGCAGTTCCATTCGTCGATCACTCCGTCGGCGATCTTCTCGGCCTTCGCTTTTGCCCAGCTCCAGCCTTTCGTTCTGCGGACGCACACGAAGGCGTGGCCGTTCGTGTAGTCCCAGCCGCGAGAGCTGCCAAGACTGAGCGAAATCCCGCTATGGTCATAGATGCTCACGGGGAAGATGTAGAATCCATTCAGGAACCATTTGCCCTCGTTCGCGGCATCACGGCATTCACTCGCGGAGATGCTCTCGGAATCCACATGCAGTCCGCGGTAGTCCGAGCATAGAAATGCGTCGGGATTGTCCCATGCGTTCGGCATGTCATAGTCCTCGTCATAGAAGATGTTGATTTTCATCCCCTGGTAGTCGATTGTTTCGTAGATGTTCATAGTGCATTGATTTGATTGGTTGTGGCCCCCATGCCGGAAATCAATCCGGCAAGGAGCGGTTCATTTGCCGTAACCGACAATCCGTTCGACCGCGGCGATGAAATCGTCGCTGCCGTCATCCACGCGGCCGGCATACTTGTTGGATTCGCGCTGCTGGTTCGTATAGTCGAAAACCGCTTGGGACAAATCCCGCGAAAGCGGCTCCTCCCATGGTTCGTTGTCGATAATATCGTCCAGCTCCTCTCGCACGTCTTGTGCGGTTAGATTCTCCTCGCCGCTTTCGTAGCGGTCGAGCAGTTCGGTAACTTTTTCGTTGAGCATAGTGTGTGTTGATTGGTTCGGTCCCTCCCGGTTCGTTCAGGAAACGGGAGAAATGGTTCATTCGTGCGGGTTCATGCTCCACTCGTTCAGTACAAGCAGATAGTAGCCGTGCACGTACGCTGCCTCGTTGCATTTCACGAGCGCTTGGCGGATGTTGCTGAAACTCGTCCGGTCAATCGGCTTGTCATACAGCAGCTCGTTACCGCGCCAGTTGTTCGTGTAGGCTTTCAGTTCGTAGTCAAAAAGTTTCTGGGCCTCAGCCTCAGATTTCACTACGGGGGACGCAAACGGCAAATGCTTGTAGATGCCGTGCTCGTCCTCGCAGAATAATACGCTGACGTTGTAGTACATGGTGTGAATTTGATTGGTGATTTGCGCCCGCTGGATCGGTCAGAATCCAGCAAGCGAACGGTTACTCGCTCGTGCGCTCGAAGGCAAAATCGTTACCCTCGATGCTCGCGGCGATGCTGGTGAGATGGCCCTCGGAAAGTTGAGTGTGGCGGCCACCCTGGAATCTGACAACCCGCCCGCAGTTGAACGTGAGGAACGGCAGCATCTGCACGTTCGATTTCGTTCGCGGTGACACGGCGCCGTAGTAAAGTCCAATTTCGCGGCTGTCCAGCTCGCGCTGGGTTCGCTGGAAATACTGCATCATCTCGGGGTCGTGCTCGTCGATGTGGAGCTCAAATCCCACGTTCAAATCATCATGGATGTAATCCACGGACAAAATGGTTCGCGGCTGCGACGGAGTTCGGCTCGTGGTCATGTGGTACGGCAGCATCTCGTGGACCCGTCCGTTGTACACACTCAGGTTCTCCGTCATCGGCAGCAGACGCAGCGCTTGCTGCGCGTCGTGGCCGTCAAAGGGGCAGAGCCATGCGTCACCGACCTTGCGGAGTGTCGCGTGAATCTTCCCCTTTTGCGTCAGGGATTTCGCGCTGATAATCTTCAAGGAGATGCCGTGCGGCTCCAGCCGCTCGTTGTACTTGTTCTCCAGTTCTGCGAGGCGAATCTGCTCATCAAATTCCTTCCTCATTTTTGGGATGTCGTTCATGTGTGTGAATTTTGATTGGTGTGGTGCGTAGCGGTTCGTCCAGGAACCGCCACGCGCTCAAATGGACTGCAAATACTTTCGCTTGCAGTAATCGTAGTTCGGACCGCTCAGGCCGCTGGTGCAGAAATCGTATTCCCATTTGCTGCCGTTTCTCCGCAGCTCGAGCTGGAAACTCTGGAGCATCGACAAATCGCCCTCGCCTTGCGCAAGCGAGGTTGCGATCCGCTCCCGCTCCGCCCTGGTTCGTTTGCCCCAATGGAAATTTACCACGGAAAGCGCGAATCCGTATTTCCACTCCCAAGGCACACACACTCGTTCATTGTGGTACGCCTCGTTCGGTTCGCCGTAGTTCGTGTAATAGAAATGCCGGCTCTCCGTGGCGAAAAACTCGTTGAGCGGAAGATACACTCGATCCGCTCCATGCGCTCCGCGCTTGGCGAGATAATCCAGCCAGCCGCGCTGCGATTTGAATCGTTTCGTTCTCATAATGAATTGATTTGATTGGATTAATCGCACTGGTGGTTTAGGTCAGTAAACCACCAGCAAAGGCATGGTTAGTAGGACGCGACGAGCTCCTGGACGAATTTCTCCACGTCCACCTCGGAGCCGAGGTTCTTCAGCACGAGCTTGCGCTCGACATCCTTGCGGAGCTTGAGCGGATTGAGGTTCGTGCCGTCGAAGAGCTGCTCATCGCTCATGGTGCGGATTTCAGCCTCGCTGCGACCATAGGCGTACGTATCGACGTACACGTAGCGGGCCTCGAAATTCTTCTCGCTCAGGCCCTCGGCAAACTCGCGCAGTTCGTTCTCCGCCTGGCCCAGCGCCTTCTGCGCTGCGGCCTTGGCATCGCTGAGTTTCTTCGCCTTGGCGTACAGCTCGTTCAGCTCCTGCTCGGTAATGGTCGAGCGGGATTTCTTCATGCTCTCGCGCTTGGCGTTCAGCACACTCTCCACCACATAGTCGGTGAGGGCGTTCAGTTCGGTGACAGTCATCTTTTTCATAATACTTTGTGATTTGATTGGTTGATAATGAATGAATTAAAGGTGTTCATTTGCAGTGGTACTTTAACTCAATAAAATACCACCTTCGTTGTGGTTCGTTCAGCTCCAGACCACGCCAGTGAAAATCGGGGATCGTGCGTAGTCCGCAGCCAGTTCGTACCGCCCGCGATTGTACTCTTCCAGCGCAGCGCTCAGGACAACATTGATGTCCTCGACGTCAAACCCACGCTCGCGCATCCTGCCGGAGATTTCCAGCATCGCCTGCATGGCCGTTCGTTTCGCGGTTCGTTTCTCAATCGCTCGTTCTACCCTTCCAGGGAATAGCGCAAGGCAAAGCCTGCGAGCTAAATCTTTACTTGAAATCATAGTGCGTAATTTTTTGATTGGTTGATACTTGCGCCCACACGATAACTCAATATCGTGCAGGCGGAAATCTACACGCAGCAGAACTGCCGCATCGGGACTCCGTTCACCGGAGAAAGCCGCCGGCCCATCTCGGCAAGGAAATTGCTGAGGTAAGCCGCTTGGGCGTCCTCGTCCTCGAACTGACGGGAGCAAATGCCCATCATCGTCTCGTAATTGTCGGTCGGGAAATTCCGTCCGTCCTCGCTGCCCGCCTTGCAGGCCGCGTGGAGAGCGTTCATTTTACACATAGCGCAATCTGGAGTGAAGAAATTGGTAACGGAGGGTGGATCGCTCCACCACTCCGCCGTGGTGCGGTTTGCGTGGGCTGCCCTGTTCCTGTTTTCCTCTCCCCACACGCATTTCTGCGCTGGTTTTGAATGGCTGTGCCAGCAGTCCGTCCGCACTCGTTCAATCAATCATTCACTATTTCACAGCGGAGAATCGTTCGCCTGAATCGTTCAAGCTATTCATTCATCGCCCAGCTCTCGCTGGATGCCCACGCGCACCACGGAGAACTCGTTCTCCTGGATGCACTGCGTGACCGCTGCGATCCGTTCATTTCCCCACGGCATCGGGGAGCGACTCCGCAAAATGAACACACGAAAATCCTGACCGCAAACGCAGCCGTTCAATTCGTTCGTTCATCTCGTTCGTTCGCTATGTCAATGAACCACCACCGCCGCCCATACTTCGCGCCCTGGGTGGACTTGCGTGGAATTTTTTTGTGTGCCGTGGCTGGGTAACGATCCCAACTTGATTCCATACACGACAAAAGAGAATCCCACCAAAATTTGGTGGGATTTCTCTCAATATGTAATCGTGGCCTATTTTTCCGGCTTCGTCGCTTCGTCGAAGATAGCTTGTAACGCTTTGATGAATGCCGGAATTTCGCTAACCGCAATAGCTGCGGGCGCTTCGAATTGGCGAATCTTGTGAAATTCTTCGTTGAATGTTACCGGCATGCCGTCGATCATTTTAGCGGCCACGATAGCGGGGCCAAATTCTTTGACGGCTTCGGAATAAGGGAGGGATCGGGAAAAGGTCGCGACCTTTGCGGGATCATTGACGGCTTCGAAATTGGATTCAATTTCTTCGTCCACCTTGCCGGACTTGAGTGCAGCAATGTAGGCGGATTGAATGGACAATTTTTCGTCTTTGGAAAGGTACGATCCACGTTTTTGAGTGGTCACTACGATAGCCGCGGGTTTTTCCAACCCTTTTTCATTGTAGAAATTATTCACCACATTTAGGCGGCTATTACCGTCAAGTCCGGTGAATGTGGACTTTTGCGCCGTGGTCACATAGGCCGCGAAATCTTGAATTTTGGACATAATTAAAAAAATTTAATAAATACTCAGGGCGCGGCGGCGTGTGGCCGTGTTACCCTATTGCAAATATATGAATAAAAAATAACAAATACAACTTTTTACAACTTTTTTCACCTTTGCAAGTTGTTGTAAATCAATGAGTTAAAAGAAAATTGTTTATCTTATTGGAATAAGTTTGAAGTTGTAAGTTGTTGATTTTCAGGGGGTTATGTGTTTGTGTTTAGAAGTTGTCTAAATTGAGGGGTAAACCCCGAAAACGTCCCCCGATCCGCCGGACGTGTGGCCGTGGCCGTCCCGGCCGTATTAAATACCTTACTTAAATAAGGTAAATTTACGTAACTTATTGAAAGTCAGCGACTTACCCCCACCCCCGGGGGCTATTAAAAGGTATACTACGCCCACCTCCCACACCTAAATTTTTTTCTAATTTTCGATTTTTCAAAATCTACCCAGGCCCCATAGCTATCCCCAAAGGGGATAAAGTTCAATAAAAAGAAACCATCTAAATCTCCCCGCTTTGCCCTCTCTTTATACCCAAATTTCGACCTGAAGCCTCGGTCCGTCCCCCAGCTCCATCCCGGCCCTGCGCTTTGAATCTTGGGCCTTTTTGCGCATAGTCTGACGACTATATGTGAAACCCGGCCCGAAGGGACATTCCAACGGGCCGGGCAAACGGGATGTGAGACGATCGAGTCGAGAGCCTGGTGAGTGCGTACGTGCGTCGCGTACACGCATCACGCATGTATATGCGTGCGAAGGAGCCTTTTACTCGCCGGTTGCTGTGGGTATTAGTGTGGGTAAGGAGGTGTTTGGAACAGGAGCCCCTTATAGGGGGCTCCAAGTTCCTACACCTCCAATCCCCACTTTACCCCACTTGCAACGAGTAGCTCCCGCTGGGAAGGTTGATGATTTTCTTGTGCCGGATGAGATTGTTGATCGCACTCTTCGCCGCTTTCTCTTCAACGAATGCCCATTCCGCTTTGTCGAGCAAATCCTGGTACGAATACTCGGCGCCCGGCTCAAGAGCCTCAATGATTTTCTCTGCCGGCGTCTTCTTCGACTTCGCAGCGTTTTCAACCAGCTCGGGCATCCCGTTCTCGTTGTACCGAAAATCGTACGGCATAAAGCGCTTGCCTCGCATGAATCCCGGCTTGACGCGGAAGGTTGGATTCTCGAAGTCGGATTCATTCTTGAGGGTCTGTAGGGAGAAGGCGCACTTTCGCTCGATTTCGCTACCGAGGTGTCCGCGGGTCTTGTCGGAGTTCGGGTTGGTGTGGACAACGGCCACGACGGCGCAGTTGTACTCGTCGGCCCAGCGGAGCAGGGTCTTCACCGTAGCCTGGGAGGCGGCGATGTCGTTGGTGTCTTCGCAGAGGTCTCCGGGACCGTCGACGAGGAGGACGTCCGGGAGGAGCTGTTTGAGCTTATCCTCGATGAGAAGCGTGGACTGCTCGGGACCGAAGGGGCGGAGGTGGATGCCGTTGATGGAGGCGTCGGACATCCGCTTGCCGGCCATGGCCTCGATGCGCTTGCGGACGACGGCGATGTCGTTCTCGGATTGCTCGGTGTCGGCCCAAAGGAGGCGGGCCTCACGGCCGGGGGTGATCCCGAGCGTTGTCTCGCGTCCGATAATGGAGGCTATCATCGAGGAGACGAGCAGTGTCTTGCCGGACTTGGCTGCGCCGGAGATGAGGGTAATGCCGTTGCGCTGGACGACCGGGACGTCCCCGATGGAGGCGAATGTGTCGGCGCTGTCGGGCTCCTTGGTCATGTTGATCTCCGATGCCCAGAGCGGCGGCATGGGCTCCTCTTCGGTGTCGTACTCAGCCCCGGTGAGCGACTGGATTTCCGTCAGGGTTATCCACCAGTTGCGGTCGCGGGACGCGATGATGCTTCCGTAGAGCGGGATTGTGCCGGCGGTGGATACGGGCGCGTCGATGCGCTCGGAGACCCACTTCACCAGGGCGTCAATCATCGCCGGTGCGGAGGGGATGTTCTCTATCTTGGACCACATGGCGACCATGAAGCGATCGGGGTATGCCATGGCCCAGTACCCGCAGCGGTAGGCCGCTCCGTAGTTGGGGCTTCGCTTGTAGACGACGATTTCCGGCAGGAGGTCGATGATTTTCTCAGCCTGTTCCTTCGTCTCGACGAACATGGGGATGAGGAAATACTCTCCCGTGTCGGGGTTCTGGGTGCGGATGCTGAGGCGGCCGCGGGTTGCGAGGCGCTCGGCGGCGTTCTGCACCTTGTCCCAGTTGCCCTTTTCCTTGCCGTACTCGTAGCGCGGGACACAGACGGTGGTTGTGTCCTCGGTCATGAGGGCGAGAGGTACGCACGTTGTCTCCCAGAAGGTGCGCAGGGCGTGAAGTTCTTTTTCGATGTTTGCCATGGTGTCTTACTTTTGGTCCTCTACTTCGATGCGGTTCTTCAGCAGCCAGGACTCGAGCTCCGTCCGGTCGAAGAAGATTGACTTACCGAGCGGCTTGCTGTGGGGAATCTTCTTGCCGGCGGTGAGTTTGTGGAGATATCCGGGCGTGAACCCGGTGTACTCGACGGCCTCCTCGAATGTGAGGACGGCCTTGGTGTTGATGTTTTTGTTGTTTTCTGCCATAATAGTCAGAGTTTAATTTTAGGCAAATATAATTCTTTTGTTTGACTTTCGCAATACTTTATTGTGCGCTGTTGACAAAAAAATCCCCTCGGGGGTTTCCCGAGGGGACCGGTACAATGGGATGTCCGCTCTATCGCTGGTCTTGCGGTGCGATCTTCTTCATGTCCTCCGCGAGTTCCTTCTCCTCCTGGAGAATCTTGTCGTCGGCGGACTTGTCGTCGGTCGGGCGCTCCTTGCCGTAGTATTCGGGGTGGAGGTCCACCTGGGCGTTGACGAGCTCGGCGTGCTTCTCGAAGAACTGCTGGTCGGGGACGACGCAGAGCCGCGAGAAGGTAGACGAGGCGTACATGTGGAGCCAGTTGTCGTGCTTCTCCTTGAGGGCCTCGGTGATCATCCAGCCGATAGCTGTCTCGACGGCCACTCTCCACGAGACAATGCCGGAGATTGGTGTCACCTTGATGTGGCTGGGCTCCTTGTGGAACACGAAGTTGCCTACGCGGTAGTCCCCGTGTTGGAGGACGACCTTGCCTTTGCTGTTGGTTTTCATTTCTTCGCGCTCTTCTTGGATACTGGCTTCTTGGGCTGCTGGACCTCGGACTCGGCGGCCGGCGCCTCTTCCGCGGCGGGCTTCAGCGCTCCGTCTGCCGGGGCGGACTCCGTCGGGGCTTCAGGGGCCGGAGCGGCCGGGCCGCCAATCTGCGCTTCGAGCAGGGCGATGAGGGCCTTGATTTCCTCGGCATTGAGGACGTCGATTTTGCCATAGCGGTCCGCCAGGGCATAGCCGTCGCGGTTGTCGTTGAGCTCTTTGAGGAGGCTCTTACACTCGGAAAGAGTCCTCGGGATAAATGTAACTAATTCTTTCATAACGCAGTATGTGTTTTGAATTAAACTTCTTCTTTAGGTTTCTTCTTGGGTTTGCGCCCTGGCTTCTTGGGCTTCTTGGCCCGCTTGGGCTTCGGGGGCCGGCCTATCTTCTTCCCGTTCTTGGTGTAGCCGGGCTTAGGCTCCGGCTCTTCCTCCTCCTCGGAATCAGTCTTGCGCTCAGGCTCCGTGATGACATGCCCACCGCGCATGGGGCAGGTGTCGCACTCGGGGCGCGGGAGGTAGAAGTGGATGGTGGTGTCGTCTTCCCCGAGGCCCTGGCGGCGCTTGAGCTTGTCGTACTTGTCGAGCAGGTCCACCCTCTTGGGGTCTTTGGGCTCGAGCTTACCGATGGTCTCCCACATCGCGGCGAGGATTTCCTCGTCGGTGGCCGGGGCGTCGAGGTCTCCCTGCCACACCTTGCGAGTGTCGGAGCCTCCATCCTCGCGCTTGCGTCCTCGGTTGGAGCTGGTGGTGCCGGGTGTCGGGTGGAGTTTCTGGAGGTCGTCGGTGACGGCGCCGTTGCGGAGTTGCTTGACCCGCTTCTTGTACACAGCGGTGAACTCATCCGTGGCGGTGTAGTTCACGGCTGCGTGTTGGGCGTCAACCTTGTCGTCGCCCTCCTTGACGAGCCCGACGACGAGCATCGCGTCCATGGCGTCCCAGCCCCAGGCCATCAGCTCTGCGACGGCGAGTTGCTGCGGGGAGACTTTCTCGTCCCTTGCCCGGGCGATGCGTTTCTTGGAAAATTCTATCATAGGTCATTGGTGTAAACAACGTAGCAACAGCAGTTCGGATGGAAGGGCGGGAGTCCGCCGGTATCCGATGCGTCGTGCGGGAAGCTGGTCTGGTAGTCGCATATCTCGCAGGGGAACGATGAGCCACGGAAGACGTAGTAGCCTTTCTTGCCCGCGTTGAGCCTCGCCCAGTTCTGCATCCATCCCTTTGCCACGACGGTTGTGAGTAGCATACCCAGCGCGACCTTCGATGCGATGGGCTTGCCCCTTCCGTAGTGCGGGATGTTCTCGAGGCGCACAGCGTCGCCCTCCCCCATGTGGTCCTTGATCCACGGGTTGTCGTACGGATGCTCGAGGAAGTCCCGTACGCCGCGGAGTATCTCGCCCTGGTCCTTCACGCCGGCGAGCCCTGCGGCGGCGATGGTCGCCTCGAGCTCGTACCCCCAGCGGGAGGTGTACTCGGCAAGCCGCTGTCGGAAGGTCTTGCCTTTGTCCGGCTCGGTGATGGCTGGAGCCACAAACGAGTGTTCGTCATCGTCCTTGAATGTGTCGAGCTGCTCGATGCGGTCCGCGAGCGCTCCCCGGAGCGTTGCGAGCACGGCGTTGACCTCAGCGTGGAGCGCATGGTCGGCGGAGAAGCGGAACCGCTCCGGCGGGATGCCGTACCGGGCCGAGATGGCGATGATGCGCCGCGCCGCAGAGAGGAGGGCCGCATCGAGTTCCGACACGGCTATCCTCTCGGCGCGGAGGCGCAGCAGGATGTAGTCCTTGGCCTGGCGTATTTCCTCGGCGGTGGGCATTACTCTTCAGCGGGTTTGTCCTGAGCCGCGGCGGCCCGCTGGCGCTCGTACTCGGCGAGGAGGTCCATCTTCTCTTCAGCCTTCTGCTCGGCGAGGATGCGCTGGTATTCGTTGGAGGTGGAGTAGAACCACAGGCGCTCGGAAGCGGTCAGCTTGGAGAGGAAGCCGTTCTGGACTGCGGTGGCGAGGTCCTGCGTGATGGCGCTCTCGTTGAGGTGGACGTAAGTTTTTATCCAGGGCCGCAGCGGGAGGTTCACGAAGTCCAGGGACTTCTCCTTCTCCACTCCGTATCCGAATGAGAAGAGGAACACCATCTCGTCCACGGCCGGCGTAAACTCCTCGGCGTCGTTGATGCCCTTCTCCACTGCCGGGGAGTAGAGAATCTTGAGGGCTGCCGCGGGGAGGTCTCCGCTCTTCAGTTCCGGCGGCGTTACTACGAAGCTCTGCTCGAAGATGCGGTCGTGCAGGTCCTCAAGCTCCTTCATGAACGATTCGGAGGCTGACTGCCCGGAGAGGTAGCCGGCCTTGTCGTCCTGGCCCATCGTGATGGTCTTGATGGTGCCGTTCATGTCGTGGTTGGCCTCCACGTTGTCGCCCTGGAGGTAGAGGATCGGCTCGCCGAATGCCTTGTTGTTGTGGGCCATCTGCGAGAATGCGATCTCGTACTCGTCGATGGAGTTCTGCGATGCGGACCAGCACGGGCCTTCTTCGTGGCGGTGGTACACGACCGGCACGCGGTCGGTGAATCCATGGGCCAGGGCGCCGACGGTCGGGTCGTCGTAGACATACCCGTCGAGGGAGTAGGTGTCAGCCCCGCGGCCGAAGGTCATCGTGACGGGATTTTCCGTGGGGCTGGTTGCTTTATGCAGCCGGTAGAGGTAGGTGCGGTCCCAAATCTCCATGCGCTGAACAACGGTGCCATCCTCGGTGTACTCGTTGTATGCCCGTGCGAAGACGATGAGCTTGCCGTCTTTTCCGTAGTGCGGGTAAATGCGGTCGCCCTTCAGGTAGGATAGGGCCTTCCAGCCGAAGACGCCGCCTTCGATATACATGGCGATGGCGCCGTCGCCGGTGATCTTGACGCTCTTGGCGAGCTCGTAGAAGGCATGCTCCATGTCCTTCTCGTGCCAGCCGTCATGGAAGGCGCGGACGTCGGCGAGAATCTTCTCGGTCTCCTCCTTGGTGTTGAGGTCAAACTGAATGTCGTTGCCGCAGAGGTGGACGAGGTGCTTCGCGGTGATGATCTGCTGGTACGCGAAGGAGAAGCGAGGAACCTTCTCGACATAGGTCTTGAGGACCGTCCTGCCGGTCTCCTCTCCGTTCTCATCGAGGACCGGCTCCTCGATGGTGCGCCAGATGTCCGGGTAGAACATCGGGTCCTGGATGCTGTGCGAGGACGGGTAGTATTGCCGGATGAAGTCCGCCTGCACCATGGGTTTTGTCTGGAGGTCGGTGCCGGGCAATCCAGGCAGCACGGTGAGCCACGGCCTCTTGGAAAGTAGTGTTCTCATTACATGAATCTGATTGAGTTAGCTTTACGGTAAACGGGAATCCCTTTGGGCTTGTTGTGGGTGCCTTTCCCGACCTCGAAGATCATCCGCATGATGAGAGCTTCGATGTAGTCCGGGGAGTGGCCAACGAGGGCGATCATGGCTTTCTTCTTGATGAGCGAGAAGCCCTTGTCGGAGGAGTCGTCCTTGGCGCGGATGGCCCGGCGCTCCTTGAGGAGTATTTGGCGGAGCGGAGTGTTGGTGAACCCTTTGCCGGAGAAGCGGGACTCCAGCAGCCGATGCTCGATGCTCAGCTCGCCGTCAATGAGCTTGTGGGCGAAGATGTAGGCGCACTGGCTCTTTAGGTCGTTGTACATGCCCTTGAACTTGGGGTCTACGCCGGCCATGTTGTTGAACGGACGGGCATGTGGGAAGAATCCCTTAAACGATTGCCCAAGTCCGTTGAGGTCGTAGGTGAAGTGCTCCTCGAGCACGCCCCACTCGCGCAGTTTCATCTTGACGTTGTTGAGCGTGGTCTTGGAGTCATTCCGGCAGACGTACAGGTCCTTGATGTGGAAGCCTTCCCACAGCCACATGACGAGGGAGTCACCGCCCTCAAATGCGATGTCGCAGGAGGCGTAGCGGGAGCCGCCTTCGATTTTTGGCGTCTCGAAGAACATCTCCATGTCGAGGAGCTTTATCATGTCCTCGCCGGCGGACTTGAAGTTCCAGTTACCCTCGAGATCGCGGGCTCGCTGCTCGTCGGACTGCTGGGCGAGGTTGGCGAGATAGTTTGGATCGGAGAGCATCAGCTTGACGTTCTCCTCGAGTCCGGCGCGGACGAAGGTGACGGACTTGACAAACATCCGCTTCTTGTCGTAGCCCAGCTCCGCGTACCTTTCGTTCCACAGCGGCTCGATGATGTCCTTACACTGCTCGTACACCTCATTCGGGGTGTCGCCCCAGAAGATAGTGTCCGGGGAGTCTCCATCCATGAAGCAGTAACGGACCTTGCAGTCGCGCTCGGGGAGCGGGAAGCCGTCGGGGCCGATCCACCAGTCGATGAATTTCCGCACCCACGAGTCTGGGTCCGGGTTGCACGTCCCCCAGATGCGGTTGTGCAGCCCCATGCCGTTTCGGTTACAAGTCACGAGGTACTTGAACTTCTCGTAGGGTATATGGGTGATTTCGTCGATGCCGATATAGTTGTACTGCTTGCCCTGAAAGCGCTTCTTGAAGTCCTCGATGTTGTCGCCGTAGTAGGAGAAGCGGAGTTTGCCGCCGGCGCTGAAGTTCCAGGTGCGGTCGTCGCGGGAGCGGTTGAAGTTCCCGTACTGCGAGTACATTTGGAGTGAGTAGTCGATGACTTGGGTCAGGTCGTCGCGTTCATTACGGACGATGAGCCCGGAGAAGGACGGGTTGTTGATGTCCTTGAGGCCCTCCATGACGAGACTGAAACTTTTGGAGCCGCCGCGCGATCCACCGCCAATCATGATGTCCACGTGCCTCGAAAGCATGCGCTCCTGGGCTCCCGCCTGCGCGATGATGCGCCTCGGGTTGATGATGTCTTTGTCCTTGTCGCGGAGCACTTGAACTGCCGCATAAGGTAAGACCGGTATGTCGTTGGAGAACATCACGATAGCCCGCGAAATTTTTGTTTCTTTGCAAAAGTATCAAATTTTTTTCAACTTTTGTTGCAAATTGTTGAAAAAGTAGTATTTTTGCGATGAGTATCGAAAGGCTTATGCAGTTGGAGTCCAAAGAAGTCACGGGTAACGGGCGCGAAAAGGCTTTCGCCGAGTGTCCATCGTGCGGGCAGAAATTGCTCAACGTCGTGTCTTCTGAAGGAGCGACTGAGGTGATAGTGAAGTGTCGCCGATGTCACCGCTTCGTGCGGGTTCGAGTGAAACCTTGAGGTGCTCATAAAGCTGAAAAAGCCAAAGAGCTGTATTTGTGGTCGGAGGGCCGCGAATACGGCTCTTTTTTCATACTCACAAACCAACAAAGTTCTTTAACAACGATGAAAACCAAGATTTTGAACGCGCTCAAAACCGAATACGTCAAGTTGGGGTTGGGCGACAAGGCTTTTGATGGGGTTGCCACGTTCCTCGAAAAAACCATCACCAAGGAAGAGGAAATCGACGGTGTAATCAAGTCCGAGGACACCAAGAATCTTCTCAAGGCTTTCCAAGGCGAGAGCGATGCGCTGCGTAACCGCAACGCGCAGCTCCAGAAGGATTTCGACGACTACAAGCTCGCCCACCCGGAGGAAGGTGGCGGTGGCGGCGGGGACAATCCCGAGATCGCCCAGCTCAAAGCTGACCTCCAAAAGCAGAAGGACGATTTTGAGAAACTGAAGACCGACTATGCCGACCAGCTCAAGCAGGGTAAGTACAACGCCCTGCGTGATGCGGTCAAAGGGAAAGCGACCGAACTCAAGGTATCCAACATCCCGATCTGGAACGACGTGGTGGCCGGCGTTGCCGTCGACGACAACACGACCGCCGAGACGCTCCTCGATTCGGTGAAGAGCGCATACGAGACCAAGCTGAAGGCTTACATCGGCGATGGCGCCGCCCCTTATCGTGGCGATGGCACCCCGAAACCTGCCGAGGTGAGTGCTGAGGACAAGGCCGCAAAAGCCAAGGAGGATGCCCAACGGGTTCGTAACAGTTGACACCAACTATAAACAAACCCAATTATGCTGGAACATTTCAACAACGCTTATTCGCGCCGCAGTGAGTCTTTCGGTGGCGCGAACCCGTTCCTCTGCCACCCGGACGAGGTTAAGTACCGTCAGTACGGCGCCCTCGTCTCCGACACCCTGGCAGACAAGGAACTCGTGCATGCCGGCACCCCCGTTGAGGTTGACCTGAAGGCCCACACCGCCAAGTTTATGAAGGTGTGGGAGGTCCTGGGCGTGGAGACCGAGAGCTCCAACACCAAGATCACCCTCAACAAGAGCTGGCTGGCTCCCAAGCTGGAGGCCACTGACGTCGTGATGGTCGTCCCGTCCGACATCAACGGCACCGGCAAGGCTGTCGTTGCTGGCACTGTCACCGACAACCAGGACGGCACCATCTCCATCACCGTCGCCACCGCTGACATCGACAGCGTGGCCGCCGGCGACTTCCTGGCTATCGCGGCTGCGGCCGGCGAGGGCAAGGCCCTCAAGGTCAAGGCCAACATGGTCCTGACCCGCGACCTTTACGCCGGTAACGGCCAGAATTTCGTGGACATTCCTCGTGGCGAGCTGTACTGCTACATGAACACCGTGAACGGTATTCCTGCCGCAGTCATCGCCGCCGCCCGCGAGATCGGTCTGTTCATCGAGCCCGAGTATTTCGCCGAGGTTTCCAACAGCTAAACGAAAGGAGGATTGAATTATGGCAAAGAATCTCATTTCCGGTCTGTATTCGACCGACTTCTACAAGCTGCTTGAGCCCGGTATCCTCGCCCGTGGCTACGCATCCCTCGAAAAGTGGATCGCGGAGCAGCCGAACTACTGGTTCGACGAGGAGGCGTGGAAGCAGATTTACACGCTCGCTCCGTTCGAGAACCCCGCCCGCACCTTCGAGCAGAAGATTGGCGAGCGGAGCGTCCCCATTATGGCGACGTACCTCTCCGACGAGGCTGAGGGTCCGCTGCTCCCGACGTCCGGCTTCGAGAAGAAGACCGGCGAAATCCCTCGTATGGGCCGCGGTATCGCGTTCGACATCGACGCCTACGAGAAGATGCAGATGCTCGCCCGCCAGGGCGTGAACGTGCAGGATGCCTTCTACGACCAGTTCGTGAAGGACACCATGAACCTCATCCAGAGCATCCACTCCCAGCGTTCCTTCACTGGTCTCCAGGTTGAGTCTAAGGGCTCCTACGTGACCACGAAGGAGACGTCCAGCGGTGGTATCGTCGGTTACGAGATCAACCTCAACCCGATCGCTGCCAACCGCAAGAAGTGTGGTGGCTTCTGGCTCGGCGACTTCAAGCACGGCACCAAGAATGCCTGGAGCTCCGCGAGCGCTTCTCCTATCGGCGATCTCGAGGACATGTACAACTATGGCTGGCGCATGCGCATCATCCCGCGTGACCCGGCCGCGTCCGTGTTCCGTATGAGCGGCTCCGAGTGGGAAGTCCTCAAGGCCCACGCCGACACCAAGGCCCGCGTGGCCATGTGGAAGTACGGCCCGACCTCCGGTTCCCTGGCCGCCTACGTCGTCACCGACGCCGACCTGAAGGGCTACCTCGGCGAGCTGGGCCTGCCTGCCATCGAGGTGGTGTCCTACTACGGCTTCGGCACCCTCATCAACCCGACCACGAAGAAGTTCGAGACGGTTGAGACCGAGGCTTTCGACGCCAACACCGTCGTCCTGCGTCCCGCCGGCATCTTCGGCGAGTTCCAGTGGAAGCGTGCGAACAACATCCTCGCGACCGCCGACTCCCCGATCATGTACACGGAGGGTGGCTCCATGGCCATCTGCGAGGACCGCGGCAAGAAGGGCTTGACCTTCCAGATCGAGTCCATCTGCCTCCCGGTCCCGAAGGCCATCCAGTCCGTGCTGTACCTGTCCACCAACCAGGCGGCATCGTAGTAACCTCTCATGACCGAACCGGATTATGGCCAAGCTGATAGAAGACTATCTGAAGGACCTGACGGCGTTTGACATCACCGACGGAGCCAT
>Ga0310786_10004148_pt1 | contig 20300 bp, 18 predicted proteins | sample AusTroGonzalo_MG_FD_203881 | JGI IMG/M metagenome (GOLD analysis project Ga0310786, IMG submission 203881) | Bovine rumen microbial communities from tropical cattle in Woodstock, Queensland, Australia - Gonzalo_03 (v2) (version 2) | ecosystem: Host-associated > Mammals > Digestive system >... | reverse complement strand
TACGAATTATTTCTGACATAGGCAAATCTTTAAAGCATTATTTTTATACTTAAAGTGTTAAAAATCAATAAGTTACAAAATTGGCGTGGCACAAAGATGGGTACATCAAACTTGACACCCTACAAACGAATTTGTTTTGTATTGCTCTCGACTTTTCGTAACTTTGCCGACCGATACGAGTATAGCCAAAGACGCAAAATATTATTACCAAAAACTATAAAACATGAGAAAAACAATTCTTACCACAGCTATGGCACTGGCTGTCGCTGCTACGGTCTCTGCAGCAGAAAACATCAAGGCCACGGTTCATGCCGACCAGGCGGGAGCCAAGATCAACCGCGAGATCTACGGACAGTTCTCGGAACACCTCGGTTCCTGCATCTACGGCGGCCTCTGGGTGGGCGAGGACTCGAAGATTCCCAACATCCAGGGCTACCGCAAGGACGTCTTCGAGGCCTTGAAGGCTCTGAAGATTCCCGTGATGCGCTGGCCGGGCGGCTGCTTTGCCGACGACTACCACTGGATGGACGGCATCGGTCCGAAAGACCAGCGTCCCTCGCTGCGTAACAACAACTGGGGCGGCACCATCGAGGACAACTCCTTCGGTACCCACGAGTTCCTGAACCTCTGCGAGATGCTCGACTGCGAGCCGTACATCAGCGGCAACGTGGGCTCCGGCACGGTGAAGGAGATGGCTCAGTGGGTGGAGTACATGACCAGCGACGGCGACACGCCGATGGCCCGCCTGCGTCGTCAGAACGGCCGCGAGAAAGCCTGGCACGTAAAGTACTTCGGTATTGGCAACGAGGCCTGGGGCTGCGGTGGCAACATGACGCCAGAGTACTACAGCGACGAGTTCCGCAAGTTCAACACCTATCTGCGCGACTACACCGGCAACAAGCTCTACCGTATCGGCAGCGGTGCCTCGGACTACGACTATAAGTGGACGGAGGTGCTGATGGACAAGATCGGCAACCGTATGCAGGGCGTCTCCTTACATTATTATACCTGTTCAGGTTGGGACGGCCCGAAGGGCTCGGCCACGAAGTTCGACAACGACCAGTACTACTGGGCACTGGGCAAGTGTCTGGAGATTGAGGAGGTCATCAAGAAGCACAAGGCCATCATGGACGAGAAAGACCCGAAGAACGAGGTCGGCCTGCTCGTCGACGAGTGGGGCACGTGGTGGGACGAGGAGCCCGGCACCATCAGCGGCCACCTGTACCAGCAGAACGCCCTGCGCGACGCCTTCGTGGCTGCGCTGTCGCTGAATGTCTTTCATAAGTACACCGACCGTGTAAAAATGGCTAACATCGCCCAGGTGGTGAACGTGCTGCAGTCGATGATCCTCACCGACCAGGAGGGTACGGGCCACATGGTGCTGACGCCGACCTACCACGTCTTCAAGATGTACACCCCGTTCCAGGAGGCCACCTTCCTGCCCGTCGACCTCGAGAGCGAGATTGTACAGGTGAGCAAGGCCTACTTCAAGGAGAAGGAGGGTGCCAAGGATGCCGGCTACCGTCCCTGCCCGCTGCTCTCGGCCTCGGCCGCCAAAACCGTTGACGGCTCGTTAGTACTGGCCATCACCAATGTCAGCCTCGACAAGGACCAGACCATCGACTTCAAGCTGGACGGCTATCAGGCCAAGCAGGTTAGCGGTGAGATCCTCACCTCGAAGAACGTCGCCGACTTCAATGACTTCCAGCACCCCAACATCGTGGCTCCCAAAGCCTACAAGGACGCCAAGCTGAAGAAGAACGTCCTCACCGTCAAAGTGCCCGCCAAGTCCATCGTCGTACTCAGCATCAAGTAGAGATAGTACAGGAGAGAATCACAATCCCTTGCTTAAAGACAAAAGGACGGCTGTCTCCAACGAGTCAGCCGTCTTTCTTATATCCATCACCTGTCTTACGCGCGCGCACGCGAGAAAACTGAAAAAGTGCTAACACCCGGCGCACCCGACACACCCGAACATTTTTACCACGAATTACACGAATTACACGAACCAACGGTCGACGGCCGAAGGGAAAGTCAATTAACAAGAGCAGAGTTTTTCAACTACGAATTACACTAATTAAACGAATTAATCAAACAACCGGTGCAGCAAAAATTGACTTTCCCATTGACCGTTGGTTCGTGAAATTCGAAATCAATCGCAGTGACTGGCGCAGCAAAAATTCGTGAAATTCGTGAAATTCGTAGTCGTTTCATCGGAGAAGGTAAGCTTTGGCGCTGAAAAGGTAAGCTTTAGGATTCTAAAGGTGACCTTTAGCGGCGAAAAGGTAAGCTTATTCGGAAACAAGCTGGTCTTTAGGGTTGAATTCTCTAGAGAATTCAGGGCTAAAGGTGACCTTTAGCGGCGAAAAGGTAAGCTTTAGCCGGCTAAAGCTTACCTTTTCACCAAGTTTAGGTGCGCCGGGTGTGCCGGGTGTCACCACTTTTTTCGTTTTAGTGGTCGCGTTGAATGAACTTAAACGTATAGAAGATGTCGCCTGCCGTAACTGTTAGCTGAAGCGGTCTTTCTTCCGCGGTTTCATTTGCCTCAAACACGACCGTGAGTTTGTTCCCGCTGATCTCTGCCTTAAACCAACCCATCGTTATCGTGTGATAATCATTCGCTTCGCGGGGTGGATAATAGTATTCTCCGTTATACTCTGCATTCTCAATCCAAGGGGATGAATAGTTCTGACATGAGAACGTTAATTCTGTTCTATTGGCAGGAACTATGTAAACGCCATCTGTCTTCTGTACTGGAGCTTCTGCTTTCCAGACCATAGGATCCCAATTACCATCAGGCTCTTCGCTAGTGCATGAGGCGAGAGAGAGGAGGGCAACAGTCATCATGATGATGTTTTTCCAAATCTTCATTGTTCTCTTTTTTTTGCTTGGCAAAGATAGGTATTATTTCTGAAAGTTCCAAGAAAATAAACGAAAAACTCCGAGGCGGTAAGGCTTCGGAGGGATGGGAGGATCAGCAAGTGATCAGTTATCATTCTGCAAATCCAACGATGTAGATGCAAGTCCAATCCTTGCTGTTTTCCATGAAATCTGTGACCATGTCCTGCGATTCCATCTCGACATTTTCACCCGTCTCATCATAAAGATCGCAAAGTATGCATGAGTTTAGCGGATTCTGAATGTAATACAGCTTTTGTCCCTTCCAAGTGAGTCGGAGAATACAATATAAAGGTCCTTGCGCGGATAATGAGATCTTTAAAGGGGCTATCTTCTCAACAATCCAGGAGGGCATCTCCGACTTGTCGACAAGCTTCACAGGAGCCTTGACATCTACACAATTGACAGATACAAAATCAGGGATTTCCACCCGATCACCTGTCTCCATGTCTTTTTCGTCATTGTCACTACAGCTCACTCCCACCATCATGAGTGCTGCCAGCAATATAAATAATCCTTTTTTCATAATCTTGTTTGGTTTTAATGGTTCTTTAATCAAATAGTGATCAGGCTGGTGATCACGGAACCGTCCCCTGATCATTCTGGGCGTAGGGAGTGTAGGAAGTGTAGGGTCTTTTTCGGTTTTACTACTATATTTACGCGCGCGGGCGCGAGAGCAGATCGGGGGACTCTGCGCAGATCACCTGATTATTCCTAATCATTCCACAGCGCCTCGAACACCTTATATTATTTTTTTTAATACCAGCGTCTTTCCTATCAGCGGGCTTGTCGGTTGAGTAAAATAACAAATATCTCCCTCTACATCTCTTCTTGTCAGCACAATCCGAAGTGTATCATTATCGTCAGAAAACACATATGTATAGACATTTTTTATTCCACTTGAGGAGTAGTGGACCCACAATTCATTCTCTGTACATTCATAACTACACTGAAACAGAGATTCGCTTGATTCATAAGTGCCATAGACTTCACCATCTATACCTTTTGAAATATAGGGTGTATAAGCAAAACGGCCATCTTCATAAAAAGTGACGGTAGAATTTTCGTCCGTATAGTCAGATACTGTTCCCATATCTTCTATACTCACAATTTTCCATTTGCCGATGAAAAGATGGGAATCGTCAGGGATGGTAATTTCGTTCTGGGAATTTTCGTTCTCGATTTCGTCATTGCCACTACAGCTAACACCCACCATCACGAGTGCTGCCATCAATATAAATAATCCTTTTTTCATAACTTTTTTTGTTTTAATGGTTCTTTAATCAAATGCAAAAGTAGTGTGATCGGGGGACGGTTCTTGCGTCCTTTCAGTGGCAAGCGGCATAGCCGAGCGCTGTGATCATTTATTTCACCCTTTTCCGTCCGTTCTCTATGTACACTCCCTTCGCTGGCTTACCACAGAGACGGCGGCCCTGAAGGTCGAAAATAGGAGACAATCACAGAGCCCCATAATTACCCAGTGCTAACAAGGTTTGACTTTCAGTATAATAAACCGGGGGCCAGAGCTGCTTACAGGATCATACTCCCGCAATCTAAATTCAAGAATCTTGAACTCAATGACATCATCTACTTGAAGGATGCCATCCGTCAGCTCACTACTCGAAAGGATAACAGCCTCAGACCCTACACTCGGTATATATTCATTACTACTCTCAGGAGCCTCAGCGATGACGACTTGCACACTTCCAGCCCACGGACTTACATTTTTGACGATTGCCTTAAAGCAGCCTGTCGACTCGTCAAGACGATAGACGTCTTCATCGTCAACTATTTCATCCTTGTCACTACAGCTCACACCCACCATCACGAGTGCTGCCATCAATATAAATAATCCTTTCTTCATAATCTTGTTTGGTTTTAATGGTTCTTCTGAATCACGGGGACAGGTTTTTGATTCTATCATAACTTCTTTAGCTTATAGACGATTGAATATGGAAGACCACTAACGCGTGATAATTGGCGAGGGCCAGCGTCCAATTTAAACATAACATCACGGACTATGTCTTTCTGTCTCTCTCTTGAATGTAGTCGGAACTCTGTCAGATTCTTCGTCCCACTCTTCTCAAGAATCATTTGACGGATGGTCTCGTCAGCCACGATTCTTTTATTCTCCATGTCTATGCAGTCAACATCCCCGGACAAAGGCATTTCTACCCAAGCGGAGAGTTCATCTATGCCATATCTGTTGATAGCCGCCCGTTTGTAACAAACCTGCTGGTCAGACATGTCAAGATAGTCGTTTCCCCAGCTGCTATACTTATAATCTTGTGCAGCATCCACCAACCCAGCTTTTACAGGATTCTGATGGATATAACGGAATAAGGTTATAAAATAAGCGGCATCGTTACATGGCTCACTTCTGAAACGGTCTTGAAAAAGATGGCCGACACGGCCATACTTCTTGTTATAGTAAAATGCGTAACTTGAAGCGATGGACTTCACTATATCACCAACTTTCCAGTCCTTCTCACAAACAAGGAGATGGACGTGGTTGGGCATCAGGCAGTAGGCATAGATGTGACATGTGCATATCGGGAACGACGAACCTACGGATTTCCTCTGCGGTAAGGAAGACAACACCCTAATGAAGGCCCAATAGTCATCAGGCTCTTCAAAAAGATCTTGACGGTTAATGCCTCTCAACATAACATGATAGATGCCTGTCGCGCTCTGTACTCTTCCGATTCTAGGCATAGAGGAATAAATAGTTCTCGTTCTCATATTACTAACGGATAATAAATTCATTTATTGCAGGAAGAATCAAAAACCTGTCCCTGTGATTTACGTTGTATCAACAAGATACAGCTCATAGGCGGGATGGTCACCTTCTATATATAAGGTGTAACCGTCGATGCTGGCTGAAGGTGGATTAATGGGGCTACGAGGATGGTCTCCATGTCCACTTGTCGGATCATAAATGCCGACCTGGAAATTAATGTGTCCGGAACTTGGCAATGGGTCAGCCATGGAGAAAAGTGTACATCCCAGAATGACTATTGCCACCATTAAAACTCTCAATACTCTGTTTATTCTTTTCATAGTGTTATAGTTTTAGAAATCATGGGCAAAGATATGACGTCAAAACTAAAATAGCAAAGAAAAAAGCAGATAAAAGTACACCGTATTTTACACAATTCGCATACTATTAAACAGAATATCAGAGAATTACAAAAATTTTTAGGTATAACTATACCATGGGGATGTTTTTCAATTTCTGAGTGAGATTTGAGGCATTTGACTCACCGAAGATTTTTTCATTGATTCGTGTTTTTATATTTGTCATTCCTTGAGAGGAGATATTTAACAAGGAGATGATTTCGCTATTTGAAAAGTCCAACAAAAGTAGTATACATGCCTTTAATTCCTGGGATGATAACAACTGCTCTCCACCAATGGTGACAGATGCTTTAGGATATATCTTCATGAAGGAGTCGATAAACTGGTTCCATTCTGTCTTTTTTGGCAAAGAGGTATTCCGGCTCCTTTTAGCCTTCCGATGAAAGTCTTCAATGAGCAAGGTGAATTGTGGATTGTCGCCGACAGTATCCTTCGAATGCAACAGACGACTTGCGTATTCGCGTATCTTAATGGTGAGATCAGAGATTTCCTTCTCTTTCTCTCTTATCAGTTGGCTATTATTGGCTTTCACTGATTCTATCGTATTCTTTGCTTCTTGCTCAGAGATTATCAATTGTTCATGGTTTTCTCTAAGCATATCCATTTCCTTAAGAAGTGAGTCCTTCTTTTCTATGGCCTCGGCATAGTCTAACCTCAGTCTTTCGGTCTCTTTGGCCTGTAGTTTCTTTTTATGAGACAGATTGATGCCAATAACAACTGCAGCAAACACAATAATAGCTAAGAAGAACACACTCAACAAGAAATAGTATTTGAGTCGGGCAGCCTTTCTACTTTCTGCGTCAGCTTTCTTCACAAAACGTTGATAGTTGTACAACGAGGTCATCTGATGGACGGTTTGAGTCCGCAGAGCATCTTGTTCCTTATTGACGGCTTCTTCAAACAACTGGGCATATTTGTACGTTGAATCAGCGTTTCTCTCTTTATATACAGAGAGCAGTCCCCGATAAGCATCAGTATTCAATCCATGGTTCAACAGCTTGCGGAAATAGTATTCCGCAGAATCCTGCTTCTGTGTTTTAAAGTAGTAAAGGCCTTTTAGGTAATAATAGCCTTCCCTCCCCTTACTGATATTCCCTTCTGAATCAAGCAGACCGCTGCCTGATTCAAATACATCTATCAGCCTTTTCGCAGTATCCAAACTGTCCTGACTGAGATATAAGTCTATAATTGAAGGATAGATGCTTGAAGCCTCCTGATGATAGCTGTTTTCCGAATAGAGCTGCTGAGCCTGCTTTAAGGATTTCAACATTGATAGAGTGTCACGCAGAAGGAAGTATGGCTTTACATTTAGCTCTATAGAACGAATAAATGAAAGTGTATCATCTAATTGTTTCGCATAGGTTTGATAATGGAGATTGGCTTCCAGTTCATCAGTCGGAAGATTCTGCGCATGAAACAAATCCGCCATCTGTCCATAAACGGCCATCAGACGATGGAAGTCACAGTCACTGCTCAGCGTGTCAGCACGATCTACGGCATCCTGAAAACTCTGAAGCGCTGCAGGCGCCTCGCCCATGTCGCGGTAGGCACAGCCCAGCAGATAGTGGGCGCGCATCTGCTCGTTGGACGAGCCGTGGCGGTCGAAAAAGGCGGCAGCCAGGGCGATGGAGTCGACATGGGTGATGGAGTCGTAGTCGAGGTTCTGCTGCTGCGCACGATCGAGCACAGCCGTCATCTCCGCCCGACGGCTCTCGGTCGTACAGCTGCAAAAGGCCAGCAATAGCAGCAGGTAAATGGCGCACTTCACTTTCATCATTGCAAAAGTACTAAAATTATCCGGGTATGCAAAATTTTAGACACAAAAAAGACGGCTGACTCTCTTGGAATCAGCCGCCTTTTTGCTTTATTGCGAGTTTACTATTGCGAGTGTTTACTTCTTCTCCTCAACGGCAGCGGGAGCCTCATCCTCGCGGATGGTCTTACCCATGGTGAGGTAAGCGACAGGAGCGGCGATGAAGATTGACGACAGGGTACCGAAGACGACACCGAGGATCATGGCGAACGAGAAGCTGCGGATAGAGTCACCACCGAGGATGAAGATAGCCAGCAGCACGATGAGCGTCGTGACAGAGGTGTTGATGGTACGAGCCAGCGTCTGGTTCAGCGAGTCGTTGAACAGCGTCTGACGGTCGCGCTTCTTAAACAGACCGAAGTTCTCACGGATACGGTCGAAGACCACCACCTTATCGTTGATGGAGTAACCAATCACGGTCAGGATAGCACCGATGAAGACCTGGTCAATCTCCAGCGACATGGGCACCCAACCCCACAGCACGCTGTAGAAGCCAATCACCACGAGGGCGTCGAGAGCCAGTGCGATGATAGCACCCAGCGAGAAGGCGAGGTTGCGGAAGCGCAGGAGGATGTACAGGAAGATAGCAATCAGGGCGATGATGACCGAGATGATAGCACCATAGGTGATATCCTTAGCCACCGACGGACCTACCTTTGCCGAGCTGATGATGGAACCACCCTCGCGGACGTCAGGATTCTTGAAGGCCTCAACGCTGGACTGGTTCACCAGACCGGCACCCTTCAGGGCCTCATAGAGGATGTCCTCAGCCTTGTCGTCGACCTCAGGATTGTTCGACTCGATATCCCAGTTGGTAGAGATACGTACGGTCTTGCCGTCGGTACCCAGGGCGATGACGCTGGTGTTAGCCTCCTTGCCGGCATTCTCACCAACGGTATTGATGAAGGCGCCAGCCAGTGTGTTGCGCACCTCCTCAACGGGAGTCTGCTTGTCGAGGGTCACCACGTAGTTACGACCACCGGTGAAGTCGATGCTCTGGCTCAGGCCACGGATGGCGAAGGAGACACAGAACAGGATGGCGGCGATGCCCCAGATGGTGAACGAGGTCTTGTAAGCGCCCATGAAGTTGAAGTGGGCGTTCTGCATCAGGTTCTTCGAGTAGGCAGTAACGAACGAGAGGTTCGTCCACTTGTCCTTCTTCAGCTGGTGCTCGTAGACCAGACGGGTCATGAAGACAGCGGTGAAGAACGACACGGCGATACCGATGATCCACGTGGTAGCGAAGCCCTTAACAGGACCTGTACCGAAGTAGAGCAGGATGATACCGGTGATCAACGACGTGAAGTTTGAGTCGAAGATAGCCGAGAAGGCGTTCGAGTAACCCTTGTTGATAGCCTCCTTGACGGAGAGACCCTTGCGCAGCTCTTCCTTGGTACGCTCGTAGATAAGCACGTTAGCGTCCACAGCGGTACCCAGCGTCAGTACGATACCGGCGATACCAGGCATGGTCAGAGCGGCCTGGAACGAGGTGAGGATACCCAGCGTGAAGAAGAGGTTGAACAGCAGGGCGATATCAGAGAGGATACCGGGGATGAAGCCGTACAGCATAATCATGTAGATCATCAGCAGCACGAAGGCGACGATGAACGACATGATACCCTGCTGGATAGACTGTGCACCGAGCGACGGGCCGACGACCTCCTCCTGCACGATACGTGTGGGGGCGGGCATCTTACCAGAGTTCAGCGTGTTAGCCAGGTCCTTGGTATCTTCGATGGTGAAGTTACCCGTAATCTGCGAGTTACCACCGTCGATCTGAGTCAGGATACGGGGAGCAGAGTAGACGGCGTCGTCGAGGACGATGGCCACGGCCTTGCCGATGTTCTGCTTGGTGATCTGCGACCACTGGCGGGCACCGTCACTGTTCATCTGCATAGAGACGCAGGGATGACCCATCTGGTCGAAATCGTCCTTACCGTTGGTGATGACGTCACCCTCCAGCGGAGCACGGCCGTTGGGGGTCGTAATCTTCAGGGCATAGAGAGCGAAGACGTCGCCGTGGGTGTTCTGACCACCGAAGTCCTCGGCCTTGGCACCCCAGCGCAGCTTCAGCTCAGCGGGGAAGATGGTGCCGGCAACATCGGAGTAGATCACCTTGTTGACGTCAGCGGTATCGCGGGCGTTAGCATAGCCGACGATGGCCAGACCCTGGTTGATAGGCTGGAAGACGGCGAAGAGGGGGTTCTGCTTCAGAGCCTCCTGCTTAGCCTTGGCGTCGTTGACCTTGGCGTCCTTCTTGGCCAGCTTAGCAGCGATGTCGCTGGTAGCAGCCTTCACTGTATCGGCAGCAGCCTCAACAGCCTCAGCAACGGCAGTCGTATCGGTAGCCGCTGTGTCAACGAGAGCTTCGCCGGAAGCAACGGCAGCGTACTTCTGATTCAACTGGGTCAGCATGGGATAGACTTCCTGAGCGTTATAGGTCTCCCAGAACTCCAAGTTAGCAGAGCCCTGAAGGAGCTTACGTACACGCTCCGGCTCCTTGATGCCAGGCATCTCGACCATGATACGGCCGCTCTGTCCTTCGAGCTTCTGGATGTTGGGCTGTACGACGCCAAACTTGTCAATACGGTTACGGACAACGTTGAACGAGTTGTCGACAGCACTCTGCACCTCTGCACGGATGGCACTCTCGACCTCAGCGTCCGTCGACTGCGTGCTCACCTTGCCCTTCATCTGCTGAGTGGCAAAGATAGCTGCCAAGGGACGGCCGTTGGCGTTCTGTTTCCAATACTTCACGAACAGCGAGATGAAGTCTGCCTGGCTGGTCTCCTCCTCCTTCTTGGCTTCTTCCATCGACTTCTTGTAGACAGCGTCAGTCTTGTGGTCGGCGAGCACGTCGACAACATCAGGCACTGACACCTCAAGAATCACGTTCATACCGCCTTTCAGGTCAAGACCAAGGCCGATTTCCATCTCACGGCACTGTTTCAGCGAGTAGATTCCTAAGTAAACCTTCTCGTTGTTGATAGAGTCGAGGTACTCCTGACCAGCCTCCTCACCCATGGCAGCAGCCTTACTTTCGTAGTGGCGCGTCACAAACGAGAAGGAAAGGTAGAAGCAGCAAACGAGTATCAGCAACAGTGCGATAAACTTTACAATTCCTTTGTTTTGCATTTTGGTTTATTATGTTATTTATTTGTTACTTTGCACTTTTAAGCCTGCAAATATAGGCAATTTTTTACATATCGGAAAATTTATTGCCGTTTTTCGTGCAAAAATTAAGGATTTTCCTGTTTTTTAAGCCAACAAAGCACCGGATAATGGTCACTACAGTCAATTTTCGAGTCAACTACGCACCGAACGGGCTCAAACTCTTCGGAGCACAGAACATGGTCGATACGGAAGTAAAAACCTTTCTGATTATATGACAAACCGAGTCCGTTTCCCTTGGTCACGAAACAGTCCGTAAGACCATCGGCAATGGTACGGCGAGAGTACGAAATGGGGGTATCGTTAAAGTCGCCGCAGACGATGACAGGATACTGGCTGTGACTGGCGACGTACTGATGGACAGCCTCTGCCTGACGGGCACGCCGTGCTGCCGACCGTCCCAGTTTATCAACTAAGAACATCGACTCGGCTCGGGCGGAGTCACGCTCCAGATTACCTTTCAGCATATCCTTGTAGCGGGTACGTTCCAGCTCTGACAGGTGCGTTCCTTCAAGATGGTTGTTAATCACGAGAAGCGTATCGTTGCCGACCTTCAGGTAGTAGGCCACCGAGCCATTAGCCATCGACTCGTAGCGGATACGTTCCTTCCGAAGAATGGGATAGCGACTGTGTATGCCGACACCGTTCATCGATTCTGCTGTATTCGAGAAGATGGTCGTATCATTGTAGGGGTACTTCTCCTGATACTTCAGGAACACATAGCGTCGCCAGGTGTCCACATCCTCCTGCAGACAGACAATGTCGGCATCCTGCTCCTTCAGGTAGTCAAAGACCACCTCGAATCCATTGTCATACTTGAAGTTACCGCCATAGGTGCAGACATTCCACGAGACGAGCTTAAGCGTGGCCGTCGAAGGGTCGCCAACGCGATTCAAGGGTATATATATAGAAATAGGTATATATACAAGGAGAAAACCGACGACGGGAATCCATGCACGCTGCCATTTTATCAGGAGCCAGAAAAACAGGAACAGCAGGTTCAGTATGAGAAACAGCGGGAACGTCATGCCCAGCGACGACAGCTGTGGGTAGTCGACCGGAGAAATATGGTCGGAATAGCCCGTCAGGAGCATCAGCAGGATGATGCCCACGTTAGCCCCTGCCACGAGGTTCAGCAGTATGCGGCTCAGTCGCTTGATCATCGGTTCTGGCTGGCTTCGAACAGACGGCGCTTCTCCTCCTTGGTCAGGCTGTCGTAACCACTTTTGCGGATCTTGTCGAGGATGGCGTCAATCTCTTCCTGCTCCTGCTTCTTACGAGCGTTATAGTCCATGTCGTCCCTGTCGGTCGAGGCGGTATAGGCCGGACCTTCCGTCCGGCTCTGATTTCCTCGACCACTGTTCCTGCTATTCCACCGCTGGAAGAACTCCTTGCCGCTGGAACGGTTGAAACGGGCATCGGGGTGACGGTTCCAATAACGGATCATCAGGAAACCGAACAGCATACCACCAAGGTGGGCCATATGAGCCACACCGTCGCCAGAGCTGCTCACGGCCATGAACAACTCAATTGCTGCATAGCCCAAAACGAACCACTTGGCCTTGATGGGTACCGGCAGTGGGAAGATGAAGATGCGCTCGTTCGGGAAAATCATACCAAAAGCCAGCAAGATGGCATAGACGGCTCCCGAAGCACCTATCGTGTACCAGGAGTTCAGCTGCTGACTCAGTTGCTCTCCGACGACCAACAGCTCGGCAAAAGTAATATCGGGCTCCTGTGCGCTGACACGCAGGTAGAAGTCTACGAACTGCACTATCTCCTGCATCAGGCCGGCACCGATACCGCACGAAATGTAATAAAAAAGGAATTTCTTCGCACCCCATACGTTCTCTACCACACAGCCGAACATCCACAATGCGAACATATTGAAGAACAGGTGTGTAAAGTTAGCGTGGAGGAACTGATAAGTCAGAAACTGGTAGAAATGGAAATGGTTGGCAAAGAAGAAATGCAGACCTCCCCACCCTGACAGATTAATATTCTGTGCCTCAAGCATCCACGTGGCAACAAATACCAGGACGTTGATGATGAGCAGGTTCTTCGTGACAACCGGTATATTTCGAAACATCTTTGCTTTTCTCTTTATATCAATAAACAACTTACTTTTCCACTGCGAGTCCATTTACAAACATCAAACAGCGTTTTCCGCTGCAAAATTACGAAAAATATCCGTTTTTTTGCAGAAAAAGAGGGGTTTGGCATTTTTTTTTCAATAAAAAAGCAAATTTTTCTCATTTTTTGTTGTTTTTCTGAATTGTTTACCCTATATTTGCGGTGAAATTCTAAAGAAACCTATTTTTTTAATATTAAATAACCACTTAAAACAAAAACAATTATGAACAAAACAGAATTGGTAGAGAAGATTGCAGCTGGTGCTGGCATCTCTAAGGTTGACGCAAAGAAGGCTCTTGACGCTACGGTTGCTGCTATTAAGGACGCCCTGATTGCAGGTGACAAGATTGCCCTCGTTGGTTTCGGTACTTTCAGCGTGAACGAGCGCCCCGCTCGTGAGGGTATCAACCCCGCCACCAAGCAGAAGATTAAGATTGCTGCTAAGAAGGTTGCTAAGTTTAAGGCTGGTGCTGAGCTGGCTGACGCCATCAACTAATCTTTTTGTAAAGAAAAATACCAAGAAAGGCTTCCCGATCGGGAAGCCTTTCTTATTTTTAGTATCTGACGGTTGCGTTCTTTACTTCGGCTGCTTACCGATATAAGCAAGGATACCACCATCGACATAAAGCACATGACCGTTCACGGCGTCCGAAGCGTGCGAAGCGAGGAAGACGGCGGGACCTCCCAGCTCTGACGGGTCGAGCCAGCGACCTGCCGGTGTCTTGGCACAGATGAACGAGTCGAACGGATGACGGCTGCCGTCAGCCTGACGCTCACGGAGCGGAGCCGTCTGGGGCGTAGCGATATAGCCCGGGCCGATGCCGTTACACTGGATGTTGTACTCGCCATACTCAGAGCAAATGTTACGGGTGAGCATCTTCAGACCACCCTTGGCGGCAGCGTATGCACTGACAGTCTCACGGCCCAGCTCCGACATCATCGAGCAGATGTTGATAATCTTACCTTCACGACGCTCCATCATCTCGGGGATGACAGCCGACGAGCAGATGAACGGACCGACAAGATCGATGTCGATAACCTGCTGGAACTCCTCGCGCTTCATCTCGTGCATGGGGATGCGCTTGATGATGCCAGCGTTATTCACCAAGATATCAATCTGTCCCACCTCTTCATGAATCTTGGCAACAAGGGCCTTCACGGCATTCTCGTCGGTGACGTCGCAGACGTAGCCTTTGACGTTGTCGATGCCAGCCTCCTTGTAGTTGTCCAGACCACGCTGCAGGGCAGCTTCATTGATGTCGTTGAAGATGATGTTCTTAATACCAGCGGCTACGAAAGCCTTGGCAATGTTAAAACCGATACCGTAAGAAGCGCCGGTAATCCAAGCGTTCTTGCCTTCAAGTGAAAAAGGGTTTGCCATTTCTTCTTTAGTTTTTAAGTTAATAGTCTGTAGTTTGTTGGACGACTCGGATTCGAACCGGGAATGACAGAACCAAAACCTGTAGTGTTACCATTACACCATCGTCCAATCTGTTGAAATTGAAAATTTCGACTGCAAAGGTAGGAAAAATTTGGCTGAACGCCAAATTTTTCCCAATTAATCTTACTTGACAATCAGCAGGTAGTAGTTCTTCTTACCTTTCTGCGCCAAGATGTACTTACCATCGATGAGGTCGTCGGCCGTGAGGGGACGGTTCTGGTCAGTGAGCTTCTCCTTGTTGATGGAGACACCGCCGCCCTGCACCATCTTACGCATCTCGCCCTTTGAGGGGAATACGGGAGCGATAGTGGTCAGTAACTCTACGGCAGGCTGTCCCAGCTGATCTTTCGAGATCTCGTGCTTCTCAACACCGTCGAAGACATCGAGGAAGGTCTGCTCGTCAAGCTTCTCGAGGGCTTCCTTGGTGGACTTGCCAAAGAGGATGTTCGAGGCCTCGATAGCCATGTCAAGAGCCTCCTGCGAGTGAACGAGGATGGTGGTCTCCTCGGCCAGACGCTTCTGCAGGATGCGACGGCCGGGATCCTGACGGTGCTCTTCGATGAGGGCGTCGATGATGTCCTTCTCGAGCGAGGTGAAAATCTTGATGTAACGCTCAGCATCGTCGTCGCTGACGTTCAGCCAGAACTGATAGAAGCGGTAGGGTGTGGTGCGTTTCGGATCGAGCCAGATGTTACCGCTCTCTGTCTTACCGAACTTCTTACCGTCGCTCTTCGTGATGAGCGGACAGGTCAGTGCAAACGTCTCAACATCGTTGCCCAGGGTGCGGCGGATGAGCTCGGTGCCGGTGGTCATGTTACCCCACTGGTCGTTACCGCCGAGCTGCAGCTTCACACCATAGTGCTGGTAGAGGTAGAGGAAGTCGTAGCCCTGGAGCAGCTGGTAGGTGAATTCCGTGAACGACAGACCGTCACGGGCAGTACCGTTGAGACGCTGCTGGACACTCTCCTTAGCCATCATATAATTGACGGTGATGTGCTTACCTACCTCACGGGCGAAGTCGAGGAAGGTGAAGTCCTTCATCCAATCGTAGTTGTTGACCATAATAGCAGCGTTGGCATCCTTCGACTCGAAGTCGAGGAACTTAGCCACCTGTGCCTTGATGCACTCCTGGTTGTGGCGCAGCGTCTCGTCGTTCAGGAGGTTACGCTCCTGTGACTTGCCGCTGGGGTCACCGATCATACCCGTGGCACCGCCAACGAGGATAACAGGACGGTGTCCACAGCGCTGGAGGTGACGCAACATCATGATGCCACAGAGGTGACCGATGTGCAGGGAGTCGGCTGTCGGGTCAGTACCTAGATATGCCGTTACCATCTCCTTCTGCAGGAGCTCTTCCGTTCCCGGCATCATCTGTGCCAGCATTCCACGCCATTTCAGTTCTTCAACAAAGTTTTTCATATCTTTTATTCTTTTCGTTATTTCGTTGTATCGTTATTACGACATTCTTTCGCCTTCCTTCTTTTCAGGGCACCGGGTCATAGCCACTTCCGCCCCAGGGATTACAACGGAGGATGCGCCAAATGGCAAGTCCCAAGCCCTTGATGGGTCCGTGTTTGATGAGTGCCTCCTTGGCATACTGGCTGCACGTCGGGGTAAAACGACAGGAGGGCGGCGTGTAGGGGCTGATGCAGGTCTGGTAGAACCGTATGGGGAGCACCAGGAGCCAGACGAGTAAGCGTGACAGCAGCCTCAAGGGTGTCTGGAGCAGGCTTGGCAGCTGTATCATAGGCGTTCGGTGAGACGCTGTATCAGGGTCTCCACCCTAACTGCCACTTCGTCTGTCGGCAGATGTCTGTCTGAGAGCCACACGAACGCCAATGTCAGAGCCTTGTCGGCAGGCAGAGCGTTGTAGAGCTGCTGTTTGTTCCGGCGGTAGGCCTCGCGCACCTGTCTTTTCACACGGTTACGGTCGACGGCGTGCTTGAAGCGTTTCTTCGGCACACTGACAAGCATCTGTACTGGTTCATCACCCTCGCCACGCTGTCGCAGATGGAAGACCACTCTGAGCGGGAATTGTGCCAGCGAGCGGCTCGCCGGTGTTCCGAAGAGCTGTTCTATCAGCAGTCTGCTGACCAAACGCTCACGTTTGCGGAAAGTGGCACTGCCCTCTACCACCTTATTATATATAATATATTAGTCGTCGAGCTGTATGAGATAGTGCTGCAAGGCACCCGTCATCGAAGGATACTTCTCCGTGGGAGCCTCCAGATCCAGTCGCAAGCCGGCGTCGCGTGCTGCCTTCGCCGTGGTGGGACCGAAAGTGGCAATGGCAATCTCGCCCTGCTTGAAATTGGGGAAGTTCTTCGTCAGCGACTCAATACCTGCGGGGCTGAAGAAGATGAGCATATCGTAGTCGAAGGCCTCGACCTCCTCGGGGGTGAAGTCGTTGCTGACGGTCTTGTACATCACACACTCCCTATGGTTCAGCTTCTTCGAGTCGAGAAGCAGCGTGAGCGAGTCGTTATGAACGTCACTCATCGGCACAAGATACTTCTCGGTCTTGTGCTTGACCATGGTGGGGATGAGATCGTCAATGCGTCCCGTGGTACCGAAGAACACCTTGCGCTTACGGTACTGGACATATTTCTGAATGTACAGGGCGATAGTCTCCGTGACACAGAAGTACTTCATGTCCTCAGGGATGGCCACCCTCAGCTCTTTGGCAAGTGTGAAGAAGTGGTCAATGGCGTGACGCGAGGTGAAAACAATGGCAGTATAGTCCAAGATGCTCACCTTCTGTGTGCGAAACTCCTTTGCAGTCATTCCCTCGACCTTAATAAAGGGTCTGAAGACGAGTTCCACATCAAACTTCTCCGCTATGTCGTAATAGGGAGACTTCTCACTGGCAGGTTTTGGTTGCGATACCAAGATCTTCTTAATCATCTTATCTGTACTAAAAATTTACTTTCAGAAAGTCGACCAACATCATCCATATTCCCACAAGAGCTGCGAGCGGTACGACTTCGAGGGCACAAAAGTACAAAATAATCTGCAGAAAAAAGTCTTTTTGGCGAAAAAATATTACATAGCTCTTATAAAACGCCCATATTTTGCCCATTAAGACAACAAATGCAAAATAATATAGTACATTTTCCAGTGACAGGCCGAAATAGACGAGTAGGAGCACTATTGGTAGGAGAGCCGCCGCCTGAGTGGCTGATATGGTGAGTAGGTCACTCTGAAATTGTCCGTTCCTTTTACCATCAAAGAACACGTTGTTCACCATAGAATAGAGGACTACCTTCACGACGAAATAGACGATGAGTATCGCAAAGAAGATAAAGATGAGCTGGTATTCCGAGCCTATGATGAACGTGTCGGCCAGGTACTCCTTGGTGAAGAAATAGACAATAATGCTTATCAGCAGGCAGGTCTGCAAGGTGAGGAGCAGCTTGAACCACTGTCCGATGAACTTCTTATAGTTGGCAAAGGTCAGGAGCATGGCTACCAGGCACACCAGCAATAGTCCTGTGATGACGTCGTCGTTACGCACCTGGTAGGGTACCGGGTCGCCGGCGACGCCTAAAATCTCGCTGCTGACCTCGGGATGCAGCAGCGAGTCCTTGGCGAAGAACGTTTCCTTATAGTATAGCGGCAGCATTGACTACAGCAGCAGTACTTACAGACCGAAAGCTTTCTTGATATCGTCGATGCGATCCAGTTTCTCCCAGGTGAAGAGCTCCACCTCCATTTCCTTCGTCTCGTGGTAGTGGCTGGTGAACACCTTCTTCACCACCTCTGACTTACGTCCCATGTGTCCGTAGGCTGCTGTCTCGACGTACATTGGCTGGCGGAGTTTCAGCGTGCGCTCGATAGCCTTCGGACGGAGGTCGAAGAGCTGCTCTACCTTACGGGCAATCTCGCTGTCGCTCATGTCCACATTTGAGCGTCCGTAGGTGTTGACGTAGATGTTCATAGGCTGTGCCACGCCGATGGCGTAGGCCACCTGCACCAGCATCTCGTCGGCGACACCTGCCGCCACCATGTTCTTGGCGATGTGGCGCGCAGCATAGGCTGCAGAGCGGTCCACCTTGCTGGAGTCCTTGCCTGAAAAGGCACCGCCGCCGTGGGCACCCTTACCGCCGTAGGTGTCGACAATGATCTTTCGGCCCGTCAAGCCTGTGTCGCCGTGAGGTCCGCCGATGACGAATTTTCCCGTGGGGTTCACGAAGTATTTGATGTCGAGGCCGAAAAGGTCGAGTACCTTCTGGCTATGGATTTGCTGCTTGACACGTGGGATGAGGATATTGATGACGTCGTCCTTGATTTTGGCGAGCATCGTCTCGTCATCAGCAAACTCATCGTGCTGCGTCGAAACGACGATGGTGTCGATGCGCTCGGGGATGCCAGCGTCACTGTACTGCACGGTGACCTGGCTCTTGGCGTCGGGGCGCAGATAGGTCATCACCTTGCCCTCCTTGCGGATGTCGGCCAGCGTACGCATGATGAGGTGTGCCAGGTCGAGCGAGACGGGCATATACGACTCCGTCTCGTTGGTGGCGTAGCCGAACATCATTCCCTGGTCGCCAGCACCCTGATCCTCCTCGTTGTCGCGGTCTACGCCGCGGTTGATGTCCTGACTCTGCTCGTGGATGGCACTGAGGATGCCGCACGAGTCACCGTCGAACTGATACTCCGCCTTGGTGTAGCCAATGCGTTTGATGGTGTTACGGGCGATGGTCTGCAGGTCAATATACACCTCGCTGCTCACCTCACCCATCAATACAACCTGTCCCGTCGTGACAAACGACTCACATGCCACGCGGGCATGTGGGTCGTAAGCCAGGAACTGGTCGAGTATGGCGTCACTAATCTGGTCCGCCACCTTGTCGGGATGGCCTTCAGACACTGACTCTGATGAAAACAGATAACTCATTATTCTTCACTTTTCATTATTCACGTATTACTCTGCCGGCAGCATGACCACCTCGGCCTCGTTACCCGACCTCAGCACTTCGCGGACGAAGCCACAGATGCTGGCGGGGGTGATGGCCTGGACGGTGCTCTCATAGTCGGTATGGAAGTCAAGCCCCCACTTGCGCCATGCGTTGATACGGCCGCTCCAGTAGCCGTTGGTCTTTATCTGGTCGCCGTGGTCCTTCAGCAGGTACTCCTTCACCTTTGTCACCATGTCGGCATCAATCTTGCCGGCAGCCATGTCCTGTACGGCGCGGCGCATGATGTAGAGAGCGGTGTCGGCTTTCTCGGGCTTCATGGGACAGTAAGCCAGCAGGCTCATCTCGTCGCCGAAGTCATCGCGGCTGGCACTGGCCTGAGCTGCCACGGTATAGGCGGCGCTAGCCTCCTCGCGGATTTCCTTCAGGTAGACCATCTGCAGCACCTGTCCTGCCACCTGCGAGCGGATGACGTTCCTCAGCGTGTAGGGCAGCTGCTTCGTATACCAGTGCATGATGGCAATGGCCTTCGGTGTCTCTGCCTTGTGTTTGAAGTCGTTGACCACTTTTCCGGTGTAGTCGGTAGAGACATCAGCACCCTTCTCGGGGATGAGGTTCTGAGAAGGCAGCGAGGCGAGGTACTGCTCGATGAGCGGACGGATGGTAGCATCGTCGTAGTTACCTATAATGGTGAAGGTGAAGGCGGCGGCATTGGCCGTGCGCTCCTTCGCCATGCGCAGGATACGGTCGTAGTCAACATTCTTCAGGTCCTCCACGTCGAGCGACTTGA
>Ga0310786_10004147_pt1 | contig 20301 bp, 41 predicted proteins | sample AusTroGonzalo_MG_FD_203881 | JGI IMG/M metagenome (GOLD analysis project Ga0310786, IMG submission 203881) | Bovine rumen microbial communities from tropical cattle in Woodstock, Queensland, Australia - Gonzalo_03 (v2) (version 2) | ecosystem: Host-associated > Mammals > Digestive system >... | reverse complement strand
ATGTTTCTATTTGTAATGTATTTATCTCCAGTACAATCAGCTGCAAAAGATAATCCAGAATGTCTCAATAAATGTGTTACATCATGTGTTGTTATTCCTTCAATTAAAATTGTTATTTGAACTGATTTTAATGCAGTAGGTATTAATTTATTATTCATGAATAACTTCATTATAGCTTCTTTATCTTTTTGAGATAAAGTTTCTCTGAAGTTAATTATATCTTCATTCCATGTAGCTGTAACTAACTCTGGAATGTATTTTTCTAATTCTTCATATTTTGTATAATTCAATAAAGTCACTTTGATATTTTGTAAATCATTAACTAATTTATCACTGCAACTTTTAATTTTTCGTATTTTAAATCTCTTTTCTGTTAAATCGAATTTCATAAATATTTTACATTTCCTTTATTTTTTATAAGATAATCAATAATATCTTTTTGTTTAGTTTGTGTTCCAGTTGCATATCTTCCAATTAAACAAATATTGTTTATACGATATACACAAAACTCATCATAATAATTAGTTAACTCAATTGAATTTTTATCTTTTGGTTTTTTTATATATTCAGTTGTTGTTTTAGTATATCTTTTAATAGTATTATTATTACAATCATAAACATACGAATAATTTTTAATATCATTACTTTCATATACTAAATAATATTTGAACTCATGCTTTTCTATATTATATAGTAATCCCATAGTATCATAAACTTGTGTATAGTCATTTACATTTATTTCTTTATCAAATAATATTACTTTATTTTTATATCGTTCAATTAGTAATTTACAAATTTTTACTAAATCTAAACAATGATAATCACTATTTAAAGAATTCATTGATGAACTTTCTTTTTTTCTATTTTGCTTTGATAAATAATCACATAGCATTCTCCACGTTGGATTTTTATAAATATCTGAATGATATCTATAACCAACTTTAACATGAATTATAAAATCTTTAATGTTATCGATATGAAATATTTTTTTATACAATTCTAATTCTTCATTATTATCATATTGTAAATGCATTATTGATGGCAATTTTATTTCTTGATTATTTGAAAAAATTACAAATGACTCATTTCTATATTCTAAACAAGCAGCTATAATATATGTTGAAATACCATTTCCAATTATAGCATTTTGTTCTAATTCTTTACTTCTAAAGTTATTATATAATTGCTTTAAATAATCGCCTGAATTATAAATGTTCGTAGATGTAGTCATAATATCTACCATTTCCTTGTTCCCATTTTTTTATATGTTTATTATCTTTACTATTAAAATATGGACTACTTTCAAACATCTCTTTAATTTTATCTTTATCATTAGTTATATTATCATATAAAGATTTGATTAAAAAATAATCTAATTCAGATTCATTTGAACCACTACCAGGAGCTTGACTAAACCATATTTCTTGAAAAGAAAAATCTTTTCTAATTAATTTTTTTAATTCTTTTTTACAATCAACATTGTCGTTTTGATTAATTTTTACTTCTTTTTCTTTAATTTGTTTTAACATATAAATATTAAGAAACTCAATTAAAGTTGTTTCTAGATTAAATTTTGAATTAATAACCTCATTATTAAATATGTATCTACCTGTTAATGTAACATATCGAAAAGAACCTTTTGGATGATAAAATTCAATGTGATTTTTTGAATTTTTAGTGTAATATTTCTGAGAGTAGTTCTCAGGAACATTAGCTTGAAATAAAATTCTAAGTCCTGTTCCTGAAAAGCTAAACTCAATATACGCTTTATCTTTAAATAATTGAATTATATCATTACCTCTTTCATCAATTGATGTTAAATCAAATGGCCTACTAAAACATTTATCAACGTCAATAGCACATATATTACTTCCTTGTATTGATATACCTATTCCAACATATTTTTCAAATACTGATAAATTTGTTATATCGTCAATACTAAAAAAATCTTCTATATGATTAGGTCTTGCTATTGTTTCACTTAATGTAAAAGGTAACTTATTTTCATTTACTAAACAATATTTAAATGAGCTTATATTATCATTATCTAATATTTGATAAAGCGTATCTAATGAATTATTCATCGCCTAATAAACCTAATTCTTCAGCTCTTTTCCAACTTAATACATTAATAAATGATTTAGTTTCTCCATCTTTAGTATAAGTATTTACATTAACATAAAGTTGCATGTCTTCAACTACTTCGCAAGCAGCTTCGATTTGTTCCATACTTGCAAAATCTTCTTCAACTAATAAAGATTCTCCATCTTCATCTTCAAACTTTAGCATATCTTTAATTAATTTAGTAACTGATTCTTCATCTTTTAAAGAATAGTATTTCCACATTTTACGATTAAGCGTTCCTTTAATTTCTACAAAATCACCTTCAGCATCAACAGCTAAACCTGGTTCTACAACTTTCATTTCAGATTTAACTTGTAAATTTCCAGCATTAGATGTAGTTACTGCTAATTTAAAAGAACATAAGTAATAACCAGTTGGAAGACTTTGAAAATCATCTTTATTAGGGTCAATTTTCTTTACGTTAATTCCTTTTAAAATATTATTAACATCACTATATAATTTATTTATATCAGCCATAATTTTAACCTCTCATCTTTCTTAATCTAGCTAATTTTTCAGCTCTTGATTCAACTTTTGGTTGTTCAACTTTTTCTTCTTTTACTTCTTCAGCATTTTTAATAATTTCTCCAACTTCTTCAGTTTCTTTTTCTTCTTTAATTTTCTTTAATAACTCAACTTTAGATGTTTCTTTTTGTGTTTCTTCATCTTGTTGTTGTCTAGCTCTAATTTTATTTAAAATTGCTAATTTTTTATCTTCATTTGTTTCGATTTTATCAGAACTTTCTTCAACTGGTTTTTCTTCAGTTTCTTCTGGTTCAGGCAATTTTTCAATAGTAGTTTCTTCTTTTTCTACTTTACGTCTACGTCTAGGCTTTTCTTCTTCAACAACATTTGTTTCTTCAGTTGTTTCAACTTTTTCAGATTTAAGCTTTTTGAATTCTTTAACATCATTATCTTTTTCTAACATATTTAAGAATTCTTGAGCAGCTTCAATTTGTTGTTCTTCTAAAACTTTATTAAAGATTGAATATTTAAGTTCGATTGTGTGTGGAGTTTTATTTTCATTAACACCACGAATAATACCAAATTCATCATCTTGAGGAACTAAATTTAAGAATCTTGATTTTACTTGTTTTCCATCTTCATCAACTAAAACATCTGTAAAGCATCTTAAACAAGCAGTTAAACGACCTTCGATACTATCAATTAATTTATCAGGAAGTTTATTAGAAGGTGCATAAGTACTCCATTCGATTCCTTTTTTAGTTTTATGCATAATAACTTGTTCATGTGATAATAATATAATATTTTTAGGAACTGCTAATAAACGTCCAATTTCCATAAAATACTTATTACGTGGAACATCATAAGCTTTACCCCAACCCATATCAGATGGATGTTCAATCTTATTTTGCTCTAACCACTCAGTTTCACACCACTTCCAACTATCTTCAACTAAGTCTAATACAATAGTTTGATATTTATCATATTTGTTAGTTGTATACAAATCTTGAATAATTTTTCTAATCTCTTTCCAAGACCAACATTGTTGATGGTCTTCATCTTTTGCACCGAATATTTTTAAAAATTCGTAATTTCCGTCAGTTGTAATGAAGAAAGGTTTTGGAAATTGTAAAGCAAATACAGATTTACCTACACCAGGTCCTCCATACAAAAATAATTTGTGTAGCATGTTTTTTCTCCTTTTATTTATTTAATAATTTTTCTATATCTTCTGCACTTGGATTTTGATACATTAGATATAAAGTGTTAGCTAAATTTTGAATTTCTACAATATGATATTTTTGAAAGTGTTCAATCCATAGTTTAATAACTACAGGTGTAATGTTAATTTTTCTACCTCCAGCAAATAAGAAAAATGTTTTATCTAGTTGATGTAACGTCGGTCTATTAAAGTTTGTACATTCAACCATTATTTTATTATCAATTAAAGATATTTTATATTTTTCTTTAAATGCAATTAGTTCTTGAGCAGATAACAATTTAATATTGTATGTCTTCATCTAATTTTCATGTTTTCTCCTTTCTATATATTTCTATATATATTATATCATATTTTTAAAAGTTTGTAAATAACTTTTTAATTTTATTTACTTTTATTCTCTATTTGATATAACTTTGTATACATTGCTATTAATTCATCATCAACATTTGAATCATCACTCATTTCAAATATTTTACTTGGATTTGTTTTGTATACCATTTTAAAATATTCATATCTACATAAATAAATAGGAACTTCATTATATATATTATCGAAATCAATTTTTCTCATTGGTCGATAATCTATTATTTTATCATTTGATAAATACTTATCTTTAACTTTATATAACTCCCAACTATACTTTTCTTTATTACACAATGGCAAATATGGACTTCCACCATATTCTTTTAAATTGTCCCAATTAATATACCAAATTTTATTCTTATTAGCAATATCAGAAACCATATTCATGTAATCACATTTATTAGTTAAATCATTTTCAAACTTTTCAATTTCAGAATCAAGTATTGTATTTCTATCAAATACATTAACTCTAATTAAATCATCGTCATCATCAACTAATACATATTCTTTTTCTAATTGTTTTCTATATTGTAATTCAGTTTGATTCTTTCTTCTTGTTCCTGATTTTTGTAAATTAATAATTGCTATTTTATATACTGGAACATCTGGAAATTCACTTTTACACAATATTATATATGTATATAATTGTTGTAAATAATCATCATAGTTAGGTTTTTTTGATGATGTTTTATAATCAACAATTATGAATCCTTTATCTGTATATAATAATAAATCTATAATTCCCATAAAATCATGTGATTCTATATTATATTTTGATTTAATTTTAGTATTTAATTCTATTTCATGATATTCACCGAGTAATTTAGCATCACCTAAAATTTTATTAATAATTTGTTGTTTATTATCTAAGTAAGTTTGAACCATAACTTCTTGTAAAATTCTAGAATCATCATTTTTAAAATTTTCTAAATTTTTATTTTCATTATAAAATTTTTCTAAATTACTAGTATTATGTTCTAATCCCCAATGAACTGCTGAACCAAAGTCTAATGCTTTAGGTTTTATCTTTGGAGATATTCCTAAATCATAACTTAAATGATATACAAATGGACAATTATAAAATGAACTTATTTTACTATTACTAAATTTCATCTTCTACTTCCTCAAATGTTTTTGCTTCTCCATTATTTATTATAAAATATATTTTTACATCTTCAATATTTTTGTATTTTATTTTTAAATCATTATATAAACGAATTACTTCATCTTTTTTAATTTTTTTAAATTCAATAATTTCTTCTATATCATAAGTATAAACAACAATTGTTAGTGTTTTCATTTCTTTTTCTTTTCTTTAATAGCAATTGTTGTTTTTCTTGTTGATGCTGCATAAGTAATGTATTTTTGATAAATATCAGGACGAAGTTTACTTAATGTCTTTGTATCAATTTCATATACTTCATTTACATCTAAACAAGATTTATATACATCTGGAAAATTCTTTTGTAATTTTTCCATATTAAATACTTGTTCTTCTTTAAAATTTACAAATAAGTTACATACATCATCACTTTCATTATCTAAAAAAGCATCTTCATCAAATGTTTCTTCAGGCTTTCCAACAACTAATGAAATAATATAATCATCTAAATCATACTTTGAAATTCCATATGTTGTCATTGCTTCAAGTAATGTGCTACGTAATTTTTTATCAAATTCTTCAATTGAATTTTTTACTGTATTTACATCAGTAATTAAATAGTTTAAATCTTTTTCATCAATAATTAGTTTATTATCTTTAATTTGAATAACTTCATTAATTCTTTTATCGTTCATGTTTTTTCTCCTTTTAATAACTATATTTAGACATATTATTTAATAATTCATATACTTCATATACATCTGACACAGACGTTTCGCCGTGGAAATAACTTAATTTAATATTACAATTACGATTCCATTGAATATCTGGATTACTCCATTCTTTTTCTTTTTTAACAATTGCTTTTAATTTTTTAGCAAAGAATTCTCTAACTTGAGAACGACTTTCAAATGGTGAAAATGGTTTAGTTATGATAAGAATTTCTCCATTGCAAGAAGTTTCTATTTTTAAATTTTTCCAATACTTTTCCATAACTCTAGAATTTTCCCAAATACCATCACTTAATTGACCAATAACTGTATTTAATACATCCAAATTTTTTTGTCCTTTTAACATTGTTTCAATAATCATGTTTTTTCTCCTTTAATATATAAATATTTGTATTATTAATTAAATACAGTAATATTATATCACAAAAATAAAAGTTTGTAAATACTTTTTTTAAAATTTTTTTAATTTTTTTCTATATATAATAAATTTGACTTTAAAAAAGTAATAGGACCAATTGTTATTGTAGGGTATGTTTTTCCTTGTGAACTAAAATTTAATTCAATTAGTAATTCATTATATTTTTCTTCAGACATTTCAAAAACAAATTTCTTTTTTTTATTTATATTTTTTATATAAATCTTAACTTCTACAGTTTTACTCATTTTGTTCTTACCTTTTTTCTAACTAATTCACCTTCATCATTTAATACAATTCTTCCATCTAAAAAATCTCTATAAAATTCTTTTCTTACTTTAATAGTATCTTTTAATTCTTCTTTACGTAAAAAATTTTCATATTGAACTTGTGTTATTTTTAACTTTTCTAAAATTTGTTTATTCACTTTTTTCTTCCTCCAATTTAGTATTTACTTCATTTAATAATTTTAACAATTCAGTTACACTTAATGATTTTAAATAACTTATATCTTCATCTGTTAAATTATTAAATTTTTTAAACTCTTCTATTATTTCTTCCTTATCTTTTTTCAATTCAACATTATTTGATGAATCTAATAATTTCTTTAATGAATCTAAACTCAATGTTGATAACTCTTCTTCAATATCAATATCTATTATATCTCCAGGTCTTAAACTTGCATTACTTAACATTTCATGAATTTTCAATAATGTATTAATTACTTGAACTTTTTCACTACTTGTTATTCTATCACCTCTTGGAACATTATCAGTAATTAATGAACTCAAATAACCACCAATTTGTTCTAAACTCAACATTTTATTTGAAAATTGAACTTGATACATCGCATTATTAATTCTTCTTATCTCTTGCTGAGCAGCATAACTTCCATAAACTGTCATTGCTTTATCAATATCTATCTTACTTAATAATGCAGCTAACTCTATATTTTTAAACTCACAATATAAACCAATAAATGTTTTTTCATCTTCACCAAAACTATATTTGTTTTCTGGGTCAACTAATAATGAATACTGAGGACTTTCTTTCAATAATTTTAAATATTGCTCTTTCTTTTCTTGAAATTCCTCAGTATTCAATAAAGTAATATTTTCTTTTCTTTTTCTTTTCTTCATACTTCACCTAATTAATAAACAATACTTTATCATTCAAAACTCTTATTTTAGCATAAGGTTGATTATTGTATAATTGTGTATTAACTTTAATGTTATATAATTTCTTTATCTTACTTGTAAATGAAGAACTTTCACCAATTATTCTTTGTAATAACTTCAAATTCAAATATACGTCATTCTCTAAAAAATAATTTGCTACATTATCTTCATTTCCTAAAAATCCAAATGCAAATTCTTTAAATGTTTTATAACCTAAATTTTTAATATCTACACTTGAATATAATAATCTTTTATTTGTTGTATAGAATAAATATTTAAACTCTTCTGAAAAGTTTCTTTGAAGTCCATCAACAATTGTTTTCATGGTTAATTGTTCTAATCTATCTTTTAATGAAATATCAACATCTGTGTATTGTAAATTCCAATCATTAAAGCTAAATTTAAAATTATTAATAAAATTCTTTGTTGCTGACATTAATCCATACATTCCAAAATAAACATACATTATTGTATTAAATACATCTTGTTTTATTTCTTTTAAACTATCACTAAATGTTGTGTCGTAATAATCACCTTTCTTTAAAAAACGTTTCTTATCATCCCAACTATAAAATATTTCATATATGTTTATTCTTCTTCTAAAACCTTGAGTTGTATCTCTAAACTTTAATTTCTCTTGGTCATTAGCACTCCAAATATTTTTACAATTAATTAATGAACTATATTTTTGAACACCTTTTATTTCAACAGTTTGATACATAGAACCTGTTATATTCTTTAATCGTTCAGAATTAAACTCTATTGTATTATCTCCTGTTTCTAAATAAATATTATGTGCTTTATTTTCTAATGTCCCTGTGATAAATTTATCTTTTTCAAAACTTTCAATACTATTACTTGTTGGTGTTGGCACTACTTTATGCACAAAACATCCATCAAATAAACTATTCTTACCATTACCACCATTTCCTATCAAAATAACAAAGTTTTGATTAAATGATGTTTGTAATGTAAATCCTAATATTTCACATAAATGTAAAAATTTATTATACGAAAATTTATTATCTATATCATGTGACATATTATATAATAACTCAAAACAATAATTTCTGTCTTCTTTAACATAATCTTTCATTATTTCTATAAATTCATCTAAAGGAGTATCTTTTATAGAAATTCCAAAAGGTTCGAAATCTAAATTAAAATACCATGTTATAATATAATCAGGATTGTATTGATAAATATAATTTTGTTTTGCTTCAATGTATGTTACATCATATTTGAATAACCATTTATCATTCCAAAAATCATATACGCCATTACGAAATGCTACACATGTGTCTGGTAAATAATGAACTACATTACAACCAGAATCTGCATCAAATGATACTTTCTTCAATGTTGTTTTTAAATTTAATGTAAAATTAGAAACAATCTTTTGAATCTTATCATCTATTTCTTCATTCGTAATTGGAAAGTATTTATATCTAAGTAATGCATATAAATTATCTATCAATACTTCCTTTGCTTCATTCTTTTCACAAAATTTAAAGTTAATAGCATCAAATCTTTTAGCTAAATAATTTTCACCAAATACAAATACTTGACACTCTTCAGCAAGAATGTCTCTCCAATTTGATATTGGTCTATCTAATAAATTTGATGCATCAACTGCATTTGCGATATCATTAATTGCTGTTATTTTCCTCATAAAATTCTTCCAATAGCTTTATATCTTTATATGTATAAGTTAATCTTAATTGATTCATTTCTAATATATTTGTTTTCTTTAATAATTTAATTTGTTTTAATAATTTTGAAATAGCTTCACTCATATATATTAATTCTTCAGTAGAACTTAATAATAACTTACTAATACTCTCATGTTGTGAAGGAGTTAGTAAACAACAATATTGTTTATTTATATATAACATATATTGTTTTGTATTAGGTTCGTATATGAACTCAACATCTTTAAAATTAATATATGATAAGAATCCAATAATATTTTTTAAAAATATTAATAATTGTTCTTGATTCACAGTTGAATTACCTCCAATGTTCTTATTTCTTCTATTCTTTCACTTGATATATTTTGAATTACAAATATGTCTTTGTTATAAATATGTCTAAAGTAATAACCTTGTTGTAAACTTACAGCAAGTGGTGTATTTAATTTTCTACTAAGTAAAAACTTAGCTTGTTTTTCAGTATGAGCTATAACAGAAAATGTATAGCTTTGTTCATTATAATCATTTACATAATAACCATTAATAATAAATTCAAACATTTCATTCTCCTTATCATATAAATTTTGTCCTAATTCAACTTTACAATCTTCAAAAATTTTAATTAAATCTTTTTTAGTTATACCATTAAATGTTGTTGGTAAAATATTTAAGTTATTAAAGAAAAATGTAACGAAGTGATCGTGTGAATTAATATACCAATCAAAACATTGTCTAGGGTATCTTTTTATTAACTTTTTGATTTCAACATTATTTTGCTCATGTATTGTAATATATGCTTTAACACCTATTTCAGGGTATTTTTTAGTAGATAACTCCATACTATAGCTCCTTTATAAATTTGATATAATTGAATAAGTCTAAATTCCAGTCTAAGAAATAATCAGAACTCATAATACAAAAATTTTGAAATTCTTCAATTGTAAACTTATCACTATGTTGTGTCATAAATTTAATTATTTGATGTTTTTCCATATTTTACTACCTCCAAGTTTTTTAATAAATGAATAGATAACTTTTCATAATATTTAATCATATCATCAATAGCAACATTGTTTGTATGATTAATTTTTTGATAATCACTTGTTAATTCATAACACATTTTTTTAATTGGACATAATGAACATTCAAGTGTTTCACATGTTTTCAACCAAGGACTTAATTCAGTTTTATTCATATTATTTACCTCCTTAATATAGAGGTAAATATTTTTTAATATAATAATCTAAACTCCAACCATGTAATTCATCATATAATGCATTGTCCATAGTATAATCTTTATCAACTAATTTTTCTTCATTGTATCTATCGATTAAATCACTGTGTAAGAAGAATTGACTGAATTGATTACCAACTTTAACTTGAACTTCCATACCAGGTTGTAAATACTTATCAATAAATTCATAAGCTCCTTCATTATATTGAGATTGGCTGTAATAATAATTCTTTGCTACTAATTTGTTTTTGTCATCTCGAATACGAATAATAACTTGTCTCATTTTTAAATCTCCTTTAATATAATTATTTTGTATTATTAATTAAATACAATACTATTATATCACAAGTTAAAAAGAATGTAAATACTTTTTTTAAAAATTTTTTAAAATTTTTTATTTTTCTTTTGTTTCAGTAATATCTTTTATCAAATCATTAATATTAGTTGATGATTCAATTTTTACTTCTTCAATTAAATCCAAAAATTCTTTAATTTCAGATGGTGTTCCTTCTAATAAATAATTTCTCCATGTTAATGTCATTATTTTATCTCCTTTTTGTTAAACTTTTTGTTTACTACTGTTAAACTTTTATCTTCATAGTATTTATCTAAAATATTTTGTAAATCTTCAATTGTTGTATTTTTATCAATATGTAACTCTTCACATTTTTCTTTATTACAAAAATAATAGCTTAATCTATTATATAACTTTACTAAATCAACATCTGTTCTATTCACCTTTATTCTCCTCTTTTGTTATATCTAATAATATTTGAACTACATCACATAATACTTCTACTCCATTATATGATACATTATTTTCTATTAAATATGCTACCATATCTAATAATAAATCTTCTAAGTCATCAACATTAATATATGTTTTTTCTTTATCTTTAACTATTTCTAGCATATAACTTATCTTTAAAAATATATAATACGTCTTCAAACATATAAGTATGTGTACTATGTTTAAATGCGTCGTATTTTATTAATTCTAATTTTTCATTTCTTTTTTTAACTTCATGAATCAAATGCCATAAAAAACTATCATATGTTTTATATTTTGTTCTTATTTCTTTTCCATTTTCAAAATAACTATAAAACTCTTTTTTTCTATATATTATTACTCTCTTGTCTTTCATGTTCTAACTCCTGTAATAAAGCTTCATATTCTTCTTCTTCAATTTCATTTCTTATAACAATACCATCTAATGTATGCCATTCAACAAAATAAATAACAAATATTCTATTATTATCTTTTAGTGTATGAGTAAATAATTCATAGTATTTAATACGCTGTGTTTTATAAAATATGTTTTGTGTGTTCATTTTTTTCTTCCCTTTTTCTTTCTTTGATGTTTATTTGTTTGTGTTGAGTCTTGTTTATTAACTATATCTTTTGCTGATATTTTACCTTCTTTTGTAAATACATCAACATTAGTATAACCAAGTTTATATAATTCTTTAACTAAATCTTCTGTTTCTTTTTTCATTTTTCTTTCCTTTCTTTTATATTAATTCTAAATTACCATTTCTTGCTTGAAATAATATTTCTTCTAAAGTTTTATATACTTTACTATTCCATAAAGTACAAACAATATCATCTCTATCTTCATCATTTGTTGTCATAATACAATATGGTAAATAAAAAGTATATCCGAAATATTTTTTAGTATTATTAATTTTTATTGTTTTTATTTTAATTCCATAACAATGCCATAATACTTTTTTAATTTTTCTATCTCTATCAATTCTTTCTTTACCTCTAAATATATTTGGTAATGTTAAATCTATATCATCGATTATTTTCATATCAATTCTAACTCACCTTTTTTCTCATTCATTTTAGCAACATAGATGAGTCCTTTATCAGTCCAAATTGCACCATATATAATACCATCAAACTCTAAATAAGTTTTAAATTGAAAAGCAGCAATAAATGTATGATTATTTTTATTATACACATATACAAACTTATCACACAATTCTTCTATAGTGTCCCCTAGTTTAAATTTTTTTAAATATTCTCCATCAAATGTTAAATAAATGCCTTTTCTAACTTCAATATAATAATAATTAGAGATTCCCTCTTCTTTTCTTTTTTTGTCAATACATATTTTATAAATACCACTATCTACGCCTGTATTTATTTTAATATATTTATTCATTTTATCATTTTCTTTTTTCATTTTGCTTCTCTATAATCATATTAAAAATTTCTTTATAAGCAGTTAATCCACCAAAAACTCTATAGCCTTGACCACTATTTTCTTGATGTTCTCTAATTAAATATTCATAAAGTTTTTCTAAATCTTCTTTTTTTGCTTTTACTTTTTGATACAAATCTTCTAAATCTCTATTTATATAACCGCCGTTCATTTTATCATCTCCTTCAAAACTTTCTTTTTAATTATAATAGTACACTTACCATTAAGTATTTTGCATAGTAATTCAGGGTGAATTGGAAGTAAAACTGCTATATCTTTAGAATTATATGTTCCATATTCCCATTCATTTAAACTAATTCTTTGCATATTTTTTGGTGCTTTTGTTAATTTATCTGTTAATAACATACCACCAATATCATGAATTGAATAGAACTCACTTAACTCTTTTGCCTTATCAAATATATGTAAGTTTTCAATATGGATTGCTTTACCACCATTATGACCTAAATATCTAAATATTTCATTATCTTCCATACAACTTGTGTTTAATAAATCAGTATATGAAAAATATTTAAAAGGCTCTTTTCTTTTTGTAAAATATACTGGTCTACAATAATCAGAATATGCTAAGTGTAATTCAATGTCACTCACTTCAAAATCACATTCAGCAACAATTTTACCATTTAGCATTATTTCTTGTGATTGTATGTATTTATCAATACCATTATCAAGAATTGATTGATTTCTTCTTTTTAAATATGGTTTTCCTTTAGTACAATATAATAATAATTTTATATTAACTCTATCTAATGTTGTTGCATCAAATTCATTACATAATTCTTCTATTGTATTTTTTGGTTCTCCAATAATTTCATATCTACTAGTGAATACATCACCTTCCATATCTACTTTTACTATTTTTCCATCTTTTGTTTTTGCATATTTAGTCATTTTTTTTCTCCTTAAGTAACATTGTTATATTATTAGATATAAACTGACTTGTAGATACACAACAAGTAAACTCATCAATACTTAAAGGACAATATTCACATGCTCGTGAGAAGCTACAACAATAGTTATTTAATTTTTCTATAACAAGTACTAAGTTTTGATTCAATTCTATAAGTTTATTTTTTTCTTTTTTAGTCATTTTTTAATTCCTCCTTTGTTAATGCCCAAGTATTTGTATAATCAATAACTCTTAAATAAGTGTGATTTTCAATAATTAAACGATAATCTTTTAATGAATCATCATAATAAACTTTTACATCTTTACTAAATAATATTTCATCTTCTTCAATGTACCAAATACCATTTTTTAATGCTTCAAAAAGATTTTCATTATTTGTTATAATTTCCATTTTCTAGTTCCTTTTCAATTTTCTTTTTCCAAAGTTTGTATTTAGCAATACGTTCTTTTACAATTCTTATATCATCTTTTAAGTTTTGAATATCTTCTTCATCTTCTTCAATCCATCTATTAATATTTTTATATGTTTGCTTAATACAATACCCATCTTCTCTACAATATCTTAAAGATTTTTTAAATAGGCATTGATTTGTTTCACATTGACCATTACAAATATAATCAATATCTTCTTGATTCATATTTAATAATTCTTTTGTGTTCATGATAATTCCAACTCTTCTCTAGTTAATGCCCACGTTTTACCATATTGAGAAATATTTCTTCCTTTACCTATTTCTTTTCTTGGGTGTTTAAATAATAATAACTTATTATCTAAATCAAGTGTAACTTCTTCAAATACAATCTCTTTTTCGTCTGTATTTTGTTCTTTAACAAATATTCCTTTTGCTTGAAATAATATAATTAAATCAACTCCATATTCTTCTTCGATATCTTCTAATTTACCTAATTTTTCAAAAGCATTTGCTTGCCAACTAATATCATAAACTCCATTTGAAGTATAACCACCAATACATTCTTTATCTTTTTCAGTTAATCTTTTCATTTATATCACCTATAATAAATGTTCGCCATAATAATGAGTAGCAGTACTCCTGCCATTATACTAATTCCTAAAAATATAGTTATTAATATCTTCATTGCTAACATTTTTTTCCTCCTTATTTGTTATTACATATCTCATCTTTTAGTAGGTTCCACTCAGGTTCTTCTAATTTATAATTCTCATCATAATAATATTTATAGTTATCTAAATACTCTTCATATGTATTATAACCATATATATCAATACCAACATCAACATGTTTTTCTTTTATTATTTCTAATACTTTAAGTTGTCTTCTGATTATTGCAGCACATTTATCATATTTATCACTTAACTCAATTAACTTTTCTAGTGCTTCAGATGGACTCATTTTACTTTTATTTGTATTCATCTTTATTCAATCTTTCAAATACTTTCATAAATAATTCTAAATCTTCAGTATCTTTATTCTTAACTTTAGCAATAAACTTTTGACCAAATTGTGGTTCACATGACATTTCAACATCTCTTGTTTTTTGTTCTAAATATATTGTTTGTATAATACCTTCATGTCTTATACATATTCCTATATCATCTACATCATCAAATGGACTCTTAATAAATCCAATATGCTTTGCTAATAAACTAAATAATAACTCTAAATCATTTTCTCGTTGTTTTCTTTTAGTCATAATTATCTTTTAATCTTTCATATAAATTTTTAGCAACCTTTTCTTCATAAACATTCATAAACTTTTCTTTGTTATTCATAGCTAACATAAATGACATCATGTCTGAAAGAGCTTCAATCTCTTTTTCATCATTCAATTCAATAATAACATTTGTTACTTTAATTTCCATTTTAATCTTCCTCCTTAACAATTATAAACTGATAACCACTCTTCTTTAAATATGAATATTTATCACCATCAGATAAAATTAATTCTAATCTTTCTTTATTACAATCTTCTTCTAATACTGTATATTGATATTTAACTCCACTTCTAACTTTAAATGCTATGATATAATATGTTTCCATGTTTCTCTCTCCTCTTATCTTGTATAATATTCTGCTATATCATTACCATAAAATTTATATATATACTCACTGTCTATAATATCATCAACATAATGAAATTTTAAAATTAAACCATCTTCTCGATAATTTTTATCAATTACTCTAACTTTTTTTAAATTATAAAAATGTTTTTTATTTACTATAATACTCAATAATTTACATAATGTTTTAACTGCTCTATAAGAATCATATTCATCTTCAAGATTTCTATCAATATGTTTATTATCAATAACTAATACTTTAACTGTCATGTTTTTTCTCCTTTATATATAATATAGAAAAAGGACTTTTATAGAGAGTCCTTAACTCTGTGAATTAATACTCTATAATGAAATCTTTGAATATTGTAACCACCAGCACTTATTGTTTCAACTCTACATCTTCCTTTAACACCTTCAACAATTCCATTCAACTCTCCTTTTTGCTCTCCAATACTTAAATACTTAGCATCAGTTATCTCTCCAACTTCTTTAGTTATACGATTTACTAAATCTAAATATTTGTTTAATTTTTCTTCTGCAATATTTTTTGTTAACTTTTCTTCATCAACAGTATAATTTGTATATGTATCAGTTTCATAATCCCATTTAATATTAGTAATTACTTTTGTAAATGAATCAATGTATGAATAATAATTTTCTAAGAACTTATTTTCTAAATTATATTTAATTCTATTCTTTAACCATTCTGTTCTTTTTTCTTCTTTATAAAAATTTAATGAAGTTTGAAATCTTTCTTGATAACTTTCTGAATTGAAATATTCGTTTAATGATTTCTTTTCATCTCTCTTTAATTCAAAATATTTTTTACAATTTCTTCTATACCAATCTAATGATTTAGTTTCCCAATCACATAGAAAATTCCAAATTGTTGGTATCTTTTCTATATTTTGTTTATTTGTTTCTTTATCTAATTTGATTTGCCAATTTCTAATAGTTTTTAAACAATCATACCATTTACTTAAGTTATCTTCTAATTGTGATACTTTATCGTTAAAGTCATAATTTTCATCAATCCAATTTCCATTTTCATCTCTTTCAGGTTTTCTTTCAATTAACTTTGCAACTATTTCTTTACAAGTTTTACTAGGTAAATAATCAAGTTTTAATTCTGCATTTGTTTCAATAATAAATTCATTTTCTAATTGTTCATAATCAACATTGATTTTCTTACAAATCTTTTTGATTGTTTCACTCCTTTTGTTAAATCTTTCTAAACTTTCATTTAATTTTGTTTGTAATTCATTAATTGTCATATACATTTTCCTCCTTAATTAATTAAATACAATAATATTATATCACATCTTTAAAAGAATGTAAATACTTTTTTTAAAAATTTTTTATTTTTTTTCACTTTTTTTTCTGGGAAATTATTATTTAACTAATTTTGTGTTTAAAAGTTATTAAATTTTACTATTAGGTTTTGCAAAAATCCTAATAAAACGCAAATAAAAGTTATTAAAAAAAATTATTAGGTTTTCGCACTTTTTTGAGAATTTAATAACTTTTATTTTTGCTTTAGGAAAATTATTAGGTTTTCTACAGAACCTAATAAAAATTTTTTCGAAATTATTAGGATTTCTACAGAAGTTAATAAAAGCAATTTAATAACTTTTATTTAACAGCAGTTACCACTTAACTATACTTTTTTATTAATTATTAATTAATTTATATAAATTAAAAAAATATAATATATATTATATATATCTAGTTAATAATATTATAATATATAATTTCGCAAAATACTTAATAATTTAATAATTTTCAATGAAAATCGAATAAAAGCACTTAATGACTTTTTAACGAAATTCTCAAAAAACGTTAAAGACACGAAGCGACTTTTTTAAACGATAAAAAAAATAATTTAAAATAATTATTTACTTTAAAGAAAAAAATTGATATAATATAATTATAGAAATAAAAGGAGTTTTTATTATATGACTAAAAAAGAAAAAGAACTCACAAAACAAAAATTAGCAAGTGCAGGAGTTAGTGAAAGTATTGCAGAACAACTTATTGGAAGTGATTCTAAAATTTCTTCACTTGAAGATTCTCTTTCTGAGTCAATGGAAAAGTATGTCAAAATTAAAGACTCATACGGAAACTCATTAACATCAACAGGTACTGAAGATATTGTTGAACAATACTCTGAATATGATTTTTCAAATGATACTCTTAATTGGCTACTTTGGACTGCACTTTACAATGACTCTTGGATTTTCAAAAGATGCATTGATAAACCATCAACAGATATGGTAAGATGTGGATTCAATATTACTGATGATGATTTATCACAAGAGCAAAAACAACAAGTTTATAACATTGTTGCTAAATTTAGAAAACAACTTATTAGCTTATGCAAATGGGGAGCTCTTTATGGTGGCTCAATTGCAGTTGTAATGTTTGACAATCTAAAGGATGAAGATTATAAAAATCCGATGAATGTCAAAAAAATTAGACAAGCAAAATCTATGAGACTTTATGTTTGCGATCGTTGGTTTGGTATTGAACCATCATCTGATAATGTTAAAGATATGAATTCAATTGACTATGGTAAACCTAAGTCTTATAATGTTACTTTTGCTAATGGAGATTCATACGAAGTTCATCATGACTATGTTATTAGATATGAACATAGAGAAGCTCCAAAAATGATTCAAACAGGACAACTTATGAATTGGGGTTATGCTGAAGGAGCTCATATTTTACGAGAACTATCAAGAGATGACCAACTCAAAACTGCTATTACTTCATTAATCAATAAATCTTTAATTGAAGTTATCAAAATGGATGGTATGAGAGCAATCTTTATGGGACAGGATGAAGAATCTAAAGCTCAACTACAAAAAAGATTGGAAATGGTCAACTATGCTAGAACATTCAACTCTTTAACTTTCTTAGACAGTGATGATGAATATCAAGAACATGGTTTCTCTGGTCTTTCAGGATTAAGTGATTTATTGGAAGTCAATATGTGGCAAATTTCAGCAGCTTTAGAAATGCAAGGAGTTCTATTTGGTGATTTAAAAAATGGTTTCTCAAACGATGTTGATGCATTGGAAAGATATGATGAAACTATTCTTAATCGATGTGAAGACTTCTATAGACCTTGTCTGGAAAAATTACTTCATATCATCTACAAAAAATTAAATATCAATAAACCTATTAATTTTGATTTTATTTCATTGTTGATTAAAAAACATGATGAAGAGCAAATGGAATCGATCAAAAAGTTCCAAGAGTTACTTAGTGGAATCTTAGGTGATGGAGTTATTACAACAGTTCAATATGCTAAATCTCTTAAAGCTTATTCTCAAAATAATAAAATTGATTTCTTCATTGAAGATGAGGACTTGGAAAATCTTAAGAAAAATGAATCAATGGAAGAAGAATTAGATAACTTAGATTTAGACGAAATTGAAGAAGATGAGGAAGAGCAAGATATAAATAATAAATTTGATACAAAACAAAAAGATTCATTATTCAAAAAAATATTTAAACGAAAAGTAAAATAACATGAATGAACAAAAGGAAAAATATTATAAGAAAAGGTATATGATTTGTTTTTATGATGCTAATGATGAATTTATATTGTATCAATTTGATAATATAAATCAAATACTTAGATTTCAAAGAAAAGAAGTTAATAAAAAAAATGCTAATTACATAGCAATTCAAATTTACAAATCACAACAAAGGAAAAATCATTTTTGTAAATTTTTAAATGGTCAGCCTATGACATGTCAATTAATAGATATGTTATATGATGAAGAATAAATATTATGAAAGGAGAATTATAATATGAAAAAGTATGTGTTTATTCAATCAGATAGGAACATAAATGTTACTTCAGGTCTTGATGTTAAAAACATTACTAACCCATCTTTAGCTGTTAAAGATAACATGAAAGTTAAAGCTTTATGGCCTCAAACAACTGTAATGCTTTTACAAGGCAAACATTTATACCCTATTGTTGTTTCAACATTCAAATCTGTTCAATCTCTAAAGGAACAAGGTTTTGTTTCAATCGATGGCTACACTAATGATTTACCAGAAGATTCTAAAGACAAAACTAGAATTTTAGAATTGAATAAAAAATTACGCAGTTTAACAGATAAACTTCTTGAAAAAGAAGAACAAGAAAAATCTGAAAAACAAGTAAAAAAAGAAACTAAAGCAAAGGATTAATTAAGAGAAATGGCAAATTCAGTCAACAATTTTAAAATTTTTGATGAATCGTTGGACAATCTTTTATCTGTATCAGACTATGGTAATCACTCTCAACGTGTATCAGGGTTTGATACAGATGAGGAAATTCCTTCAAAATTGTTTAATAGTGTATTAAGACAAAATACATTATTAACTTATTGTTTAGTAGATTATATGAAAAACTATGTTGATGATACTACGATAGAACATGATATGTTACCTTCTACATTATCAACATTTATTTCTAATTTCTTTAATACTTTAAAAGATGTAAAACCTAGTGATTTAGAAACAACTGGTATGAATCTTGGTGAAATGCTATATGTAGGCTATGTATTAGGAGAAAATAAAGTAACTGGACTTACTC
>Ga0310786_10004146_pt1 | contig 20302 bp, 36 predicted proteins | sample AusTroGonzalo_MG_FD_203881 | JGI IMG/M metagenome (GOLD analysis project Ga0310786, IMG submission 203881) | Bovine rumen microbial communities from tropical cattle in Woodstock, Queensland, Australia - Gonzalo_03 (v2) (version 2) | ecosystem: Host-associated > Mammals > Digestive system >... | reverse complement strand
TTCACTTTACGCCGTCATCCTCTGCGGTAAATATTCCCTTCCGGATCAATCTCCGCTTCGTATCTTGCGACGTACCGGAAAACGTTCAGGTTATCCGGCATATTGATGTAATTCCCGCTGGTCCGGCTGAAGTTCATGGCAATCATGGCGCTGTCCGCCGCTGCGTATACTTTCCGGCATTCGCTTTTGGATGTGGCGTATACGTCCAACTGGTACAGGATTCGTGCGAAGTTTTCCACCGGTGTGGAACTTTGACGTTCACGCACGGTCGTATTACTCATCTCGATCAGCGATGCCGCAGGAAATGCGGCCGGCTTTTCTGTAATAACGGTACTGACAAAGCGCTTGTTGGCGCAAAGCGGAGCGACTGATGCATGAACCTTGTTGAAGATTTTTACTTCATAGTCAATCAATCGTGTTCACTCCCCGTCAGTAAAGATGGAAGAAGTCAATTCCTTCTTTTCTCGCAATCCGTTCCAGTTCGATCAGCGTGTTATACATAAACGGTCTTGCAGCCATACCACGTGTCCATGCCATATCTTTTCCGGCATTTGGACCTTTCTTTGGAATCCACCAGCCCCAGGGTGCCGGATACCACCATCCCTTGGAACCATGGCCATGGACGTCATGCGCCCATCCAACTTTTTTCTGCAGCGGATGATGTGGATTGACGTCACCTTCAAATCCGGTTCCGAACTCTACATACATTGCATACCACTTATCTGTGTACACAGCGCCGCAGTGTTCTTCCTCGTTATAAAAGCCCAGGATCCCGTTATCAATCAGTTCTCCTGAAAACTCCGCATCCATTGCCACCAGTTCCATCCTGGCAATTTCCTGGCCGTAATCTGTAAGATATTTGGCCAGTTCGCTCAGGCATTCTTCAAGTTGTTTCTTTGCGTCGTAAATTTCCTTGATTGCCTGGTCAATGGAGGCCGGGTCCAGTGTCATCGTGATCGTTTTCAGCAGTTTTGCCATGCTTATTCACCGTCCGGTTCAACGTACGGATCATCATGCGCCGTCGTCTGCTTTTTCAGCGCAACGCTTAATACATTGATACTTGGCCGTACTGCCTGAATGTCGTACAGTTCATCCTTCCAGCGGATCACGCCTTTTTCCGTAATTTCTGCGTTCAGATTCTCAATTACAAGCGTATGCGTGTAACGGATATCCTGTCCGTAGAACGTCTGGTTTACGCGGCCGCTGGGTGTGGAGATATTCCCCTTCATTTCTACAGGATCACCGTATACGTGGTGGAATTCTCCGGTGTGTTCTCCGTCTTCATTCAGATCAGTATCTATGCCGGTATATGGAAGATACTCAAACTTTGTCTTGTTCCTTTCCAGGCATCTCATGCGACCACCGCCTTACCGGATAACCTGTGCGTAAGGAACGATCTCTGCCAGCATACCATCCGGAATATCCGCTGCACCGTAATTGCGGTGGATTCCGTTTTCAATGTGCTGGATTTGCCCTTCCGCTCCAATTTTGTTGATCTGGTAACACGCAGCCTTCAGTTGGATAGCTACATATCGATCCGGAACTTCCAGACCATCGTAGTTTTCCCTGTACGGATACATGCGGTTGAGGATCTTCTGTGCAGCCAGTTCCAGGTAGACTTCCAGGATGCCGCTGTCAATATCATCCCCCGGCATCATCCGGCGGAGCATATCGATTTTCTTTGCCATTGTCATCCTGTTCATCTCCCTTCTTACTTGCTGACTTTGCGCCGCGTTGTAGTTTTCGGCTTCGGCGGTTCTTCCTTCACGGGTTCAGGCTTTTCCGCCTTTTCCGCTTCGGGTTTGCTCTCCGGTTTGGAGGCTTTCGGGGGCTGCTGCTTTCCGGCATCCGGAATTAGAATCTCGACCTTATCGCCGAAATCGGCGTCCGTCTCGAATACATCACCGGGTTTATGCCATCCGGCTGCGTCTCTTACGTTCCATTTGGCTTTCACCAGCATGGTTCTTTCCCCTTTCTGTGGGTTCCCGGCGACAGACTAGGAACGCTGCCGCCGGGGATAATCATCACTTCACCTTGATGAGGGCAACCTCGTTCATCCGCTCGTAGGACGGCAGGACGATTTCGGAAGCGAAGGTGTTGATGTTCACGGGATGCGCATCCACGATCTGGGTCAGCGCGATACCGTTGTTGACAACCACCACATCCGCCTGGCCGCTGCCCATCAGGTCAGCTTCTTCAGGCGTAGTGCCGCGCCAGGTGTTGCCAAGAGCGCCATTCGGCAGAACAGCAACATAGTTATCCGGCACGAACTTGTGGGTGACACCGTCTTCATCCTTGTACTGCTTGTCGTACACGATGATACCTTCCAGCCGCAGGGCGTCCTTCAGAACGGTGATAATCTGTGCATCTGTCAGATAACCGACAGCCAGGCCATTCATGGTCAGGAACAGATCCTTGATGGCCTTGATGCTCCGGAACAGTTTGAAGGTCTCGTTGTTCATCGCAATCAGAGTGCCTTCGCCGCCCTGGGCTTTGATAGCGTCCTGGGCAGTCCGGATATCATTCAGCGGGTCAGCAGCATTGGGCTTGTCCCAGGTATAGTCACTGGGAACCGGGAAATAATTGGAGGTCTTCCATGCATCGCCGGGGTCGTAGTCATAGGTGTAGGAAACACCGTTGGCTTCGATGGTAATGCCCACATCGCCGTTTTCCGCAAACAGCAGCTGCATAATTTCGCGCTCGGCCACAACCAGGGCGCCTTCCAGCAGGTTGTTCGCATCGTCAAACACCCGGTTCAGGGCGTCATTCATGTAGGGATCATTCTTTTCACGGATCCGCAGGATTTCCTGGCGATCCTTTTCCTTGATTTTGAATCCCTCACGGAAGAAGGGCATTTCGGTTTCCAGCATCTTGATGCCTTCACGGCTACGGAACGTGGCCTTCGCATCAAACGCACTGGGCATCAGGGAAACAGGCAGACCTTTGAAGCCTTTAAGCCACTTCAGATCCAGGCCCGCTTTCTGCTTGGACGGGAACAGGGTCTCGCCCAAATAGGGAATCTTATTGCTCTGGGCTTCAGTCCAGTTGGCAGCGATAACCTTGGGAGTTACCAGCTTGCGAAACTCGGTAAGATTCATAGTGTTTTCTCCTTTCGTTATTTTTCAATCACTTGTCAGTCCGGCCACTGCACATGACGAAGCAAATGACCGCATCCGACTCTCACATCTGCATGGATCGGAATCCCGCAGGCTCTGCACAGTGCACAGAAGTACAGGTCTTCACTCAGCATGCCCCGGTTTGCATCCCCGTAATTCACCCAGTCGTACCATGGGTACGTGAGTTTCTTAAAGGTTTCCGTCCGGATTAATGCACATCCCATACCACCGCCGTGAACTTCGATCTTCGACGTTCCGGCTTTTGCCATGCTGTGCATCTCTTCTGCGGAGTATTCGCTTTCCAGCGGATAATGGTAATACTCCTTGCCATGTTCATCCTTCAGTTTACAGATGCATGTTTTGCCTCTGTAAATGTTGTCCGTGTCCCTGTGGGCATAATACCCAAGGTTCACTTCACGGGCATCCTCCAGTAGCAGTTTCAGTGCGTCCTTCGGAAGTGACACGTCATTGTCCACCATCAGCACATAGTCCGCATTTACGTCTATGGCCAACTGGGCGATCCGGTTCCGTGCTGTGGCAACATCATAGCCCCGGACTGAATCAAACAGCACTTCGTACCCGCACTTGTCCAGATCCCACAAACTTTTGTAGGTATCCGGATAAATCGTTTCAAAGGTTGGTACGGCAATGAGTATTTTCATCGGTTATCCTCCGATCAGGTCTCTCCGGTCTCGCCGGTCGCACCGGTCGCGCCCTGGACGCCGATATTGGTCCGGAACACGATGCCGGGCAGCGCGCTGTACAGAGCGTCCACATAGGACACTTCGCTGTGCGTCTGGGCAACCGTCGCATTGATGATGCCCTGCACAACAGCAGCGCCGTTGGGATTCTCACGGGTATCCACGTCATACAGCAGGACGCCGATCGCGCCGGAACCAGTGGTGGAAACGCCCGCATCCGTCAGAGGCGTACCGGCCTTCACGATGCCGGGAACGCCGCTGGGATCGGCCACCTTCACAGGAATCGCCTGGAAGTCTTTGGAAGCGAGAATTTCAACTCCGCCGCCAACAGTAGTCTGGCTATACTTCATACGTTTTCTCTCCTTTCAAAAGAGTTAAAATATTGTCCATCGGTTCAAGCCTTCAGGCTGAACCTTCCAGCTTTACCGGATGTACCCCTTTAATCCGTCTGTAACGGATTTGTTGGCCTCCGCCCGGCTTCTGCCAAGGCTCTTGGCCAGTTCAATGGCCGCCTTTTCTTCGGCGTCTTCTTCGTTGCTTCCGCCTGCACCGGGTCCGGGAATTTTGCCGAACTCCAGCCGGAGTTTCTTTTCCTTTGCTTCCCAGGATTTCTGGATCAGCAACAGGGCATTGTCAACGTCTTCGCAACCGACCAGGCATTCAGCGATCTTTCCGGCGGCATCCTCTTCAACACCGAGTTTTGCCATCACGGACTTTGTGGATTTGGCTCTTGCCACTTCCCGCTCCAGTTCCTGGAGCCGTGCAGCCTGTTTTTCCTCGGTTTCCTTCTTGTTTGCCGCGTCGATCTCTTCCTGTGTCTGCTTCTGACGCAGTTCCTTCTTGTACTTTCCGGCTTCAGAAGTTGCTGCATCCAGCGCTGCTTTCTGCTTCGCCATATCGGCTTTCAGTTGCTCGATCTGTGCTGCCAGGGCTTTGGCGTCATTATCGCCGCCATTGCTTCCGTCGTCTCCGCCTGGATTGTCTCCGCCATCTCCGCCAGATCCGTTGTCACCGCCTGCTCCGCCGTCATTGCCACCGGCACCGCCTGCGCCGCCACCGTCATCCGGTGAATACATTGCGAAGAACCTCGGACTCATCCAAAAACCATTCCGATTGCGTACCATATGAACTTTCTCCTTTGCGTTTTAACGTCTTCTCTGACACTTTCTTTTGCGATTTAAGTCTTCTCTGACTTTTCTTGCGATTTACGTCTTCTCTGACGATATATTTCAAACGGGTTTCCCCGTCTAAAACCGATTACGTTTCCTTCAACGGTATCCAGTGACACCGGCAGTTCCAATGTGGCTTCGGTGGGATCTCATCCAGTTTGAAGTGCTGCCCGGAATACGAATGGCATTCCGCACACACCCGGTCGTCTTCTTCCGTCACCCACTCCACACTTTTTACGCCTGCGTCTGCAAAGGCTTCCAGCATCGCGTAGTCCGTCACATTGATCGCGTACTGCCCCAGTTGCTTACTCCATGCCTTCAGCGCTCTGTTAATCTCCAGGTTCCTGTGTTCCGGGACCTCCAGGGCTTCTGCCAGCCGGTACGCCTTCCGCTCCGTCTCGCTGTCAAATCTGTACAGCGTTACAAAGTCTGTTTCCGACAGGATCCGGTCCACCCAGTCTTCCGTAATGGCCTTTTCCGCCATCTGATGGGCCTTTCTCGGCTCTTCATCGCACAGGGCCATTGCCAGCAGGTATGCCTCAAACGCGACCTCGTAATACCGCTTTCTGGCCTGTTTGGCGGATGCTGTGTAAATTGCCTTCACCGTCCGGATGATGTTGATCTCGTCGAACTTCGCCATCTTCAGCCGTCCGAACGCTTCCAGGTTTATCCGGTTCATCTCGCGGATCGCCTTGTCACAGGCATCATAGATCCTGAGTTCCTTCCGGCTCACCCAACACCACCGCCATATCTCGGTGTGCTCCGCCTGGCTTTATTCGCACAGGCAATGGACGAGTACTTTTGGTTCGGTTCCTTTTTCTGGAACCGCTTGCCGCAAACCGGACAGATCGCCCACTCGCCCTTTTTCTCTCCGCCGCCCGGATCTCCGCTTTCACCGGCCGCCTGGGCTTCAATCCCTTCCTTGCTGGTCGGGTCGGTTGTATCGTCCTCATTTAGCGGAATCTCTTCCGATACGCCATTCAGCCGGTCCAGTTCGTCCGCCAGCATCTGCTGATAATCGTCATATACAATCGCGTCGCTTTCCGGATCGCGGCTCAGGTGACTAAACTTAAACGCCTGGATCGCCGGCATTCCTGCTGTCCGCAGTGTGGCAAACGACTGCGTCTTCACCAGCAGGTCTTCGTAACTCTGACGCCAGAACCTGGGTTCCAGGTCAGAAAGTTTCAGACCGGTCAGCGTGTTCGTATCGTTGCAAATCTTCAGAACAACCTTCAGGAAGGCCATTTCCGCCTTCTTCCACATGTTCTGTGTCTGCATCGCGCGGCCTTCTGCATGCCACCAGCCATTCCGCATAATCACAGCACCGTTATTGCTGCTGTCACCCGTAGAAGCATTTCCCTGGCTCGGCATGCCGACAATTTCCAGCACGGTTTGCTTCATATCCTGTACCAGTGTCTGCGTCTGGCTCTGATCCAGTTGCTCATTCAGGTAGTACAGTTTTTTTCCGCCGCTGGCATTCTGCGTCGCCGGCAGTTTGATGGCGCCCAGGTCCTTCAGTTCCAGGAAATCTTCCCGGCTGATGTCCACGCCGTCAAACACCATCAGTGCCTGGATGAACTGTTCGATACCATCGAGTCTGTTGGATTCCGTCAGGTTAATGGCATCAAGGAGCGGGATAACCGGCTCAAAGGCGCCCATATAATCCGGATTACACGGATACTCGATCAGGCTGACCTGACCAAAATTGTGCCGCTGCACGTTTGTGATCTTCAACCCGTTGCCATCATTCATTGGCAGGCCTTCGATCGTGTACGTCACGTTATCCGTATAAACCGTGAACTCAATGTTGTTGTTCGGCGGATCCTTGTACACGTAGGTTACGCCCATGATGACCGTCTTTTTCGCATCGTTCCGGCGGACAACAAACGTGTTTTCCACGTCCGGAATCGCGATCTCAAACGGCGCTTCGTCCATGTAATCATTGGACAGTTTCGCATCATGATACGTCAGCCGATATGCCACGCCGCAGGTAAACATGTTATGCGCCAGTTCCAGGTCCAGTGTCTGCTTGCCTTCGGAGATCATCATGTCATTGACCCGGGCCACCAGTTCCGGGATCTCCCGGTTCTTGTCATCCACGCCGTTATTGCCTTTCCGGCTCACATACACGATTGGTTCCCCGGCAAACTCGGCTTCCTTGAACGTGACAACTTCATTCGCAATATTCACAACAACCTTGTTGTTGATCTCCGCGTTATAGTTTTTCGTCCGGTTCAGTACCGGCTGAATTCCACGCTCATACTTCTTCAGGAAAATAATCTCCCGGCGGTTCAGTGCATGCACAGACAACGCTTTTGTCAGCACATCAATCACGTTTGCCCGGGTAATTTCCTTCTCGCCTGTAAAGATCTGCCGGCGGCCGTGCAGATCCTTGGAGATATCCAGTTTGTCGTCCGTTATGGTCGTAACGTCATAAACCTCCAGGTTCTGTCCCAAACCGGATTCCTCCTTTCTATGCTACAAGAAAAGACGCTGAAATAGCGGCTCTCCTCGCTATCCAGCGTCTTCCCTGCTGTCCCGCTGTGTGCGTCCTTTTGACCAGTGATAAAAATCGGGTCGTTAAGAAAGCGGAACAGTATTCGTCGGACACATTATATAGTGCCCTTTGGCAATTGTCAACACAATTCGCCGTAAGAATATCACTTTTTGCAATAACCCCTGCAAAATTAAAATGGCCGGCGTATTACTTCAACCTTTCCGCTGCCCATGGTCCGGATCATTTCCGACAATTGGCTCATGCTGTCCGGGCTGTCATCATGCGGTACTTTACCGCTTCGGACGTACGTACACAGTTCCTTCATCATCATCCCGTACTCATCCATCGGCTTGTACAGGCTCTTATCCAGAAAGAAGAAATGCTTCAGAATAAAATCGCTTTCCACTTCGATCCGCGTCGTCTTCTTCGCCTGGTTCCGCTTCAGCCGGATACTCGTCTTTCCGCCTTGCTGACGCATTAAATTCTCCACGTCTCTGGCATAATACTCGCCGGCACTGTTGCTCTCAAACTGAGCCAACCCGACCTTATGCTTTGTCAGTTTCATCGCACACTCCGGCTTCGTATGTTCCGGCGTCGCATTACTGAACACGCAGTCCGGAATCAGCACGTCGTCCCCGTAAATATACGCAATCGGCATGGCTACGCTGTCACTGCCCTTCTCTGCCGTGTCACACGCCGCAACAATCGCATCCGGCGCCCTGTCCGGCAGCTGAAAGAACCTGTTCAGCTGATCTTCCGGGAACAACCGTCCCTTTGCTTCAAACGGATGCTGCTGAAACTGGCTTTCCCACTGCATCTCCGTCACCAGTTCCCGCTCGTGCTGGTAATACGCGGACGTAAACATCTTTTTCCCGTTCAGTTCCACCTCAAAATTGCTTTCATCCTGCTCGTTCAGCGCCGGAATCTCCAGGATCTTTGTCCGCCAGCCCATTTCCGGAGCCACTTCCTGCAGTCGTCCGATCGGATCATACAGACTGTACCGCGTTCCCTGGGCCACAATCGGGCATCCTTCCAGCCGACGGCCCAGGATATCGCCGCGAACCTTGTCCCACAGGAAGTCCAGACGATCCCTGTTCACAGCTTCCTCTTCATTTTTCACCGTATCGTCCAGGTAAATCAGACCGTCCGGCGTCGCTTCCGTTGAACCTGTGATCTGTCCGTCAATTGGCCTGCAGGTGACCGTCGCAAACCGCTTACGTTCCTTCAGATTGAACGTCTTTTCGTCTGCGTTCGTGCTCACCAGTTTCGCTTCCGGAAAGATTTCGTAATATGCATACTTGTCCGCCTGCTGCAGCACTTCCAGCATGCCGGAATAAAAACTTTTTACCAGCATGTCGCCGGCACCCGAGCACACCGATGATCCGTTCGGACTCTGCCCCGCCCGAAACAGTACAAACCACGTTCCGACGGTCGTTTTTCCCGTCCGTTTCGGCTGGCTCACTGTCAGCAAGTCCAGTTTCCCGTCTGCTACTTCCTGAAATGACGCCACAATCGGTCGCAGTACCTTCCGCCTTGGCACGTAAAACTTTTCGTCCGGTTTTCTGTTTTTTTCCAGGTACAGCATGAACGCATCAAAATCCACCGGCGCATCCACCAGCATGCTCTTCCAGTACGTTTCACTCAGACGGTCCACACTTCCGATCCCACGCCGCATGGCCCTGCTGATGCCCTTCCGCAGTTCCCTGTTTTCCGCATGCCACTCTGCCTTTCCATGTTGGATTCCGTCATACAGAATCGCCAGGGCGTCATGATACACAAGCGGATCGTCCGGAAACCGCTCCACATTTCGCCGGATCAGTTCAATCTCATTCATTTCTCATCACCAGTCTCCGGCGGAATCTCGCTGTCCTCATCGTCCAGGGGAATCCTGTACTCGATTTCCGCACCGCATTCGGTACAGTGGCAGAAATGGACAAGCCCGTTCCCTTCGTATCCGCATTCTTCAAACATGAAGTCTGAATCCCAGATCACAGCCTTCGCGCCGCAATGAAAACATTCGTACATATCTCTTCCTCCTTACTTGATCACAACCAGGCCCAGGCACGGGTAATCCTCGTCACGCAGAATCTCAAACCCGCTCGTTACCTTGAACAGTTTCGGCCGCGTCTCCACATAGATCGGCTCCTTCTCCGCATGGTTCTCCTGGATCCATTTGATGATCTCTTCGCCTGTCATACATTTCCTCCTTAAAAAAATAAGCGGGAACAAGCCTTTCGGCTCATCCCCGCAAAATTGCGTCTAATCCTATCCGTCTATACGGATTTGACTGATCCCGTCCGCTGTCTGCTCTATGACACGAATCTCTCCGTCTTTCACTGCCACACTCCGGATCATCTCCGACGTAAAAGTAACGCCTGGACTCATTCTCTTATATTCCGAAACTTCTTCCGGTGACAGTTTCCTTATATGGAAAAAGCCGGCGGAATAAATCGTCTCCTTGCATTTGTCAGCCATTCGGACCTCCTTTTTCCCAGTACTTTTCCCTGTTCACATACGCCCGATCACTCGCTCTGCTGCATGCGCCAAACACAAGTAACAGCAATCCGACAATCACTGCTACTGCGATCACACCTGTCTCGCCTTTGTCAATCGCCGGCGGCAGCACCGCAATCAGAATGATCAGTACAATCGCACCCGTAATCACTCGTCCACCTCCGTTTCATTGTCCAGGTCCGGCAACAAAACCTTTCCGGCCTGAATGTCGTTTGGCCGCGCCTCCAACTCCTTCATGCGCGCCACCTTCCGGTCAAGTTTCCTGTATTCCCTTATCTTCTTCGCAACAACATCCTCCACAATCTCCCTGATCCGGTCATCGTCCGTAGATTTCACAGGTATCCGCTGGCTTTGTTCGTTGTTGATCACATACTCCGGCCGACCTTCGTCCCTGCTCCGAAGTACCATCTCGTATCCGCACTCATCCAGAATCAGCAGCAGGTTCTCAACCTTCATCGTCCGACCATTCAATAACATGCTGATCGTTCCTTGACTCGCCTTTCCGAACCGCTCCGCCAGTTGCTGCTGCGTAATGCCGCTCTCCTTCAATATCTGCTTCGTGACGTCCTGTACTCGCATTTGATATTTCCTCCGTGTTTTTCTCGATTTTGATAATATCACGTTTTCTTGATAAGGTCAACCTTTTTTAATTTTTTCGGGGCGGAGAGGGGTAACTAGGCCCTCCCCGGGTGCGCGCGGTGGTCCCCGCGGGTGGTCCGGGTCCGGACCGGGTCCGGCGCCTGGGCGGATCCCGGCCGGGACCGGAGGCAGCCGGCAGGCCCGGCGGACGACGTCCGGCAGCATGCCCGGCAGCCGCGGAGACATGCGCCCGGCAGCGGCAGCAGCAGGAAGGCCCGCGGCAGGCCATAGGAGGCGCAGGAACGCGCCTGCAGGCCTGTGGGCGACCTGCGGCAGGCCTGCCCGGCGGAGGCCGCGGAAACGCCGGAAAACGGCCGCAAAACGCATGCCCGCCAGACGCGCAGGAAGGCCGGAAACAGCGCCCGCAGCAGGCGGACGGCCGGACGCAGGACGGAAGGCGCGGAGGCGCCCGGAAGGCCCGGAAAACGCCGGAAAACGCGCAGCAGCGGCAGCCCGGGAACATGCGGGCAGCGGAGGCGCAGCGGAGGCCCGGCAGGCGGCCGAAAGTTACACGACAAGCACTGCCAGCGCTGTTATATGTGTAACTTATGCATGCAGCAGGCGCCCGGCGCGCTGCTTTTGTATGATGTTTTTTGCAATAAATACCCGCAAAACATTGCAAAAAACGGGAAATATCTAAAATTTTTGATAAATAGCAGGAGAAAATACGGTTACTTGTCGAATTTTGCAAGTGCAACTTGCGGTTGCACAAAGCAAAACCGCAGGTTGCCCGGAGGGCGGACGCCTCCCGGAAACCGGGCCGGCGGTACCGGCGGACATGGCAGGCGCCTGCGGCCCGTCGCGAGACGGCCCGAACACAGGCGGACCGGGGACAGCGGGCGGATCCCACATTGACAGCCCGGGCGGCGCGGAAGGCGCCGACGTCAAAAAAGCCGTGGACGTGATACGGGCGACGAAAGCCGGAAGGCGGCGCGTCGTGACTAGCGGCAACATATACGGAAGGCCCGCAGGCGACGACATCAATGCGGGGACCACGTAACGGGCGGCCGGCGGAAACGCCGGGCGGCCCGCAGGCGGCCCGGGAAACCGGACGGCCCGCGGGCCGGAAGGCTACAAAATAAACGGAGGCGGAAGAAATGAGACTGCATATCTACTATCACAACGACGGGAAAAAGGCAGACACAGTGTATAAGGACGTAACAGCGATCCGGGCCGGGACGGCCGCGGAAATCCTGGGGACGACGGACGCGGACGGAAACGGAATTCCGCGGAACGCGCCGCTGCTGCAGTTCGTTATGGCGGACGGCAGTACGGCGACGTTCAACGCGGATAATATCACGATCCTATAAACCGGACGCGGACGTCCGGCGGGCGGCAGCCATGCGGCCCGCCGTGGTCCGCGCCCGGCAAGGCGCGAGAATAAATCATATTTTAGGAGGCAGGAAACATGAGACAGTACATTATCACAAGCGGACCGGCGGACCGGGCGGACATGATCCGCAAATTGACAGACGGAAAGCATGCTTTCGGCGTGTTCTTTACGCCCGGCGTATGCCGCTACTTTACGGCGGACGGCCGGCCCAACGGCGCGGAAGAAACGACGCCGGACCGGGACGCGGTACGGATCCCGGCGGACGCGGACGAAAAGGCGATAAAGGCGGCCCGGGCGCGGGCGGCCGGCCGGGAAACGGTCCGCGCTATTGAAGACGCTGCGGCGGCCATATTGGAAAAGGGACCGGCGGCCACGACGGCCGCGGACCGTCTCGCGCTGCTGCGGTTTGTAAACGTCGCGTATCACAGCAGCGGAAAGATTGAAGGCTGTCATAGTATAGACAGCACTGCGGGCTGTGAATTTTGCGAAAAGACGCGGGCGGCAGCAGCGGAAAACGTGCTTATAATTTGCGGCATGTGTTACGCGGCGGCGGACGCGTATAAAGAATTCTCATGGCGCCGGCATACACTGAACGCGCGAATCCTTTCAACGGTCCTTTTTACGCCGGAAGAATTCCGGGCGGCATTCGATATTCCGGAAGGCGCACTGGTCCGGATAAATGAAGACGGCGACACAGTAAACGAAACACATGCCCGGAATATCCTGCGGATTATGGCGGCATTCCCGGGTGCCCGGTTTGGTTACTGGTTTAAAAACGTTCCGGCCGTCGCGGCAGGCCTGCAGGCGGAAGGGATCCGGACGCGGGCGGACCGTCCGAAAAATGCCCGGTTTGTACAGTCGTCGTTATTGATCGGATTCCGGGCGGCGCCGGTTTGGTTTGCGGATTGCACATTCACTGTTTACCCGGACGCGGAAACGACGGCCGCGGCGATCGCGGAAGGCGCCTGGGCATGCAACGGCCGGCGCTGCCGGGCCTGCGGGTATTGGTGCTATACGCCGGAAAACAACGGCGGAATCATTCCGGACGTCGCGGAGGTGCTGCGCTGCGGGAAAGACGCCCGGGCGGCTATCATGGCGGCATACACAGAAAAGAAGGCGCGCGGATAATCCCGGCGCCGGACCACAACAACGAACACAGGCGGCCCGGGATCCGGGCCGCCGGACGTATTGAATAGGAGGAAAAAACATGTCTATTGATTCCATTATCACGCGATACCTGCAGGCGAAGGCGGCGGAGGCTGCCGCGAAAAAAGACGCGGACACACTGCGGGAATTAATCCTGCAGCATGCTGCAGGCGCGGACCATTTCACGACGGCGGATTATATCGTCACCATAAAGGAAACCGCGTCCGTACGTCTGGATTCCGCCCGGCTGTATAAGGACTTCCCGGACATCAAGACGGAATACGGAAAGACGACCGTTTCCCGGTCCGTCACGGCGACCGTCAAAACAGCCGCGGACCGGCTGCCTGCATAACATGCCCGGCCCGGGCGGACGCGCTCCGCCCGGGATCCCGGCCGGAACATCAAAACACAGGAGGCGAGAACATGCCAAAAATTCTGATATCCTCCGCCCGGATCCGGCGGATAATCGCGGACGCAATCACGCCCGCGGACGTCGTGGACCTGCTGCGCTGCCATGGGATCCGGTACAGTTTCACGACGGAAGGCGGCGCCCTGCATATCCGCGTCCCGGTCCGGACCGGGACCGTCCGGATATACTGCGAAGGCGACCCGCTCCGGCGCTACCCGGCGCCGGCCATATATCCCGCTCCCGTACTGCATAACGACTATTGAAAGAGGAGGCTAAAACATGGAACGCATTAATGCAGGCTACACCATTATCGAATCAGTCCGGACCGGCCGCCGGGAAGAGATCGTAATCGGGCGGCACCCGGAAGCACCGGCGCCGTTCGTCGTCTGGGACTGTCTGGACGGCAACAACTACAACAACGGCGGATACTGCCAGACGTACCGGCAGGCGCTTCTGATCCTTTCGGAGCGGATCCGCTCCCGGTATGATTTCCTGCCGTTCGATATCTGATATCGACGCCGTCCGCCCGGGACCCGTTCCCGGACGGATCCGTCGGGACCAGATCCCGGAATAAAAACAGAGGAGGCCAGAACATGAGCCAGACATTCACATCCGCCCGCACATCCACGAACGCCACCAGACTGCCGAAAGTATACGGCAAGCTTCCAGCCCTGCCGCGTCATTCCCTGCTTTTTGACTACGGGTGCGGCAAGTATACGGACCACATCCGGGCTGCCGTTCAAGGCGTCATCTATTGCCCGTATGATCCATTCAATCAGCCGGACGACGTGAACGCGGCCAGCCTTACATATCTGGCGAACGCCATGCACTGCCGCTACCCGGTTACCGTCGTATGCTCCAATGTGCTGAACGTCATCGACAGCGACGCGGAGATCCGGGACATCGCCGCCCGTATTAAATACGCCGTTATTAAGACCGGCGGCGCCGCGTATATCACAGTCTACGCCGGCGACCGTTCCGGCGTCGGCCGTCGGACCGGCCGGGACCAATGGCAGCGGAATGAGCCGCTGCAGGCCTATCTGCCACTGTTTGAAGGACACAGTACACTGCTGCACTACGGGAAAAAGTACCGGACCACGGCCGCCATTGAGCGCGGCATGATTGTGGTCCGTTGTGAGGAGGTGAGCGCATGAAATCCGTTCCCGTCATCGCGGACCTGCACATCGTCACCCCGTTCCGCGTATACGATATCCGTTCCGGCAACTACATCTATTCATATCTGGACCGGTCCGTTCCCGGCGACATTCCGCCGGACATCGCAGCCCTTCCCGTTCTGGGCTCCCGGGCCTGCGGCCCCGTCCTGTACATTGATACGGAGGTGATCGAATGAAAATCGTTTTTGTCAATTGCGATGAGGTCCCGTATGTTGACCTCATCATGCTCCGGCTGAAGCTGTTTGAAACCCGCTCCCGTCGTATGCTTCATTCCCTGCTGAATGAGCGGGTATACATCGCGGAGACCCACCACGGGAAGCCTCCGCGGGTCCGGTGCTCGCTCGTGTTTATCGACGCCTGCCATGCGGACAGCCGCGCGGCATGGGAAACGGCCCGCCCGGCTACCTGCGTTCCGGCCGGCGGGAAGCATGACTGGCAGGAAGGCACCCGGAGAAAATGGCTGTATCAGATCTCCGACGTCCGGCCATGTGTCCCGTTCACGCCTGCGGAAGGCGTCCGGCATGGCCGCGTATGGATGGAGTGCTGACGCTGACGCACAGCGGCCGGGATCCTGTTCCCGTTCCCGGCCGTTCCTGTCAGCGCCGGACGCGCTGAAGAAAGAGAGGAGTATATCATGAGCAATCCCCGTTTCGATACCTATGTCGCCGTGTTCACGAATAAGGACGGCGAGATCCGCACCCGTTTTATTACCGACATCCCTTCCCGGAACACAGCCGAATGGAATGCCGGGAAACCGGCCATGGCCCTGTCCGAAAGTTATGCGAAGGACATTGTGTTCGGCCTTACCCTTAACGGCCATGCTGCTGCCGTCGTGAAGGTCCTGCATGGCGTCGAACTGAACAACCCGAACTAATACGACCGGCCCGCCCGCTGGCATTGTACGCGGGCAGAAAGGACCGTTCCATGGCTATAAGCACCGAATTGACGCAGGCATACTTTGAATGCCTCCGCCAGATGCAGGAACGCGACCTATCCGGCAACTGGCAGCAATGGGTTGCGGACGTCTACCATTGTTCCGACGCCTGGGGCCAGAAGATGACCGACGAGGAAATGCTTCTGGATCTGGCCGAAACGCGCCGGCAGGCGGACCCAGACGATTACGTTCCGGATATCATGCTGTACCACGAATGCGCCGCGTATTGGAATCAGTTATGCGACGCGTACCCGAACTAAGAGGAGGAAAGAATCATGAAAAAGCAGTTTTCTTACATCCGTTCCCTGTTTGAGGACCTCGCTTTTCAGCAGGATCTGTACAGGAACTATTCCCGGAAACCTATGACGCAGGCAGAGCACGACGCGATCCGGGACCTGCACGAGGACCGCATCCATAAGATCCGCTACAAGATCCGGCAGTACTATGCCGACCGTACGGATCAGCTTCAGCAGTCTATGCTGACCGGCGCCCGTCGCCAGATCTCCAACGGGGACGATCTCTGTGACGCATTTACTGAGTATTGGATCGTTCCGGACCCGTACCTCGACGACAACGACGCCCGGCAAATCTGCGAGGATGAGATCATTGAATTCTACTCCCCGTACGACTGCACCGGGAAACTGTTCACGTCCCGGATCCGTTTTGCCCGGGTTCCCGTTGGTTACGCGTTCGTTCATGTACTGCACCGCGATCTGTGAGGAGGCACACCATGCTGCATAGTTTTGATTCTCAGTACAGGATCCCAGGCGGAAGAGTAAACCTCAAATACTTGGACCTTGCCGATCGGCCGCACCTGCTCATAGCGGGTGCGACCGGCAGCGGTAAATCCGTCGCGCTGAACGGCATCATCACTTCCCTGCTCATGAAAAAGCCACCGTTCGACTGCATGTTCGTGCTGATCGATCCGAAAAAGGTTGAACTGTCGCAGTATAAGGACCTGCCGCATACAGCCATGTACGCCTGCGATCACCCGGACATCGTCCGCGCGCTGCAGTGGGCCGTAGACGAAACAGATCGCCGGTTTACCGTCATGCAGGCCGCCGGCGTAAAGGAATACGACGGCCCGGATCTGTACGTCGTGATCGACGAACTTGCCGATCTCATGGTATCCATCAAGAAGGAAACACTTCCGCTCCTGCAGCGTCTTGCCCAGATCGGCCGCGCTGCCCGGGTCCACGTATTCGCCTGCACACAGAACGTCATGGCAGTAACCATCCCCACCGTTCTGAAGTGTAATTTCCCGGCGATCCTGGGCCTACGCACTGCAAACGCGCAACAGTCCCGGTTCCTCATCGCGACGACCGGCTGTGAACTGCTGCCGGACCCGAAGCGCGAAGGCAAAGGATACGGCTTCCTCCGCGACGGCGCCGATCTGGAAAAGGTCACGATCCACAAGTACACCGACAACGAAATCAGCGACACCATTGCATGGTGGACGTCCTCCGCCTGCAAGGTCGCAGTATAAAAAGGAGGAAAAGAAAATGGAACAGGGCATCTACTACCGCAATCTTTATCCGTACATCAAATCCCATGCGTTCGACGTGCTCACCTATTACAGCGAACACAGGCACAGTTTCGACGGCATGCACTTTACCGCTCAGTTCGGGAAACTGTTTGATGAATGCAAAGCATTCATGGACATCGACGACGACGCCCTTGCAAAGGCGGTGGATATCGTTCTGTCTCTGGAGCAGCGCCGCATGAATTCATACAGCCAGGGCAATAACCACATCGAAGACTACGTACCCGCGAACGTCAAAAGTTGGACCGAATACATGAAGTGAGGAGGCATAACAATGAAGGCCCAGGTCACATGCTACAAACCATGTTTCTATGACAAGATCCCGGAAGAAGAAACGACCATCAAAAATTTTCTGGAACTGGCCCAGTTCCTACTGAGAGCAGGCCGACGCCGCTACTCAGCACTGCAGGACAACCAGACAGGTGATATCTACTTGATAACATCCGGCCCAGGCAATGACTTTGTGATTCACTTTATCGAGGAGGAATGACAGATGACAACTTATATCACAGCTTGCGATTCCTACGGCACCCGGTTTACCGTTTCCGGCGACGGTCAGTATTTCGTGCTGACCGTCCGGAATGATGACTATGAGGAGCACAACCACGAGCACCACTATGACAATCTGGAAGACGCTGAATACGCCTTCAACTCTGAGATCGAAGATTTCGATATCATCACCTGCCACCACACCAAAGCGTACGCAGATCACTACGACCTCGACTATGAAAACGGCCACGTCATTTTTCAAGAATAATGATATAATGAATCTGAAAGGAGCATTCATATGACAATCAAACTTGACGAGAAAAACTATCAGTGCTGCCGGCAGGTGCTAAACGACATCTACCACGGCGAAATGTGCAAGATCTTGAGCATGCGCGACGTTCTGACCGGTTACGTTTCATACCACTTCGATACAGACGTCACGCGCGGGTGGTCATTCCTCTCCGATCACTCGTTCCACGGCCACGACGACAACATCACGTGGACCCGCACCGGCCTGGGCGTATTCATTCTGATCCGGCTGATCGAAACCGACGACGGCGGATGCGTCCTGGAGTTCACCGACGATCTCAATCCGGACCTTCCCTAACCGCTCCCGATCCGCTCCTCAGACCCGCTTCGGCGGGTCTTTTTTTTATGCCTTTCCTGCATGCATTTATGCATCCGGCTGTTCCGGATCCATTGAATAATATACATTTTGGGCCATTTTTATGCGTTCATTTATGCACAATCGCACCGGTTGTGCCTCCGTTCTGCTCGTCCACAACCCGTTGTGGAAGTTAGTCATGTATACTATTCGTAAAACAAGTGTTTTATGAATAGTTGCTTCGCAGCATGGCGCCTGGCCGTGCAGGATCCGCATGGTTTTTGCCAGTTTCCTTCCGTTCCCATGCACCGGCTGCATCCGTTCCCGTTTTTTCCTATGCATACCCGTTTCCCTGGCTGATCCGCACCCGTTCCGCTTCCCTTTCCGGATCAGCCGTTCTGTTACGGTGCCCGTTCCGTCACACAAGAGAGCAACCTGTCACGTCGTTATATATAATATATATTATTTATCAGTATAAGTAGTATATATTATACGCCCAGGCAAACAAAAACAGGCATAGCGTTCGTTCTATGCCCGTTCCTGTGTCATTCGTCGTCGTCAGCCGGGATCGCGTCTATCAGCCGCTTCCGTGCGTCCTCCGCGTTCATGTCTTGCATCGGATTGTTCGGAGTAACGATCACATCAGCCGTATCCTTGTAGTTAAACCAGTTTTTCGACAGGAATATTCCGGTCGGCGGCGATATCTTGCCGTACTGCATGTAATCGGTCCACATTTCCTCCATTACAGCGTACGCTTTTTTAATGATGTCGCCGTGTGTATCGGCCCGCGTTACCCCATTTGCCCATTCATTTAACGTGTTCCGGTTAATGCCCAACCAATTACACATGCCGACGATTTGTGGCCTGCGATCGTTTTCAGCGCAATAATTAAAGTACATTCCGATCCGTTCCTCGACCTGTTTCGGATCAGAAATATCGATTGCCGGAAGTCCCCATGATGCGAGTGCGTGACGAACGAAACGGGAGTTTTCGCCTGGCTGCACGTTCCCGCCATCCGCGGATAGTTCTTTCATCCAATCGGACCCGCGGTTTCGTTTTTTCTTAACGATTTGACCGGCCTGCTCTTCGGATAGTTCCGTTCCGTTCTGTTTAGGCATTGTCGGGTTCCTCCTTTTCGATAGGATACAGCGAGTATGACACGGTCATTGATGCCTTGCCTTCCTGCACCATGTCAAGCATTGAATCGAACTGATCGAGGTCAGCGGAGTGTGCGACGCGGGAATCGATATGTGATTGTATCGTTCCGCGAATGAACTGCAGGCGCTTGTCGATCGTTTCGATCATTTCGTTCTGATTTTTCTGCAACTCCAGGAGACGTTCGGTGAGGCGTGAAACGCGGTCGTCCAGATGCCGCTGTTCGTTCCGGAGGAGAGTGAATTCAGTGTTATTCATTAGCATTAACGATCTCCCCCTTCACGTTCAGCCAGCGATCGCGGTTCATGCGATACTGTTCATAGGTCATAGCGGACATATCGGACGGGAGTTTCGGCTTCTTCCGTTTTACGGTCGTGTCGATAATACCGCAGCCGAAGTCCTGGTCGATGGTATAGGTGAGATATGGGGATTCGGACCGTGCCTTCACGAATGCCTTCCATACGTCACCGGTCCATACGCCGCCTGGGTACGAATCGGCTGGGGTCTGCATGATTTCGTTCGTAGGCAGACAGTCGTGGACGATAATGACGCCATCCGGATTGAGGATAGCAAGGGCGTTATTGATATCACGGTATGCCTGGTCGCAGGTGTGCAGGCCGTCGATGAAGACGATATCGAAGGTCATGTGCAGGTTTTCGTTCATGGCGAAGAAGTCATCGGACGTCATACGGAAGGTTGCGGGGGACTTTGGTTCAGGATCCACGGAGATGCGGATGGGTGTTGTGATGCGGGTGTAGGTTTCGCCGTGATTGGTACCGATTTCCAGGAAGGAAGTGTAGTTCCGTTCCCGAATGAACTGATTGATGATGTCGTAGCGCATCAATTGAGGTCAACTCCTTTCTGATGGTTGAGAACTG
>Ga0310786_10004145_pt1 | contig 20308 bp, 13 predicted proteins | sample AusTroGonzalo_MG_FD_203881 | JGI IMG/M metagenome (GOLD analysis project Ga0310786, IMG submission 203881) | Bovine rumen microbial communities from tropical cattle in Woodstock, Queensland, Australia - Gonzalo_03 (v2) (version 2) | ecosystem: Host-associated > Mammals > Digestive system >... | reverse complement strand
TACTTTTTTGTTATTTCAATGCAAAAATTTGCATGTTTTTGCTGCGCTTTATAAAATATTTGATACTTTTGTGACCAAAATAATGAATTTAAACCTAAAAACAGATGAAAATTTATCTTTCCACATTACTTCTCCTTATTGCCAGTTTCCTGCAGGCAGAAGAGCTTAGTGTTCTTACCACTCCACAGGATGATTGCTTCACTATTTGCAGCTCCGTAAGCGCAGACAAGAGTGTCATTGTCAGCGATGCCAATGATGCCGAGGTGGTCACCACTGTTGTGGCTTGCCTGAAGTCGGACCTTAAGGCGGTGACCAGAAAGGTCTTCTACAGCTATAACACCGTTCCCGAAGGAAAGAACGTTATCTTCGTGGGAACCATAGGACAGAGCTCATACATCGACCAGATGATTGCCGATGGCAAGCTGGATGTAAGCGATGTAAAGGGCAAGTGGGAAGCCTTTGGCCTGCAAGTGATAGACAATCCTCAGGAAGGAGTGGAACAGGCACTGGTTATCTATGGTTCACAGCCAAGAGGCACCGCTTACGGAATGTTCGAACTAAGTCGTATGATGGGTGTGTCGCCATGGATATGGTGGGCTGATGTGGCTCCCTCCATCAAGACACAGCTTTATGTCACAAAGGGCAAGAAAGTGTTCGGCTCTCCCTCTGTTAAGTATCGCGGTATCTTCCTGAACGACGAGGACTATGGCCTGCGCCCCTGGGCAGCCAAGAATATGGATAAGAACCTGAATAACTTCGGTCCCAATACCTATGGTGCTATTATGGAGCTGCTGCTCCGTCTGCGTGCCAACACCCTGTGGCCTGCCATGCATGCGGGCAGTCGTGCTTTCTGGTTCGAGAAGAGCAATATCCCCCTTATCATGAAGTACGACATCTACATGGGCTCCAGCCATTGCGAACAGATGCTGCGCGACAACGAGTACGAGTGGGGTAAGACAGGTGATAAGTTCGGCGGTCACGGCAATTCGGACTGGGTATGGCATTCCAATCAGGAGATGATTAAGAAGTACTGGGCTGTCCGTGTAGGCGAGAGTAGGGGGCAGAATGCCATCTATACCCTTGGAATGCGAGGCGTACACGATACGGGCATCAACGGTTATAACAGCACGGCCGAGCGAGTGGCTGCCCTGACCGATATCATTGCCTACCAGCGTCAGCTCCTTGCCGACAGCATTGGAGACCCCACCAAGATTCCCCAGATATTCATCCCTTACAAGGAGGTGCTCGACTGCTACAATGCAGGTCTGAAGGTGCCCGAGGATGTTACCCTGATGTGGGTGGACGATAACCACGGCTATATCCGTCAGATGCCTACGCTGGCAGAGCAGGCCCGTTCGGGTGGCAATGCCATCTACTATCATGTATCTTACTGGGGCTCGCCCGATTCCTACCTGTGGCTCAGCACGATATCTCCCAGCCTCTGCTGTTACGAGTTGAGCAAGGCCTATGATCAGGGCATACGCGACCAGTGGATTATCAATGTGGGCGATATCAAGCCAGCCGAGGAGGAACTGGAGTTTTGTATGGACCTGGCTTGGGATATCAACAGCTGGACGCCAGAGACGGCATATCTGTACTCACGCGACTGGGCTGCCCGTACCTTCGGCGAGGACTATGCCGACGCCGTTCAGGAAATCAAGATGGAGTATTACCGCCTGGGTATCGCTTCCAAGCCCGAACATGTGCACCTCTGCCACTTCGATTTCTCCAACGAGCAGATAGAGGAGCGTATCGAACAGTACAAGGAGCTGGTCAGCAAGATGCAGACGCTCAAGAAGCGCATTCCCGCAACCCTTAAGGATGCCTTCTACCAGCTTATAGAATATCCCGTTATCGGCTGTTGTGATATGAACATCAAGCACCTGCGTGCCCGTCAGAGTTTCCTCTATGCCCGTGCCGGTCAGGGCGATCTGGCACTTTCCTACTCCAAGCAGGCACAGACGGCCTTCAACGAGATTGTCTCTTCGACTACCAAATACAATACGGGTATTGCCTCCGGTAAGTGGAATGGCATGATGGACTATAAGCCCAACAACTGGAGCTACCATCTGATGCCTGCCGTGGCAACCTCTTCTGATGTAGGGCAGACTGTGAGCTCTATCCTGCAGCCCAGGATCACCTTTGTGGCGGGCGGTGACTACGATACGGCCTCCGGTACCGTTAAGTCTATTCAGGGACTGGGTATCCGTGGTACCAGTGCTACCGTCTGGCCTTTGGATATGACAGCTTACAGCAATGCCACCCAGGCTCCTTATGCCGAGTACACGCTGCCGGTTCAGAAGGGCCTGAATGTTATTCAGTTGCGTTGCCTGCCCACCTTCCCCATCAACACCTCGTATGACCTCCGCGCCGCTATCTCTGTCGATGGAGGTGCTGCCTCGGTCATCTCTATCAAGACAACCGCCCAGAGTGCTACCTGGGACGAGACGGTGGCACAGGGCTACTTCCCTGCGTCGGTTCATTATTCCAGCACTGAGGATAAGACCGTAACCGTCAGGGTTTCCTTCATGGATCCCGGTCTCACCGTCAGTGCTGTGGCAAGCATACCTTTCAGTTCCGGCCTGGAGGACCTTACCAATGTCCTGCTCACCAATGCCGATATGGAGTATAACGCCTCCAATGTCCTGAACAAGCAGGGTGTTACCTCGCGTGGATACCCGCGTGGGTGGCGTAATACGGGAACGCTGAGCGGAAATTCATGGGGTGTCAACAGCGATGCCAAGCATATCTACGGTACCAGCTGCTTCTGGGCTTCTGCCAGTCCGATGCCTAACACCTTCGAGTTTTACCAGACCATTTCCTCCAGCAAGATAGAGCCCGGCACTTATCTGGTAACCTGTAACCTGGGTGTCTTCAAGGAGAAACTGGCAACCTGCCGTCTCTTTGCCAACAAGAATGTACAGTATTATGGCAACGAGAGCGACTACCTGACTTCCATGCTTACGGCTGGCGAGAACAACACCTTTGCCGGTTATGGCGGCAGCGGTTCAGGTAAGATGACGCTGAACCCCATGCAGGTAATTGTCGAGGTGAAGAAGGGCGAGAGCCTGAAGATAGGTATCCGTACCAGCAACTACATGTCCGACGGTACCCGTTCTACCAATGATAATCACGGTTGGTTCAAGGTCGATCACTTCCGCATCCAGAAGGTGAATGCCGTTGATGATGAAACCTCAATTCAGGGAACCACCCCTGCCTCCTCCCTCTCTGAAGGGGAGATTTACGACCTGAGCGGTAGAAAAATTATCAACGGTAAATTATCAATGGTAAATGGTCAGTTGAAACGGGGTGTTTACATCGTCAACGGACGTAAGGTAATGTTCTAGCGTACAACTCTTTTCTTGCCGTCAACATAATATACACCGTGGGGAAGTCCTGCGGTGTTTTTTGTGTTCCTGACCCGTTTGCCGTCCAAGGTGTATACACCTTTATTGTGTGCCTCTTCTTCCGATGAGATGGTGTTTTTTATACCTGTGCTGTTTTCTGTCACCTCTATCTGGCAGGCAAGGTTCGTGGCCTTGTTCTCTATGTATGAGTTGTTGACCGTTCCCACATGGAAGAGGCGGGAGCTCTTGGCATCCGTGTAGCTGTTGTACTTGTCTATGCCTGCATCGTCCTCCTCGTCGCCTCCTATGAAGTCGATGGTATATTTGCCGGGCTTGGTATTCTCGGGTATGGTAACCAGGAACGTTACCTTTATCGAGTCGCAGCCATTACGCCAGCATGCCGAGATATTCTTCGGCACCTTCTTCTGGCTCTGGAATCCGTGCCAGGTGTAGCCGCTCTTCTTGCAGGCTGCATTGTAGAACTCCGACAGCTTGTCGCAGACAACCATGTTGTGCTGACTGTTCACCTTGCTACCGTCGCTGTAATATACCCAGTCCTCGGCAAACTGCCGGTGAGCACCGTTGGGAACGGTAACCGTCCATCCGTTGGGTACGCGTATGCCGGCATACGACCAGTCGGTCACGAAGTTCTGGGTGTCCGATCCGTCGTCAACAACGGTAAAGCTGACTTCTATTGTCTGTCCCGCCTCTGCCGTAGTAGGCACCGAAGTCCTTATCAGCTTATAGCAGGAGGTCAGTAAACACAATGCGATTAAAACAATGTATGTTTTTTGAATTTTCATGATTTTTTATCCGTTTATCACTCCCCCAAAGGGGGAGATGGAGGGGCATTACTCGTCAAATATGGCTTTCCAGTTATACACTCTGAAGAAGAAGGGGCGGTAGAAGTCGGCAGAGCCCACGGCATTGAAGTTGTCGTTGAAATCCTTGCAGTCGGTATTGGTCGAGAAAACCAGTTCTCCCTCGCGTGAGAGCGTCTGATGCAGGTGAGGCATGTAGAAGTTGTTGTACGTGCGCGTACCTTTCTTATCCAGTACCCAGGGCATGGTCCATAGCTGGTGGCACTCCTCGAAGGGGCCCCAGGGATTCCTGCTGCGCATGATGTACAGCTGCTTGCCGAACACGTAGCCCTGAGCTGTCATGTAGTAATAGTCCCCGTCCTTGAACACCCAGGCTGTCGAAACAGAGCGGCTCGAGATGGGCGAACGGTTCACTTCGGCTGCTGTGGGGTAGGTTTTCTGCCAGCTGAAGTTCCCCTTTTCATCGGCAATATAGTATTCCCACTCCGAACGCAGGTCGTGTGTGGTGCTTCGGGCTACAACAGGCGATGAGGTGTTCATGATGTCCCCCTCGTTTTTCTTGTACTGGTTGCAGGTATACAGGTAGGTATGTCCGTCCTCATCCTCCCAGAGGGTCTGTCCGTAGCCGATGGGGTCTTTCTCGAAGAAGTTGTGGTCAATGCTCAGCAGTTTCAGGTAGGTGTCATCGCCGGGCTTTCCCTCCAGCGAGTAGATGGCCAGTGCGCGGTTGTCGCTCTGCATCAGGTTCTCTGTGCCGTTATAGACACCGGCCCATAGCATTTGCAGTTGTCCGTCCACCACCGTTGCATCGCCTGCCCAGTAGAGCCACTGCTGGTCAATCTCGCCTGCCTTTATCTGTGCCTCCGTCTTCTCTCCTTTGGGATGGCGCAGGTGTGTGCGGCATGTACCTTGTGCCTTGCTGATCCAGTCGGCCAGCCACACCAGATTACTGCTATTGGTGCCGGGCAATCCGTCCTCGCCCGGTGTCTGAACCATGATGCTGTTACGTGGGAAGGTGCAGTTGCCTCGTGCACGGGTGCTTGCTGAGACCACACCGTAGAAGCTGTCGTTGAACGACCAGAATACGTTTCCGTCGGGCAGCATGGTTGTCTCTACGCCGTCGCCGCCGTTCCAGCCGCGTGTACGGGTGAACAGGGCATCGTATAGTTTGTCTTTATAGACATATACGTTATGGTTGGCATTGTTGTGAGGCATGTACTCCAGTTTCCATTCCTCTTTTACCGATGGAACGGGCCATTTCTCTGTGTCGGCCTCTACCTCGTGAGTCAGGTCTTGTGCCAGGCAGTTCAGTGTCAGAAAGAGGGCTGGCAGCATCAGATGTGGACGTAGTAATTTCATTATTTCTTGTATTTCTTAGGTTTGTCTGTGTATTTGGGATAGTAGAAGGCCGGCATGCCCAACGCCATTATGGCAAACGGCTTGTGCCCGGGTGGCAGGTGCAGCAGCTCCTCCGTCTTGCGTTGGCCTATGAATTTGAATGCCATCTGCACCAGTCCCATGTAGATTTGTGATACGCCGTGTGCCTCGGCCATCAGCGAAGCGTTCTGGTAGGCCATGTTGCAGTCCTGCCAACCGAATTCGTACTTCTTGGGTGTGCTTATCACCATCAGGGCCTTGGCGTTGCAGGTGCAGGGGCGTTGTCCGGCTTTCCATTTCCTTTCAAAGCGGTACAGTTCGGCAGCCTCATTGTATAAATCGCGCAGGAAGATCTTTGTCAGTGGCCGGACGGGGCTGGACATCAGCACCCCGGCCAGTCGAAGGAAGAACTTCATGGTTGCATCTTCCACAGCCTGAATCTCTGCTCCTTCCAGCACCGTAACCACCACCTTCAGCGAGTTCTCCGATGTGGGTGCCGCATAGGCAGCCTCCGTGATATCCGACAGCGCTTCTGCCGGAATAGACTTCTCTGTTATGGTGCGGTTCGAGCGTCGGCTCTTCATCAGTTCCATCAGCGATTCGGGCGATGGGATCAGTTCTTTTTGCACACAGTGAATGTGATTAGGCGGGAAGCTTTCGTGTTCTACGGCATCAGCCTCGCATACATCCACGCAGTGTCCGCACTGGATGCAGTTCTTGGCTTTGCGCACCACAGGCGCTTCACCCTTCTCCTGTGAATATACATTAGCGGGACAGACTCTTGCGCATCGCCCGCATCGCTTACACTTATCGGGGGATATTTTTAATTCATAATTCATAATTCACAATTCACAATTCATAATTAAGAATTAAGAGAGAAGAATGAAGAATTGTTCGGTATCTCGGAATCTCGAAAAATCAATCGGATTTCCCCTCCCCATAGAGGGGGAGGGTTAAGGAGAGGGTCTTTAACAGATACCCACACAGGGCTAATCCTACTACGATGCAGATGATGGCGATGGTGTTGCCTCCTATCCATTCCACCATGCTAAATTCATCGGCCTTATCGCCCATCACATTCATCTGGATGATGGCAATCGAGTTGTTCAGAATATGTATGATGGTGGTCAGCACGACGTTGCCTGTCTTAATGTATATCACACCCAGGATGAAGCCTATTATCATGGCAACAACCACCTGAGCGGGGTTCATGTGTACGATTCCGAACAGGACGGCCGAAACCCATACGGCTTTCCCGGGCTTGGCGCCGTTACGTGCCAGATATCCGCAGACACCCTCGCGGAACACCAGTTCCTCGGCTATTGGACCCACGATGGCAACGGTAAGTATGCCCCAGAAACTGTAGGCCAGTTGTTCCATCATCGTATCCTCGATAAAATTGGGCATGTGTGTTATTTCCACCAGCAGGTCGCCGGCGAAAGCACCCGAGAAAGCAGCTACGAGAGCCATCAGCACCCAACCCACGCTCATTTTGGAAGCCTTGAATGTGGCGGGTATCTCCATCACCTTCAGCGCCTTCCAGCAAACGAGCACACCTATTACCATAAAGTATATGTATGCGATGCTCATTATCGTGATGACGGGGCAATCAGCACCGATGATTTTGCATACTGCTGCTACTGCGCCTACTACTATGCCCGTCAATAGCTGTGAAATCAAGAAGTACGTTAGTACTGACAATAATGCTTTTTTCATTTCTTTATAATACCATTACACGTGTATAACTATCGTCCAGCCAGCAGGCTGGCTTAACTTCCAATTTAACTTCACTCTATAACTTCCGAAACTTAAAATAAGTTATTATTGCTGCAAAGTTAGCAATAAATTCCATATTCGAGCATTGTTTTGTGTATTTCTGTTATTTATGCTGATGGTATCTATGATTATTTTTGTATTTTTGCCACGGAAAACAAACTGCTTAAATCTGAAAATGAGACGATTTCTACTTTCTACTGTCGTTTTTTCTCTCTTTGCCTTTGTGCTGAAGGCTCAGACTGCCGAGGTGTCGGAAAGTCTGACACAGGTGTATAGTTCCACTTGGTCGCGTTTCTATTCATACAACTATCCGTCCAAGAATGCTGCGGGCGAGGACGTTGTTCTCTCTTCTATGCTCATAGCATGGAGCCCGTTCTTTCCCTCTGCTACAGACAGCATCGAGTCCCTGCATATCTATAGCCACTATACGATAACTGCCGACAAGCAGTCTCCTACCTCCAGCGATAATACGCAGGACAAGTTGCTGTTCGGCATGCTCGTAAAGAACTCCTATGATACCAGCCATACATGCGACTACGTTTCCCGTTGTGTGGTTATTGCACCTGATTATCAGGGATATGGCGTAACGCGAGACCAGAGCCATCCCTATCTGGCGCAGGCTTTGACGGCGCAGCAGGTGATGGATGGTGTGAGGTATGGCATGGAGTTGTACCAAAAGCTTGTTGCCGACAAACAGGCACTACCCATTAAGAGTGACTGGCGCACGTTTGCCTATGGCTATTCTCAGGGAGGGGCTGTGACACTGGCGGTGCAGCGATACATAGAGCAGAACAATCTCTCGGACGAGCTTCATTTCCGTGGAAGCATCTGCGGTGACGGGCCTTACGACCTTTTGGCTACCTTGCGATATTATCTGGATGATAATGGCGACAGCTATGGTGTCTCTACGGCTCATCTTAAGGGGCTAAGCACCATGCCTATGGTCATTCCTATGATTATTAAGGGAATGCTGGATTCCCATTCCGACATGAAAGACCATTCCATCGCGGACTATCTTTCCCAACAGTTCCTCGATACGGGTATTATGGATTGGCTCTCGAGCAAGGATCTCTCTACCGACGATATCTCCGAAAGGTGGTATAACCAGGTGCAGGAAGGCCTGGAGGCCAACGGACATAATTATTCCCCAGAGCAGATGGCGGAATTGTTCCTGGCTAAAGGGAAGAGTCAGGTTTGGGCCCGGCTGGAGAGAGTCTTTACCCCGGGTCTTTATGAATACCTGACGAATCCTGAGAATTTTGATAAGGTTCCCACAGAAAAAGGCGATGCATGCCAGGATTTGCATCGCGCTTTGGCCGATAACAACGTCGTGACGGGCTGGGAGCCGCAGCATCGCATACAGTTTATCCATTCCAAGGGAGATATGGTCGTTCCCTATGCCAACTACCTTTCTTTCCTTGATGCTCATTCCGCTGCCAACGAGACGCTTTTCCGTGTCGATGACAGTTCAACGTCAGACCATACGGCGGTTGGCACCTCCTTTTTCTTAAGTCTCACAGCCATGTCTGGTTTTGGTGATTATTTCCGCTGGCTTGACGAACCGTTGGATGCGACGGGAATAATAAGTCATCAGTTCGGGGAAGGCGATCATGGTGCTTCTGATGAGTGGTATAGCATAGACGGACGGCGTCTGAGTGATCGCCCTGCCCAGAGGGGTGTCTATATCCACAACGGCAAGAAAATGTTAATCAATAAATAATATATCTGGTATGAAAAACAACGTTGGAATCAGGGTTTTCGCTTTTGCCGCCCTGATGGTATGCATGGCCTTTCCGGCTATGGCACAGAACCAGCCGGGCAAGCCTTGGCAGGTAAATGTAATGAGTTATAATGTGCAGCATTGTGCCGGTGTTAAGATGGACATCAACTACGACCGCACTGCTGATATTATCTGGCGTGAACAGCCCGATGTCGTGGCCCTGCAGGAGTTGGACAGTGTCACTTCCCGCAGCGAGGGACTTAACCAGATCGAAGAACTGGCACGTCGTACCCTCTACTATCCCGTCTATGCCAGTGCCATCGACTATGATGGCGGCAAGTACGGTGTCGGCATCCTTGCGCGTGAGCGTCCGCTTAGTACCCGTCGTATTCCCCTGCCCGGAAAGGAACCTCGTGTACTGCTTGTAGTGGAACTGCAGAACTATGTGATGGCGTGTGCGCATCTCGACCTCAGTGAGGAGAACCGACTGGCATCCGTCCCCATCCTTGTTCGCGAGGCTGAGCGTTGGCGGAAACCGTTCATCATAGCAGGTGACTGGAACGATACGCCCGACTCCAGGACGATGAAGGAGATAGGCAGGTTCTTTACGGTGAATTCGGGCAAAAAGCCTACCTTTCCCGCCCGTAAACCCAAGGATTGCATCGACTATATCGCTTCGTTCAATGCCCGTCCTGCCGTCGGCCTGAGGAGCTGGGTGCTTGACGAGCCTGTAGCCTCAGACCATCGCCCCCTTATGACAACCCTGCGTTTGCCCATCAAGTCCAGCGACCTGATGACCCTCAAGCCTTACCTGCAGGACCCGCAGCCTACGCAGATGACCGTCATGTTCCAGACAACGGCTCCTGCCCATTGCTGGGTGGAGTACGGAACGGACAAGAACAACCTGACATGCAAGCGTGCGCTGCTCGATGGTCAGGAGGTCTGCTTCGACATCGAGAACCGAATCACCCTCGACGGCTTGCAGCCTGGTCAGCAGTATTACTACCGTGTCTGTGTGGTTGATCTGCTGATGAAGCACGCCTACGAGTTCCATACCGGCGACACCCTGCGTACCCCGTTCTATCAGTTCCGCACGCCGGAGGAGAAGGGAACCGACTTCACCTGTGTCGTCTTCAACGACCTGCATGCCAATCAGCAGACCTATTCCTTCCTCTGTGATACCCTGCGTCATGAGGGTATTTCTCCCGATTTCATCGTATTTAATGGCGACTGTCTGCCTGAACCTTACGACCGTGAGCATGCCCTACGCATGATCCACAATCTTGCAGACCCCATAGGCGGAGCAGAGACCCCCATCTTCTTTATCCGTGGCAATCACGAGATACGTAATTACTACTCAGCCGGCATGCACCGTCTGATAGGTTATCCCAATGACAAGACCTATGGCGGCATCAGTTGGGGTGATACCCGCTTCATGGTGCTGGATTGTGGCGAGGACAAAGCCGACGGCCACCGCGAATATGCCGGTTTCAATGACTTTACCCAGCTACGTGCCGAGGAGACCGACTTCATAAAGAAGGAGCTCAAGAGTCCAGCCTTCAGGAAAGCCAAGCGTCGTATCCTTATCAGTCACATCCCCGTCTTCGGCAACGACGACAAGTACCAGCCCTGTCGTGATGCCTGGGCTCCGCTCCTCAAGGACCAGCCCTTCAGTGTAGCCATCTCTGCCCACACCCACAAGTTCAACTATAGCCCCAAGGGGTTAGAGGGCGCCACCTATCCTGTCCTGGTGGGTGATGGTCCCAACATAAAAGGTGCCACCGTCACCATCCTGCAGAAGAAAGGCAACGCCCTGCACCTGAAGACCCTAAGCAAGAATCCAAAGAACTGCATTGAAGTTGAGTTGTAACACCCTAATCCCTCGTCCCTTTCTTAAGTGGGCGATGGGAGATCAGAATAAATAAAGAGAAAAAGCAGCTACGCGATGGCGTAACTGCTTTTCTTGTTTTGTGGACCAGCTTGGGCTTGAACCAAGGACCTCCAGATTATGAGTCTGTTGCTCTAACCAACTGAGCTACAAGTCCAGTAAACCTATAACTTGGTTTGCGGGTGCAAAAGTAGAGATTTCCACTGAATTATCCAAATGTGCAAGAGAAAAATTTGGTCAGCAAAGTATATTTGTCTAATTTTGCACTCGCTAATGGAGAGACAGTGTGTAGCGACAATAGGGTTTTTTGACGGCGTCCATCGCGGACACCAGTGTCTGGTAAGTCAGGTGTGCAGGCTTGCCCATGAGCATTCTTGCCCTTCACTTGTCATTACCTTCGACAAACACCCGCGTCAGGTGCTGCACGCTGATTATATCCCCCAACTGCTTTCTACCCTCGCAGAGAAGAAGACGCTGTTGATGTCCTCGGGCATCGACCGGCTGGAGGTGCTGCCCTTTACCGTCGGGCTGAGCCGTCTGACGGCCCTGCAGTTCATGCAGCAGGTGCTGCGCGACAAGCTGAATGTGAAGACCTTGGTGATGGGCTACGACCATAGCTTCGGTTGCGGCGGAGGCGAGTTTCCGGACTACGTGGAATGGGGTAGGCAGACGGGTATCGATGTGGTGCTGGCTCATGAGCTGGAAGGCGAGAAGGTGAGTAGCAGTCGCATCCGCCGGTTCCTTGCCGAGGGCGCTGTGCGTCAGGCCAACACTCTGTTGGGGTACAGCTATTCCCTGCAGGGTGTGGTGGTGAGCGGCCATCAGGTGGGCAGGCACATAGGATTCCCCACGGCTAACCTGAGGGTGCAGGACGATAAGCTGCTGCCAGCCTTGGGCGTCTATGCCGTAAGGGTGACAGTAGAGGATGAGGCTACGTATAACGGTATGCTCTGTATAGGCCACAGACCGACGCTGAACAATGGCAGCGAGCTTTCTGTAGAGGCCAACCTGTTTGACTTCGATGGCGATCTGTACGGCCGTAAGGTGACCCTGAGTTTGGTGGACCGTCTGCGCGACGAACAGTCCTTCCCCTCTGTTCAGGCTCTCCAACAGCAGCTGGAGCAGGATGAGGTCAATGCCAAAAGGGCATTGAAGACCCCCTAACCCCCTTCAGGGGGAACTGAAAGTGTAGAGCTTAGAGTGTAGAGTTGATAGTAAATTGAAGTTTTGGGAGTTATAAGATGGAGTTAAATGGGAAGTTACGCGCTTCGCGCAGGACGTTAGTTTTGGCTTCTGTCGGTAAATCTGGTATTGTCCATTTTAACTTTCATTTTAACTTTCTCTCACCTCTTGGCCTAGAACAATCCTCTTGCCCCTTGCCCCTCGCTCCTAAATAATCCAATAACCAATAAAGCCCCTAACCTCCCGCGGATGACAAATACCGAATTCATACTTCAACACCGTACAGAGGATGTGCGTAAGTTGGCCCTGAGGAAGATGCCTGAGGGGCTGGATGCCGCTTTCTGCCTGCAACAGATTGAGGGATGGCAGCTGGCACGGAAGAAGATTCCCGAGTGGGCGGCAACGGATGGACTGCTGTTCCCTCCGCGCCTGTCTATGGAGCAGTGCAGCAGTCAGCAGACCGCCCTGTACAAACGTGGGGTGGTGGAGCGTCTGCTGGACGGTCGGTGCGAGGGGATGATGGACCTGACGGGCGGTTTCGGCATTGACTTCAGCTATATGGCCTCCCTGTTCCGTAAGGCGGTCTATGTGGAGCAGCAGGAACAGCTCTGCCGGATAGCCCTCCATAACTTCCAACTCCTTGGATTGCAGCAGGCAGAGGTGAGGAATGCCCAGAGCCAGGATGTGCTGGCTGCGTCCGCCCATACCTCTTTAATATATGCTGACCCTGCCCGTCGGGACGGTGCAGGACGTAAGGTGGTACTCCTGGAGGATTGCCAGCCCGATGTGGTGGCCCTGCAGGATGAGCTGATGGCCCATGCCGATGCGGTGATGCTGAAGCTTTCGCCCATGCTGGACATTCAGCAGGCCCTGCGCCAGTTGCGCTGTGTGCGCGAGGTACATGTGGTTAGTGTGGAGGGCGAGTGCAAGGAACTGCTGCTGGTGATGCACCGTCAGGAGGTGCCCCTGCGATACTGGTGCGTGAACATCACGGACCGTGTGCAGGAGACGGTGGTGGAGGCGACGGGTGTCCGTCCCGTAATCTGCGAACGAGAAGGAGCCTATCTGTATGAGCCCAACGCCTCTGTCCTGAAGGCCGGTGTGCAGGATGCTCTCTGTAATATATATAAGGTGGAGAAGCTGCATGCCTTCAGCCACCTGTTCACCTCCGACCGGCTGATAGAGGACTTCCCCGGTCGCAGGTTCCGCATTGTGGGCGGTAGCGACTTCAGCAAGCAGGGTCTCAGGAATCTGCTGGCAGGAGTGAAGCAGGCCAATCTGACGGTCAGGAACTTCCCTGCAACCGTTCAGGAACTGAGGAAAAAACTGAAACTGACCGACGGCGGCAGCGTTTATCTGTTTGCAACAACCATGTCTGACAATTCCCATGCCCTGTTGAGGTGTGAGAAATGTTAAATTATCTGTAAACTTTTGAAATTTTTGCACTATTTTTGCCAATCATGTGATTATTTTTGCTAAATTTGCGCCAGAATATACTTAAAAACCTACTTAAATAACCTAATTATGTCTACAAGAAGAGATTTTTTGAAGGGTATGGGTCTGGCGACGGCAGGCCTGACTTTGGTGCCCGGTGACTTGCTGGCAGCCAAGAAGAAAGTCCAGCCTGCCCCGGCTCCGAAGAGCGAGAAGGTGAAGATAGCCTACATCGGTATTGGTAATCGCGGTCAGCAGAATATCGACGAGTTTGCCAAGACCAATATGGTGGAGGTGGTAGCCCTCTGCGACGTGGACCTGCAGGGTAAGCAGTGCCAGAAGGTGCTGAACATGTACCCCAATGCCAAGCGCTATACCGATTTCCGCAAGCTCTTTGACGAGTACAGCGACCACTTCGACGCTGTAGCAGTAAGTGTGCCTGACCATACACACTTCTTTGTCTGCATGGCTGCCATGAAGCATGGCAAGCATGTCTATTGCGAGAAGCCCCTTATCCGAACCTTCCAGGAGGGTGAGATTCTGATAGAGATGGCCAACCGCCATCCCGAGCTGGCTACCCAGGTAGGTAACCAGGGCCACTCAGAGGCCAACTACTTCCAGTTCAAGGCTTGGATGGAAGCAGGTATCATCAAGGATGTGACAAAGGTGGTGGCTCACATGAACAACGACCGCCGTTGGCACAAGTATGACTGGAACATGACCAAGATGCCCGAGGGCGATCCCATCCCCGCAGGCATGGACTACGATACATGGCATGGCGGCGTTCGCTACCACAACTTCAGCAATCTGTATCATCAGGGCGACTGGCGCAGCTGGTACGACTTCGGTATGGGAGCATTGGGCGACTGGGGTGCTCACCTCTTGGATACAGCCCACGAGTTCCTGCAGCTGGGTCTTCCCTACGAGATTAACATGAAGTATGCCAAGAACCACAACGAGTTCTTCTTCCCCTTCAGCAGCACCGTAGAGTTCCGCTTCGGCGCCCGTGGCAATATGCCTCCCTGCGATGTTATCTGGTACGACGGAACGGACAACCAGCCCCCATTGCCCGAAGGCTATGGCGAGAGCAAGCTGGCCGACGGCATTCCTGCCAGCGGTCAGGGCGAATATACCAACCAGAAGCTGAACCCCGGTAAGATTATCTACGGTCGCGACCTGACCTTCAAGGGTGCCAGTCACGGCAGTACCCTGGAGATTATTCCCAAGGAGAAGGCAGAGGCTATGAAGGATAAGCTGCCCGAGGTGCCCAAGAGCCCCAGCAACCACTACGTTAACTTCCTGCGTGCCTGCAAGGGCGAGGAGAAGACGCGCTCACCCTTCCAGATTGCAGGTGTGCTGTGCCAGGTCTTCTGTCTGGGCGTTATCGCTCAGCGCCTGAACACTCAGTTGTTCTTCGACCCCCGCACTAAGAAGTTCACCAACAACGAGTTTGCCAACGCCATGCTCTCAGGCATGCCTCCCCGCAAAGGTTGGGAAGAGTTCTATAAGATAGATTAAAGAAACCCCTCTCCAACCCCTCCCGAGGAGGGGAGAGGGTTTTCGTAATATTGATATAACGTAGCAACTTTATAACGCAGAATAGTAAAATCAAATGAAAAAGATAATTATCGCATTGGCTATGCTGGCTGTGTTGCCCGTAGCTGCAAAGAAAAAGATTGTTAAGGAGGCTCCTGCTGTTGCTCCTACAACAGATAATATACTGACAGAGCAGGAAGAACGTGAGGGCTGGAAGCTCCTCTGGGACGGTAAGACTACTGAAGGATGGCGCGGTGCCAAGCTGACCGGCTTCCCCACAAAGGGATGGCGCATCGAGGACGGTGTGCTGAAGGTGGAGGCTGCCAACGGTGCCGAAAGTGGCAACGGCGGCGACATCGTGACCAACAAGAGCTACCATAACTTCATGCTGAAGGTGGACTTCAAGATTACTGAGGGCGCCAACAGCGGTATCAAGTACTTTGTCGACCCCGACATGAACCAGGGCGAGGGCAGTGCCATCGGTTGCGAGTTCCAGATTCTGGACGACCTGCGTCACCCCGATGCCAAGCTGGGCGTGAAGGGTAACCGCCGTCTGGGTTCGCTCTACGACCTGATTCCCGCTCCCGAGAACAAGCCCTTCGACATTACAGCCTGGAACACCGCTACCGTTATCGTGAAGGATAACCACGTAGAGCATTGGCTGAACGGTGTGAAGCTGGTGGAGTACGAGCGCAATACACAGGAGTGGAACGCGCTGGTGGCCTACAGCAAGTATAAGAACTGGAAGGACTTCGGTAACCGCGACGGCCGTATCCTCTTGCAGGACCACGGTAACGAGGTGTGGTTCAAGAACATTAAGATCAAGGAGTTTTAATGTAAATATTTTCTAAGAGCAGCAGGAGGGCATGGTCCCTCCTTTGCTCGTATAAAAGAATAATCTCATTTTGTTGTAAAAGAGAACTCAAAAATAATAACCAACTAAATCAAATTGATGAAAGTGAAAAAGATTGTATTTCTTGTATGCGCCGCATTTATGACGACCATCGGCGCCCGTGCAATTACAGATCCTGTGCAGTATGTCAATCCCCTGGTGGGCTCACATTCCACAGGAGGCCTGTCCACAGGTAACACCTATCCCGCTATTGCCCTTCCCTGGGGTATGAATTTCTGGACGCCCCAGACAGGTAAGATGGGCGACGGATGGTGCTACACATACGATGCAGAGAAAATCCGCGGCTTCAAGCAGACCCATCAGCCCAGCCCCTGGATGAATGACTACGGTACATTCAACATCATGCCTGAGTGCGGCGAGGACTATATCTTCGACGAGAACAAGCGCGCCAGCTGGTTCAGTCACAAGGCCGAGGTGAGCAAGCCTCAGTATTACAGGGTCTATCTGGCCGATTACGACATCATGACAGAGGTGGCTCCCACCAGCAGGGCAGCCCTCTTCCGCTTCACATATCCCGCAGGCAAGAGCTATTTGGTAGTGGATGCCTTCGACCGCGGCTCGTATGTGAAGATTATCCCCGAACAGAACAAGATTGTGGGCTATACCACCCGTAACAGCGGCGGTGTGCCCAAGAACTTCAAGAACTACTTCGTACTGCAGTTCGACCGTCCCTTCACCGTTACCGCTGTCTGTGATGCCGGCAAGGAGGACAAGTCGGCACTGGAGACTACCAGCCGTCATGCCCAGGGTGTGGTTGGCTTCAACACCAAGCGCGGCGAGCAGGTGAACGTGCGCGTTGCCAGCTCTTTCATCAGCATCGAGCAGGCCGAGCAGAACCTGAAGGAGCTGGGCGACAGAACCGTTGAGGAAGTTGCCGAGGCTGGCCGTCAGGAGTGGAACAAGGTACTCTCTACCATCGATGTACAGGACGAGAGCGATATCGACCGTCTGCGTACCTTCTACAGCTGTCTGTACCGCAGCGTGCTCTTCCCCCGCAGCTTCTACGAAATCAACGCCAAGGGCGAGGTGGTTCACTACAGCCCCTATAACGGCGAGACACTGCCCGGCTATCTGTTTGCCGACACGGGCTTCTGGGACACCTTCCGTGCTCTGTTCCCCCTGGTGAACCTGATGTGGCCCTCTATGAGCCAGAAGATGCAGGAGGGTTGGGCCAATGCCTACAAGGAGAGCGGCTTCCTGCCCGAATGGAGTGCTCCCGGACACCGTGCCTGCATGGTGGGTAACAACTCGGCAAGTGTTGTTGCCGATGCCTACCTGAAGGGTGTCAGAGGCTATGACATCAATGCCCTGTGGGAGGCTGTCAAGCATGGCGCCAATGCCGACCTGCCCCGTACGACCAGCGGCCGTAAGCAGTGGCAGACCTACAATAAGCTGGGCTATGTTCCCTACGACAGCATCAATGAGAGTGCTGCACGTACCCTGGAGTATGCCTTCGATGACTGGAGCATCTACAAGCTTGGTCAGGCGCTGGGTAAGCCCGAGAAGGAAATCAAGGTCTATGCAGAGCATGCCATGAACTACAAGAACCTCTTCGATAAGGAGTACAACCTGATGCGCGGCAAGCTCGCCAACGGTGAGTGGGCTCCTAACTTCAACCCCTTCAAGTGGGGCGATGCCTTCACTGAGGGTAACAGCTGGCACTACTCATGGAGCGTCTTCCACGACCCCCAGGGACTGATCGACCTGATGGGCGGCGCGGATACCTTCAACCAGATGCTGGACAGCGTCTTCATCCTGCCTCCAATCTTCGATGACAGCTACTATGGCGGTGTTATCCACGAGATTCGCGAGATGCAGATTATGAACATGGGTAACTATGCTCATGGCAACCAGCCCATCCAGCACATGATCTACATGTACAACTACAGCGGTCAGCCCTGGAAGACCCAGTACTGGCTGCGCGAGACCATGAACCGTATGTACAATGCCCATGCCGACGGCTATTGCGGCGACGAGGACAATGGTCAGACCTCTGCCTGGTACATCTTCACCGCTATGGGCTTCTATCCCGTATGCCCCGGTTCTAACCAGTATGTGCTGGGTGCTCCCTACTTCAAGAAGATGACGCTGCATCTGGAGAACGGCAAGGATGTGGTGGTGACCGCTCCTGAGAACAGCGACGAGAACCGCTACGTGCAGAAGCTGACCGTGAACGGTGCCGAGCATAAGGTGAACTACGTGAACCATGCCGACCTCCTGCAGGGTGCCCGCATGGACTATGTGATGGGTGCCAAGGCCAACGAGAACCGTGGCAACACAGCCGAGGCTGCACCCTATTCATTCAGCAAGGAATACAAGGCTACGGCCAAGAAAGCCGGGAAGGCAAGGAAATAAAATCACTTTCTGATTATGAAAACGCTATTATCCATATTCCTCTATATGGGCTGTGCCGCCTATGCATCGGCACAGACCTTCACTATTACGGACTCCATGCAGTGGAAGGCGTACGACGACTTCAACACAGCCCTGCTGGACAAGACCGCAAGCAAGTATATCTACAAGGCAGATACCAAACAGCCTAAGGCGGACCACCGTGGCAACGGCTATCGCGACAACGATGTGTCGGGTTGCGCTGCTGCCATCTGGTGTCAGGCTATCTACTATGATATGGTCATCAATGCCTATAACCGTGCCAAGACCGAGGGCAACCAGGAACTGATGAAGAAGTACAAGACGCTGCACGACAGAATCTACAGCGGTGAGAAGTCGCACTATGTCAACTTCAACTTCGACAATTCCAACACCAACAACGGTTGGTTCGTCTATGACGACATCATGTGGTGGACCTGTGCCCTGGCACGTGCCCATCAGGCCTTTGGCAAGGCAGAGTACCTTACCTATTCCGAGCGGAGCTTCTGCCGTGTATGGTACGGCAGTGCCACGGTGGGCGACGACGGCTCGTATGCCGACCCTGCCCGCTTCGAGGGTGCGGCAGGCGGCGGTATGTTCTGGGAGTGGCAGCCCATTGACCATGCCAATCCCCATCAGCCGGGCGACTTCCGCTCTGCCTGTATCAACTTCCCCACGGTCATAGCAGCCTGCCTGCTCCATCAGCTTGTGCCCGAAGGACGCACGGCACCTACGACTGCCCGTCCAACCCGTCAGACCAAGGAGTGGTATCTGGAGAAGGCAAAGGAAATCTATGCATGGGCCGACAAGACCCTCGTGAACAGCAGCGGACGTGTAGCCGACGGTATTCACGGTGGCGGTCCTGAGTACAGCGACCACCTCTACAACCAGGCTACCTACATAGGCGCCAGCTGTATGCTCTATCTGCTGACGAACGAGTCAGCCTACCTGACAAAGGCTAAGAGGGGTGCCGATTATGTGATAAACAATATGTGCACCAGCAATATCCTGAAGTTCGAGAACGGCTATGAGCAGGGTGTCTATGCAGCCATCTATGCACAGTACATGAAGATGCTGGTCTATGACTGCGGACTGAGCGCTTCCCTGACAAAGAAGTACCTGACGCATATACAGCGCAACATACAAAGGGCATGGGACAACCGCGACCAGGTGCGCGGCATCCAGGCCGGTAACTTCGCCAGGAAGACTACTGAGGATGATGTGGTGGAGAGCTACGGCGGCAGCGGTATGCCCGCCCTCATGCTCATGTTCCCCGCTCATATCACGGTAGATGATATTCAGGCAGATGTAGAAGAGGTTCCTGTCGGGCAGGCCAGCGTCAACTCGGATGTCTATACCATCGACGGCAGGCTGGTCAGGAAAGATGCTACGCAAAGTCAGGTAGCGGCTTTGGACAGCGGACTTTATATCTATCAGCAGAAGAAGATGCTGATCAGGAAATAAGACTGAGGATCTCCTGCCATGCTTCGTCCGTGAGACGGGTTCCAATAACCTGAATCACATAGCCCGAAAGTAAGGCTCCTGTCTGCAGACATTTCTCCAACGGGGCACCCGTACATAAGGCATACAGAAATCCTCCGGCAAAGAAATCGCCCGCCGCTGTGGTATCTGTGACGTTCACCTTAAGTGCGGGTGCCTCTGCTTTCTGTCCGTACTGAGGCGATGAGGCTCCCCACATGGCAATGGCGCCCTTGCTGCCCAGCTTTACGACGGCCAGTGTGCAGTGTCCGGCTATGCGCAGTAGGCCCTCCTGCGGGTCGTCAGTGCCCGTATAGGCGGCACACTCCTCTTCGTTGGCAAAGACGATGTCTATGTAGTCCTCCACAAGATGGCGGAAGAAGGGCAGGTCGGCGTTTATGACGTTGTAGCTGGCAAGGTCGATGCTCAGTGTCAGTCCTTCCTGCCTGGCTGTCCGGCAGATGC
>Ga0310786_10004144_pt1 | contig 20310 bp, 19 predicted proteins | sample AusTroGonzalo_MG_FD_203881 | JGI IMG/M metagenome (GOLD analysis project Ga0310786, IMG submission 203881) | Bovine rumen microbial communities from tropical cattle in Woodstock, Queensland, Australia - Gonzalo_03 (v2) (version 2) | ecosystem: Host-associated > Mammals > Digestive system >... | reverse complement strand
CCGACTATAACGAGAAGTCCGACAATGCCGATAGTCCTGATCGATTTGCCTTCGCCTTCCACGGTGAGGTAGAACAGGCGGTACTCCTTGTTGAGGAAGTTCTCCGTGAGGATGGTCTTCCCCGTCTCAGGGTCGACATTGTCCTCATGGAGCGACTCATATTCGGCTTCGATAGATTGTATCTTCGCCTTCTTGTCTTCTTCCTTTTCCTGATAGTTACCTGCGAGAGACATTATCAGAAAGAACCCGGCACCAAGGACAAGGGCGATCACAACGATCATGATCACGCCTGAGGGGAGCTTGCTTAAGAAGGTCTTCCCGCGGCCGTTAGATTCATCTTTCTTCCTGTATCCGACGGATGACTCGATCCTCATCATTACAAAGAACGCCACCAGCCAGACGATCATCATTACCAGATAGAGCATATATTCTTCCTTTTCCTTTTCGAAAACTTGATGTCAGTTACATTATAGGAATAACAACGTGAATATTGTACCCCAGAACTTCAAAAGCACTTATGGAGATTGTCATGTTCTCTCCCTTCAGATCCAGACCCCTGGAACCTTCGGAAAGTTCACCGACATCCAGGGAGATCTCGTAGCCCTCGCTTACGTACTTGTCGATTATCATGTTGAAGACCTTGTCTGCACGGTCGTAATCTTCTATGTGGAAGATGACATCAACATAAGAATATTCGTTGATACCTGTGATCGTATCATCCTCGAGCCTGACTTCCACATCGAGATGGCTGATGAAATCATTATAATCATCAGGTCTGTATTGCCAGTAGAAAGTGTCGTCCAGGAATGTGAAATATGCATATTCATCCTTGATGAAATTACCCTCATATTCCTTCCTGGTCATGCCCTCATATACATCGGCAGTCTTCCATACGTTGGCGATGAGTTCCTCCTCCGTAAGGTCATCCATATTGAAGAAGATCGAATCCTCCGTGATGACCTGAGTGGTCTTAACATCCGACGGGTCATCCCCATCCGTCAGGCCGTCGTCGTCAGGATCATAGATATGATCGGTGTCGCCGTCTTCGTCTTCGTCTTCGTAATCGTTTCCGTCGTCTCTTTCTTCCTCTTCGACTTTTGTCTCATCTGATCTTGTCTTCCTGTCTTTCTTATCCTTGTCACCGCGGCCGATAAACCAGATGATGCCGCCTGTAATTGCGCCTGCTGCCAATACGGCTGCGATAATGATAGCCAATAATTTCTTTGTCATAATTCCTGTCCCTTCTCTGATCGTATCAGAAACTAATTTGGTTCCTTCTCCTTTGTGGGGAGCCTTGTAAGATGCGGACAGATTAATAAGTGATGCCGGCATGGGCCTAAGCGGTACCTGCTCGGCTTCTTTCATAAACAACTCTGTTAAGAATGGCAATACCATAGCATACAACTTCGTATCGTTATCTTCTTCATACTTCTCAACCTCCTTCTTGATCTTTTTTCTGGCAAAGTTGAGACGCCACAAGACCGTTCCCTGAGGGATCGCGAGCTTCTCCGCGATCTCCGCGGTAGTCATCTCGTCAAAGTAGAACAGGATCAATGTCCTCTTGATGTCTTCAGAGAGCGAATTATCGATAATGTCCATTATTATCCTGCGCTTCTCCTCGGACTCCACGATCGAAGACGGGAGGAAATCCTCCGGGACTGCCTCGACATCGTCAAAGAAATCATCCTCGACATTGTCCGTCTTCGAGAGCTTGATCCGGTCAAGACACTTGTTCGCGCAGACCTTCTTGAGCCACGGAACGACCTTCGTCCTGTCAGCGATCGTGTCATATGACCTGATCAGCGTGACGAAAGTATCCTGCACAACATCCTCGGCATCGTCCTTGTTCTTCAGGAGCGATATGGCCGTCCAGTACACCGGGCGGTATGCTTCGTTATAGATCTGCTCAAGTTCCTTGCTGTCCATCTTTGCCTCCTATTTTATCCGCATCTACTTATATGACGAGTTCCTGACACGGATTATTGGGTGGTCTTCAAAAAAAATATGCCGCGCCTGTTTATCCTTTTCGAAAAACAGCACGGCTTACAAATGGCCGGAACATCAAAGTCCCGGTCTCATATCCTGTAACAACCTGAGGAATGCTTACGACTTCTGGCCTTTCCTCTTCTCGCACTCGGGACAAAAAGACACCGGCGGTATCGAGAAATAGGATTCCTTCTTATAACCGCACTTGGAACAGATGAAGACATACTTGCTCAAGACGCTTCCCATCGTGGTATTAACGATCCACGTCCCTTCGGAGTCATCGTCCTCCGTGGCCCCCTTGTCCTCTCCTGAGGCTTCCTCTTTGGCAGGTTCCTCTATGATCGCAGCTACTTCCTCCGCCCCCGCAGAAGATTCTTCCGAAGCAGATTTCCCTTCCTCCTCGGTCTTCTCTTCCGTCCACGTGCGCGGCATAGGCTCTCCGAAAACGCATCGCTCAATGTAGAAACTGCACTTATGGCAGTCCTCCGTCTCGGCGCACATCTTGCTCAGGCCTGCGATCATCTGATTAAACTGATTAAACTTCTTCGCCTTGTTCATCGATTTTCTCCTCTGCCCTACCCTGCCTGATTACGATTATACCACGCATCAAAACTTGATAAAATCACCTCTTTATGATCTCTCGCATTTCCGGGGCGCAAAGCCTGCGCCGCCCTTGATCAAGCCGACGCAGACGGCGATTCACTCTTTTTTTCAAAAACGCCCGAAAAGAGTGAAACCGCCTGCTTCAACCTGACCAAGCGGCATGTCATACAAAATCATAAAAAACTCTCGAAAAGTATGAAGTTTAAACCTGTTATGAGCCAAGCCTTCATACATTTTTTTAATTTTCTGGATTTTTGTATGAAAAATCCTTACGATTTGAACTAAACAGAGCTGACAATACATACAAAATCCTCAAAAATGAAAAAAATGTATGATTGAGCAGCTAGAAGCAGGGAAAAAATACATACAAAAACTCTAGAAATTCAAAAAATGTATGACTCCCCTCTTCAACCCACCCGGACTAATATTCCAAGGCTGTTCACAAACTAAAAGGGCTGCCCCGCCATGGGACAGCCCCCCGTTATTAATCAGTTTCTGATACTTATCCTCTGTCGATCGCGTAATCCTTACAGATCTGCGTGAACTCAGGTGATTGAACGAAGCTGTCGAAGACCTGTTGCTTCGTCAAGCCCTTATCCATCGAGTCGAGCCAGAAGGCCATACCGTCGTCGTCAGGCTCTCTTCCCATGAATGTCTTATACATCCTGGTGATAAGTTCCTTGTTATCAAAGTTATGGTCATTGAATTCCTGACAGAAGAAGAATTCGTGAGCAGCCGCGGAACCTGTGAGTTCGAGATTGGTAAGACCTAAGCTCCAGAACTTTAATCCGCCTTCCTCAGGATCTCTTCCGAGACACTCAGTATAGAGCCTGGTCGCAAACTTGGTTGCATTCTCGGAAGCGACAGTTGCCTTGGCTCTTGTAGCTCCGGACTTAACTCCGAATGTGGCGCAGACATTGCACCACTCTTCGGAGTTGATAAAGCAATCTACTACAACATCTCTTCCCTGTGTCTTAAGGCTGTTCATCCAGAAGTTGAATCCATCCGGATCGTCAGAGGCTTTTCTGTCGAAGAATACGGAATAAAGTACCGTGAGGAACTGCTCATCATTTAATCCTCTGTCGTTGAATTCCTTACTTAAGAGGAATTCGTTAGCGCATGCGGCACCTGTAAGATCACCGTTACCTACATGCTCGCTCCAGAAAGCCTTACCTTCAGGTTCGGATGCGCGGCCGAGAGCTACTGTATAAAGTCTCTCGACGAAGTCTTCGAATCCGCCTGTAGTTGGATCCGGAGCTGATTCATCTGTCCACTTGGCATAAAGCGTAATATCCGCTGTTACGATTGTATTAAAGTCATATGGTTGTGTGCAGGCAGCGTCCTTATACCAGCCTCCGAATATAAATCCTGTTGCTTTCGGTTGTTTTGGTATTACCGCCTTGGCGTCGTATCCCAGATGCTGAGATTTAGGAGCGAATCCATGACCGTTAGCATTGAATTTAACAATGTACTTGCCAGGAATCAAATAGAACATCTCCCTGTACCCGTTAAATCCATAGCTCGATGACCGTTCTCCGTTAATGTTATAAATGGTTATGCTGTCGTCGAAGTAATAACCTTCTTTAGGAGTAAAGATCAATCTGACGTTATATCTTTTCCCTATCTCAAAGGTGTCTGTTTCAGTCACGGTCGGATATGGTTCTTCATAGAAGTACCATAATTCGAGCTCTACATCATATTTCGACGGATCTGCCGATATAGGATTCATATCAGGAGATTTGCCTTCCGCAGGCTTGGTAATAGTGCAGTCTACCACTTTGATCAACGTCTTATACTTGGCATAAAGAGTGGTATTTTCAGTGATCGGGGTATCAAAGTTGAACTCCGTGGTCAGTGAAGAATCTTCGTACCATCCGACGAAAATACTGTCAGTTTTTGTAGGGTCAGAAGGTTTGGTTGCCTTTTGGCCTTCAGTAATGCTTTGTGTTGTTATAGAACTTCCTCCGTTGGATTCAAAAGAAACAGTAAACGTCTCGGCTTCTCTGAACACTGCAAGCATCTTTATGTCTACCGTTGGAGAGAAAGAGTATGTTGCGGAAGTACTGACTTCCTCACCATATTGAGTTATCCAATGTGAGAAAACAACATTGGAAGCAGGTGTAGCAGAAATAGTTACGGTATCGCCTTTGTAATAAGTTCCGGCTCCGGTTACAGTGCTTGATCCGCCTTCGCCGTTATCGTAGACATCGACATCGATTTCAAATTCAACCTGTTCGAATTTTGCGGCCAGATTTCTCGCACTTGTTGCCGTAAATGTATATTCAGCATCGTCACTTACCTTGTTAGAGCCTTCATACCATCCTACAAACTTATATTTTGCATTTGGAGAAGCCGTTAACGTTACATCATCGCCGGATTTGTAAATGCCCCAGCCCGATACGGTTCCGCCTTCGGTCGGAGATGACAAAGCTGTTATGACATAATCCGTTGTTACGGTAAAGCTTATGTTACCTACAAGAGGAGAGATCTTTCCGTCACGTTCCTTGATCGTCACCTTTGCCGTATAAGTGCCGACATCTAATCCGGTGACGGGTCTGATATAGAGAACACCGACGTCTTCATCCGGGTAATAGCAATTGCCGGTACTGTGGTTAGTCCAATATGATCTGATCTCAAAAGCATCCGGATTGGCACCTGAGATGCTGATGTCAGAGAGCCTGAACATAAGCCTGCCGGTTCCGGTATTATTGATATTCATTACTTGTTCTTGAATTTTACTGTATCCTTCACTTGCTTCAGGAAAAGTAACGGAACTGACCGTTCCGGAATATACTAACCCTTCAACACTGATATTTTCAAACCATGCAGTATAGGTACCGGATTCTTCCGGCACAAAAGTATAATCCTGATCGACACTCAGGGTCGCACCGTATCGGTCAGTCCAAAATGCAAACCTGTAACCCGGATTCGGAGTTGCACTTATGGTTATGCTGTCGCCTGCAATTACGTTCTTACCCCCGCTTACGGAACCCCAGGATGGATCTGCAACGTCAACAGTGATCGTATATTCCACATTTACAGCGTTAACTCTTGACGCAAACAGACCGGTCAATGCCAGCACCATCATGGCTGCGAGTATGACGCAGAACGCGCTTCTTAACGTCCGCCCTTTCTTTTCATTTGAGATCAATAACATTTTTTCCTCCCCCTCAACAGTTTTTTCGAGTACAAAAAAGCAGCCTGCTCAGAGGCAAACTGCGTTTGTTCCGGAAGTAACAGAAGGCAGGCTTAAGCAAGACTGACTGACCGTAGCTGCCTGCCTGATGCTCATATAGACCCACACCTTTCTTTTACATCTCGAAAACTTTCTTGACACGAGCATTATCGCACATATCACGGACACTTTCAAACGGCAAAAAGGGGGTCAGCTGCGACCGGTAAAGGAAGAATTGGAGGTCAGGGATCCGACCCTTCCGTCAACGATCTCAAGGATAAAGTCGCAGCTTCTCTCGATCAGTTCGGGGTCGTGGGTCGATACCAGCACGGTGCTCCCTGACCCGGCAAGGTCTCTCAACAATCCGCCGACTACTTCCATGTGGGCGTAATCAAGACCTGAAGTCGGCTCGTCGAAAAGGAGCAGTTTCGAGCCTGCCGCAAGAGCCGATGCGATCGCGACTCGCTGTTTCTGGCCTCCCGACAGAGCCATGGGATGCTTATCGGCAAAATCCAGGATCCCGAGATGTTCCAGGATCTCCCGGCATTTTGCTTCATCGGGGTCATCCATGGAGAGCATAACTTCCGCCATTACGCTGTCGGTAAAAAGCTGATGATCGACATCCTGCATAACCATGTAGCACAATTTCAGGAGGTCGCGCCTCTTAAATTCCCGGCCGTCTGCGATGACCCTTCCGGTACACGATCGCTCGAGACCGCAAAGACAACGAAGGAAAGTCGACTTTCCGGTGCCGTTATGGCCGACGACTGCGATCACTTTATCCCGCGGCAGCCGAAGCTCGGGGATGTTAAGATCGAGCCTGTCCTTGGAAGAATACTTCTTATGTAGTATGCCCCTGGGCTTTTTGTCATATGCGAAAAAGAAATCTTTTAAGATCAGAGCTTCGTCATCCGGGATGGAAACCGAGGCTTCGGTTCTTCTTGAAGTATCATCTTCGACCGTGACAGGCCGAAGCTGCAGTTCGTTTATCTCAGCCTCACTAAGGTTCCTGAATCCGTCGCCGGTCCATTCGTGTATCACGCTTCCCTTCTCGAGGTACAGGACGCGGTCGACGAGGTCGCGGAGATACCATAGACGGTGTTCGGAGATTATTATGGTCTTGCCCTGAGCTTTCCACTTGAAGATCGCTTCCCGCAGGTCTTCCATGGCCTTGCGGTCAAGGTTGGAGGACGGCTCGTCGAGGAGGACTATCTCAGGCAGTAGAGCTGAGACCGATGCGCAGGCGATCTTCTGCTTCTGACCGCCCGACAGATCAAAAAGGCTCCGCCCCAGGAGGTTTCTTATGTCCATCTGTTCGATGACTTCTTCGGCTCTTTTGCGTATCTCCTGAGGAGGCAGTCCGATGTTCTCGGGACCGAAGACGATCTCGCCGTCGGTATCCACAGAGAAGAACTGGCTTCGGGGGTTCTGGAAGACCGTGCCGACGGTGCCTGCAAGTTCGTAGAGCTCGGTCTCCCGGATCTTTTTGCCCGCAACGGTAACATCGCCTTCGAGGTCGCCTTTGTAGTAGTGGGGGATGAGGCCGTTGATGAGCCTTATGATCGTGGTCTTGCCGCAGCCTGAGGCACCGCACAGAAGAACCGTCTCACCTTTTTCGAAAGAAAGGGAGATGTTCTTAAGAAGGCCCTCCTCAGAGCCCTTGTAGCGGAATGTAACGTCTTTTATCTCAATGATGCTCATCTTATGTATTTGAAGAACACGAATATCCCTAAGACAGCCGTGAAGGCAGTAATGAGGATAATATCCGCGGCCCGGAGGCGGAGCTCGACCGTGCTCGTCCTTCTAACCTTTCCTCCCAGACCTCGCGTGACCGCGGCGGCCGACAGCTCGTCGCCGATGTTGACGCACGAGAACAGGAGCGGGATCATCCTGTACTCGATCATCTTCAGGGCATTGCCGCCGCCGAGCATGATGCCTCTCATCTTCATCGCATCCCTGATCGACATGTATTCCTCTTTGATGGTCGGGAAAAACCGCATGACGACGGCGAGGGATATGGTTATGCCGTCAGGGATACGGATCTTCTGCATGGCCGACATGAACTCGTCGATCTTTGTCGTCCTTACCACATACCAGGCGGTTATCATGGCGGGCATGAACTGGACGACGATGCCGCAGTAGCCGGTCAGGATGGATTTAAGAAGTCCCGTGGACTCTTCCGACAGGAAGAAGAATGTGAGTACCAGCGCGACAGAATATAGGATCAGGAATCTTATGGCACTCCTGTACTTCTTTTCGAAAAGGAGGAGCAGGATCGGGATCATCGTCATGGTAATCCTTACCGCCCACAAAAAAGGCGTGGTCGCGCTCATCATGACAACGGATGACACGATGAGCACCATGTATAGCTTAGTCCTGGGGTCGAGCCTTAAGTTCATTTATACGATACCGGCTTTCTCAAAATGCTTGCGGACGACTGCTTTTCCGACGAAGGCGCCGATGCAGCCGAAGATGAAGCAGAGGACCAGGAGAACGCCGATCGTCTTATAGTTGATCGCACGGAAGAGATTGTCACAGTATTCGGCAGAGTAGCCCGATTCGACAAGGCCCTCGCGGTATGACTTGGCAGTAATGACTACAGGGAAGTAGTTGGCGCAGATCCAGAGGCAGAAGATGCCGTGACTGATCATGGTCTTTTTGAAGCTCTTGTATTTGCCGCTTTTGGCGATGAGATCCGCGATGACGCCTGACAGGATGATCAGAGGCGCGCCGAGATAGCCCATTCCCGTTACGAACATGATGATCGCGAGGAGCACGGACATTATGCTTATCATTCCGAATTTCTCGACTTTGGTATAGAACAGCATCATGGGGATGGATCCGACAAGAGGGATCATTACGACATATGATGCCACGATATAAGGGTGGATATATCCGAGCATTCCGCAGGCGAATTCGACTACGAACAGAAGTGCCGTGAATATACCGATAGTGATAAAGTCCTTGGGTCTTAATTTCTTTTTCTCCATACTTTTATTCTCCTTTGTGATTATGAGATCTTCCAGCTTACAGCCTGCTGTCTGCCGGATATAAAATTCTTATATATGCCGTCCTGAGCGATAAGTTCTTCGTGTCTGCCCTTCTGGACAATACGACCCTTATCGACGACGAGTATCTGATCGGCATTTCTTACTGTCTTGAGCCTGTGCGCGATCATGATGATCGTCTTTTCCCTGGTTAGATTTTCTATAGCTTCCGTAAGTTCCTTCTCGCTTTCAGGATCGACGTTGGCGGTAGCCTCATCGAGGATGATTATGGGAGCATCCTTCATGATCGCTCTAGCGATGGCGATCCTTTGCTTCTCGCCGCCCGAGAGTGTCGCTCCGCCTTCGCCGACTATGGTCTCATAGCCGTCGGGAAGTGCCGTTATGAAATCATGGCATGAAGCTTTCTTAGCTGCTTCGATGACTTCTTCCATAGAAGCTTCCGGTCTTCCGAATCGTATGTTGTTCGCAATGGTATCCTCAAAGAGGTAAACACGCTGGAAAACGAAGCTGAAGTTCTCCATCAGCGAATCGAAGCTGTAGTCCCTGACATTACGGCCGCCTAATGTGACCACACCTTCGTCCACATCCCAGAATCTTGAGATGAGAGAGGTGATCGTTGTCTTGCCTCCGCCCGAAGGACCGACTATCGCAGTCGTTGTCTTCTCTTTGATATCAAGCGTTACGTCATCGATTATCTTTCTGTTCTCATAAGCGAAGCTCACATGATCCATATGGATGTCCGTGTTTGCGGGCGTGATATCTTCCCCGTCGATATCCATCTGATCGAGTGCAAGGATCTCACTCGCGAGGTCCACACACTTGCCGATGATCTTAAGGAGCGCATTATAGATACCTACCTGATCCAGCGCTTCGAAAACCATAAACGAGCAAAGAAGCATCGTGATGGTGTAAGGAAGTTCCATGGTTCCGTCAAAGTAGAAATACAGAGACGCTCCTGCGATCACAACTCCCGTGAGCTTTGTCACGATACCCTGTACACCGACAGCAGGAATTGCCGCAAGTTCGGCGCGGATGTCATTTTTTGCCTTAAGCTCGATCGCGCCCTTGAGACGTTCGTTTCTGTCATTGATCATATTGTAGTTACGGATCTCCGCGATGCCCTGGATAAATTCGAGTATTACGCCGACCATATCCCTGTCGGACTTGAGCTTGTCATCGGCTACCCTCGCAACGCTCGTTGTCGTCCATTTGTTAATGATGAAGAACAGGATCATGCCTGCTACCGCGATCAGTGCGATGCGGTAATCAAAGGCAAACATACCGAGAGCTATAACTATCGTCGTTATGCCGCCCTGAAGGACCATCATTACGGCACGTGTCGCTATGTCGGCCATCTGCTCCATGGTATTCGTCGTAACGGAAGTGATGTGTCCGAGACTCGTATCGTTGAAATATCCCATCGGGAGATATCTTAAGTGCTCGCCGATCTCGATCCTCTTGCCGCAGCATTCGGAATAGCCCGCTTCAGTCTGGAGCATCTGCGAAAACCTGTTGACGCACATCTTGCCCAGCGTGCTTACGAGCATGAGTCCGATAACGATGATAAAACTCTTCGCTTCGTAGTTGCTCTCGAGCACCGCCTTAAATGCGAAGAAAGCAGCAGGTATCTTCATGGCTCCGAAAAGAGCATCGATAACACCGAGAACGACAGACTTATAAAACTTCTTTCTGTTCGTTTTATTACAGAAATCAAAGAACTTCTTAAGCATCTCAAACATGGCACACCTCATCCTTCACCATACGGTGAGCTTCCCACATATTCTTGTAGAGCGGACAGCTTATAAGCAGCTCATCATGAGTGCCGGAAGCTTCCACATTTCCGTCATTTATCACGAATATCCTGTCGGAATCCGTTATCGTGGACAGACGGTGTGCTATGACTATCAGCGTCTTGCCCTTGACGAGCTTTGCAACGCTCGACTGAACGATCGCTTCGTTCTCGGGATCGGTATATGCCGTCGCTTCGTCAAGTATTATGACCGGAGCATCCTTGAGCATCGCTCTTGCGATACAGATGCGCTGCCTCTCGCCGCCCGACAGGTGGCCGCCCGCGCCTCCGACTACAGTGTCGTAGCCGTTCTCGAGATCCATGATGAACTCGTGGCATCCGCTCCTTTTCGCTGCTTCTATTACTTCTTCGTCTGTTGCACCGGCTTTTCCAAGTCTTATGTTTTCCTTTACCGTCATATCGAAAAGGTAATTATCCTGCGCAACATATGCGATCTGACTCATGTAATAGTCCAAAGGCATGTCCTTTACGTTGACTCCGCCGAACTTAACGGTACCGGAATCGACATCCCACAGAGAATCGATGAGCCTTGCGATTGTACTCTTGCCTGAACCCGATGGTCCCACGATGGCGCAGACTTCCCCGTTTTTGATCTCCATGTTGATCCCGTGAAGGACCTCTTTGTCCTTATATGTGAAATGGACATTCTCAAGAACGATGTCCGAGCCAACAGGCTTTTTCGATAAGGAGGAAGGTCTTACCATGTCATCTCTGGTCAGGATCTCGGTAACTTCCCCGAAGATGGTCTTCATCTTCGCTATGTCATCCGAATAGGAAAAGGCCGTAACGAGCGGGGTTATGAGGCCCGCCGAGATAACGATGCCCGTGATGAATTCCGAAGGCTCCATGCTACCGTTTCTGACGAGAAGAAGACCTACCGGCAGCGCGCCCAGAAATGTTGCGGGAAGAAATGACATCGTTCCTGCCTGCGGCCAGATGCATTTGCGCATCCACCTGATAAAGCAGTCGGCGCCTTCTCTTGCCGCTACGACAAACTTCTCGTAGGAGCTCTTGGATTTTCCGAAAGCCTTGATGACTTCGATACCGTTTATGTATTCGACCGCCGTGTCATTAAGGATCCTTGTCTTCTCGACAGTGTTCTGGAACTCGCCCGAACTCATGGCGAACATGATGAACATGCAGATAAGTCCGATCACGGCGGCAATGAGGTTCGACAGACCCAGGCGCCAGTCAAGGATCAGAAGATAGATGAACATGACGACAGGAAGGAGGATATTCGCCGTAAACTCGGGAACGATGTGGGCCAACGTCGTCTCTATCGAATCGACGCGCTCGACTATGATGTTCTTATAAGTACCGCTGTTATCGTCAAGGACCGAACCCAAAGGTATCTTCGACAGCTTCTCGCAGAGCTGCTTTCTGATGCCTCCCAACACATTGAAAGTCGCGTAATGCGACAGACCCGTTGATATCGAATGAAACGTAAGTCTTAAGATCCAGCATAATGCCATCAGAAGAGTCATCTTGAGATAATAATCCCATTCGCTGTTCTTCTCCAAAAGATTTCTTACTATATCAGCCAGAAGCAGATAAGGAACAAACGAAGTCGCGACACCCAGTATCGCCAGTATGACGCTGCCTCCGAAAAATCCCGCCTTCCTTCCTGCAAAATCAAGTACCCAGGAAACAGTACTTTTCTTTTTATTCATTTTAACCTCCGATCAGGAATTAATATATGATCACGCGCTCCGTTACTCTTTTTATCAGGGAATAAAGGGCGCGTCGATTAGCCACCGCTAACTAATATAGTTAGACTTGGCTAACTTGTCAATAGCTGTCAAAAAATACTGTGGATTACATAAAAAAAGATGCCTCAATATGATCTTGAGACATCCTGTCATTCTCTTTTTCGGAAAAGAAGATCAGCCGAACAGGCCTCTCTTCACATAGGTTTCAGATCCGATCCCGAGGCACGTATAGCCCGTCGCGTCTATGATGCTCCTGACCTTTTCTTCGTCAGGCTGATCCTCAGTCAGGAAGGTTGCTTCCTTTTTGGAACGCGAAGCCTTGACCTTCTTTGCGTCAGGAAAACCTTTACGGATCGTATCGCAGATATGTGATTCGCACATGCCGCACATCATGCCTTCGATCTTTATTGTAGTCTTTATCATAGGAGGATCCTCCGTTTTTATGCCTTGTGCGCTATTACTGTGATCCAGGGCTTTCCTTCATGATGATCAGTCTTAACATCACCAAAGCCCGCTTTCTCAAGAGCTTCCCTGATCTGATCCGTAGTATAGCACTTCATGCCCTCGATCATCTTCTCATACTTAAGGCCTGATTCATCCATGCCGTCCAACTCGTTCACGATAAGGAACCTTCCGTCAGGCTTAAGTATCTTATAGACCTCTGAGAAACACTTCTCGAGGCCCGGCCAGAAATAGATGGTCTCAAAAGCAGTCGCCAGATCATAGCTTTCCTTCGCGAGGGTAAGGTTGGATACATCACCCTGCTTTACTTCTATCTTTCCCGCTTCGATCATAAGCTTGTTGAACTTCGCGGCCTTACTGACAGAGACTTCCGAATAGTCGACTGCCGTCACCTTTGATCCCGGATACTTCCTAAAAAGCTCCGCCGCGTTACGCCCTCCGCCGCAGCCGAGATCGACTACCTTTTCCGGTCTGATCTTAGGCAGATGCATGATGCCCCAGTCGGCCATCTTCGCATGCCCTCCGTTCATTCCGTTGACCATCATCTTGCCGAGAAATCCCTCCGGCTTTCTGGTCTGACTGATAAATTTTTTGATTAGTCCCAAAAGAAACACCCCCGTTCGGTCATAGATATCTACGGGGCATTGTATCACTTTAAGTTAGCATTTGCTAACCTTTTTGTTGTCCTATGCTATCTTTTTTTGCATGTCACAACTCATTGTTCCTGCTGTTCTGTGAAGAAAAACGTTTTTTTCTGTGAAAGGTTCACAGAAAAGTGCCTGAATTTTACAGCCCTGCAAAAAATCGATGATTTCCTGTGACAGGTTCACAAAAAAATGCCGTTTTTTCACAGAGCTGATCAGTCCGCTCTTCCAAGATAGACTTCGGGCCGCCCGAGACTTCATGTCTGAGACAGCCCGAAAAGATTAGTGCAGGTATATTATGAAATCACTTTGATACATGGAATGCATCCATCTGAGGATAAACGGCAGAATCGCCGAGCATCTCTTCGATCCTGAGGAGCTGATTGTACTTCGCAACTCTCTCGCTTCTGCTCGGTGCACCTGTCTTTATCTGGCAGGTATTGAGAGCTACCGCAAGATCAGCAATGGTCGTATCTGCGGTCTCGCCGGATCTGTGTGAGGAGATAGCAGTATAGCCTGCATTGTGAGCCATCTTGATAGCTTCCAATGTCTCGGAAACGGAGCCGATCTGGTTGAGCTTGATGAGGATCGAGTTTCCTGCTCCCACCCTGATGCCCTTAGAGAGTCTCTCGGTGTTGGTAACAAAGAGATCGTCACCTACGAGCTGGACTCTGTTTCCGATCCTCGCTGTCATATTCTGCCAGCCTTCCCAGTCTTCCTCATCAAGACCGTCTTCGATCGAGATGATAGGATATTTATCGATCAAGCTCTCCCAGTGTGCTATGAGCTCATCGGAAGTAAATTCCTTTCCGGACTTAGGCTGCTTATAAAAGCCCTTGCCCTTCTCGCTCTTCCATTCGGAAGATGCGGCGTCCATAGCGATCATGAAGTCTTTGCCCGGTTCATAACCTGCTTTCTTTACTGCCTCCAGGATTGTCTCGATCGTTTCTTCGTCTGATGAGAGGTTCGGAGCAAATCCGCCTTCATCACCTACGGAAGTTGCAAGTCCTCTTTCCTTCAGTATCTTAGATAGTGCATGGAAGATTTCGGCACACCATCTGAGCGCTTCCTTGAAGGAAGGAGCACCTACAGGCATGATCATGAACTCCTGGACATCTACTGTATTTGTTGCGTGCGCGCCGCCGTTTAAGATATTCATCATAGGAACCGGAAGTCTGTTTCCGGATACACCTCCGAGGAATCTGTAAAGAGGGATACCAAGTGACTTGGCTGCTGCCCTTGCGCACGCGATGGAAACAGCAAGGATGGCATTGGCGCCAAGCTTCGACTTATCCTTTGTTCCGTCTGCCTTGATCATGGCGTTATCTACTTTATATGTATCGGATGCATCCAAACCTTTGACTGCATCGTTAATTATCGTATTAATGTTCTCAACTGCCTTTGTTACGCCCTTTCCGAGGTAGCGTGACTTGTCTCCGTCTCGGAGCTCCAATGCTTCGAATTCTCCTGTGGAAGCACCGCTTGGAGCCGTACCTGTAGCAACGGTTCCGTCACTTAATAAAACTTCTGCCTCAACTGTCGGGTTTCCTCTGGAGTCCAGTATCTCTCTTCCTGTTACTTTCTCGATGGTCATCTTCATAGATTTCAAATGTCCTTTCTTATGCGTTTTTATTCCCCTCTGATGTGCGTGGCATAAAAGAGGGGAATCTGATCAAAACACTCGGTTAGCATATGCTAACCAGATAATTTATAACATCAGGATGTTTTCTTGTCAATGAGAAATATCAGGATCCCCGCACAGATCAGAAGGCATAAAATGAGGACTGCCCCCGGACTTGAGGCAAAGTCCAAAAGACTTTCCAAGATCCGGAGACAGTCCATACATTTCCGTTATACACGGTATGAGGTTTATACAGGTGGTAAATTGTCAGATTTATCAGGCAAGAGCTCTTCCCAGTGCCTCGCAGGCAGCCTTTGCGGAATCATCAGGCTCGCCGTTACAGATGACAAAGTCGCTTGCCAATACGGCACCAAGGTTCTTGCATTGTTCTTCCCAGTTTCTCATCCATTCTCCGTCGCCCCATCCGTAAGATCCGAAGAGTGCGATCTTCTTTCCGAAGAGCTTGCTGTCGAGAGATGAGAACATAGGCTCGAACTCGCCTTCCTCCAGCTGCTCGGCACCCATGCTGGGGCAGCCGAATGCAACTGCGTCATATTCATCGATCTTTACTGTATCGAAAGCGGATACTGGTACGATCTCGGCACGTGCACCTGCTTCTTCGATGCCTGCGATGACCGAGTTGGCCATTGCCTCCGTATTACCTGTTCCGCTCCAGAAAACTACTGCTACTTTACTCATATAGAAATCCTTTCATTATGTTTGTTTATTACCAGATCAAACGGCTACCGTAAGCCGGTCGATATTGGTTCCGTTGTCATAGCACCTTGAATATACCGAAGTGCATTTCTTATATCTGGCCCACAGGACCGACGCCCTGTTCTCGTCGCTGTAGACCTTCCACATGCCGCACGCCTTGAAGTTCCTGCCTTCATTTTCGATGAATCCCCTGACATCCTCGGGAGGGTATCCCAGGAACAGCCCGATCTCATGCGGGAAAGTCTCGCCTTCGCTTAATCTGTCTCTCAAATGAACGATACATTCACCGATCGAAGTCCCTTTATATCCTGTCGAAAACAGTAGTTCTCTGGCGGAAGGATCCTGCAGATCACGTGCCAGTAACCTCGGCCTGAATATGTAGATAATTGCTCTGTTATTTCTTACTCCGAGAAAGACCGCAGCGATGCCTTTGCCCTTATTGTTCCTGTTAAATTCCGCGACTTCATCCGCTATCTTTTCCCTGCCCGCAAAATCGACCATAAGAAGATTCCCGGTCTTTATCCCGGCCATCGTCGGCGAACATTGTCTTATTAAAGTCCTGTCAGACATACGGTATTTCTCTTTTCCCTTCTGGTTAGCATATGCTAACCGAGATAATTATTCATTACCTCAGAAAGTTTGTCAAGTGTCTTTATTTTTGTCTCAGATACCATATGGAGCATCAAGACAGGGCCGCCCATAAAATGTATAATATCCTCATTACTTTTCGAAAAGGAAAATTGACATGAACGACCAAACTATTGAACGCATCAGAAATTTCGTATCCGACAGGGACTGGGACCAGTATCACACGCCCGCCAATCTCGCGAAGTCCATCTCCATCGAGGCGAGTGAACTGCTGGAGTGCTTCCAGTGGAGCGACGACGATTACGACCTGCAGCACGTCAAGGAGGAACTCGCGGACGTCATGGTCTACTGCCGGCAGCTCCTCGACAAGCTCGGGCTCGACGAGGACGAGATCATCAATATGAAGATGGACCAGAATGCCGCCAAGTATCCCGTGGAGAAAGCCAGGGGCAGCAATAAGAAGTATGATGAGCTGTGATTTTATTCTTCAGATTCGATGAACTGACGACGGTGAGGCGGGATAAATTATCCAACTCACCGTTGTGTTTTTCCCAAAAACGAATTGTTAGTAATAAGCCGCTGCCTCTGATATATTGAAATCATCAAGGATGCATCGGAGAAATCTAAGTTATCGTGAGGTGACAAACAATATGTCGATTGGAAATAATATCAAGAAATACCGCAGGGACCTGGGGATGACCCAGGAGGATCTGGCAGGCGTGCTCTGCGTCACGGGTCAGGCCGTAAGCAAGTGGGAGAGCGGAGCGGGACTGCCGGATGTAACACAGATCGTCCCTCTGGCGAAGGCTCTGAATGTCTCGACGGATGCGCTTTTCGGATTCGGGACAGAAGGATATGACCGGAAGTTCGCGGAGCAGGTGTGCTTTGAAGCGAATACTTTGAGGGACACCGGGGACCCGGCAGAGGGCGCTCTGGCGGCTGCCGAATTCCTGGATCAGAAGTGTGACGAGAACATCTTCAACTACAGGATCATGACCAAGTACGTGCAGGCGGTCGCGCACATGAGCCGCTTCGTGAATCAGGATAATGTCTATTACAAAGGCCTTTTCGAGAATGACAAGAAGAAGTGGCAGCACATGGTCAAGAACGCCGAGAACAGGGCCATGCAGGTCATCCGCTATTCGGATGAGAAGGAGCTGACCGACTGCTGTCATTATGCTCTGGGCTGGCTCTTCTGGCACATCCATGAATATGAGAAGGGGCTTCAGCATATCGACGCGCTTCCGTCGGTCAAGAGCAACATGCTCCAGGAGACGCTTCTGCCGTACTACTACAGCGTCGATCCGGACGGCGGCATGGAGCGCTGGAAGACGGGCATGCGCGAGAACTACCAGAACTTCATCCGTGCGGTCAACAAGCAGATCGTCTATTCGGCAGAGAGCATGATGTGGACTTGTCCGCTGGAAGAGGTCGAAGAGAACTGCCGCTGGGGTCTTGCCATGATGGACGTCTTCAGGGAGAACCCGAAGATGAAGGCCTACTGCCAAGGCTTCTACCGCGACACGTCAAAATTCCTGACGGCCGCTTATCTCAGAAGTGGCGATGCCAAGAGAGCTGCCGCCGAGTGGGAGCGTCTTAATACCGTGATCGACGGATATCTGGATTTCTGCAGTCAGGTATGTAAGGCTGACAAGGCCGACGTGATCAGGGAATACGGCGAGCACGCTGCGGAGAACATGTTCAAATACACACGTGAGTTCATCGACGGCAAACTGCAGTTCATGACAGGTCAGCTCAAGAGCTGGAGTGACGGGAAAGTCTTTGAGAAGTTCGAGCAGATGATCTGATTACCCCCTGAAGATCCGTCTCTGTGAAAAAACGGGTCTTTTCTGTGACAGGATCACAGGAAAATCCTCATATTGAACAGCACTGTGAAAATACGGCTTTTTTCTGTGACAGGATCACAGGAATCGGCCGTTTTTTCACAGGCCGCAGTTAATACATATCAAAACAGGAAATAGTACAGATCCAGCGACCAGATCATATACGGGATGAAATAAACTCCTATGACGGCAGCGATAACGATGAATACGACCAGGACGATCTTGGACATCGTAATGTCGGATTTAACTTTTGCAATAAACAGCAGGATCCATGCAGCACCATACGCAATGATGAATGTGCATACTGCAGGAATCAGATCAAGGTCTGACATACAGAACATCCAGAGGCCGATAAGGGACGTTACCATCAGGGCTATGGAAAGAGCACAACAGGTCACCCCGAGTTTCCGGTACTTTTTTTGCTCCGGAGCCTTCGCCTGAGCCTCGGGCTTTGACTCATTCGGCTGAGTCTCTGCGGGCTGTTCGATTTTTTTGTTGTTAGCGTTACCCATCGTGTTACCCCCCCGTTTGCCTGAACAGATGTCACTACTGATTTTAGCACAGAGAACGGATCATTGCCTTATCTTTCTTACTTCTCGAAAATGCGAAAAACATGAATATCTTCAGGAAAAAACCGCAAAAAACATGAAACTTTTCAGGAAATTTGCATTTTCGGCTTCCGGCTGATAAAATCAAAGCATAGCAGGAGGCGGATTATGTATAGAAAATTTCTTCGCGAATTGGAATCCTGGGAAGACGGAAATGTTAAGGAGCCGCTTCTCGTAACAGGCGCCAGACAGGTAGGCAAGACCTGGCTGATCAAGTCTTTCTGTGAAGAAAGATATGAAGATTATGTCTACTTAAATCTTGAGGAGCAGCAATCAATAGCATCCGTATTCGACGGTGATCTTGATCCCGGAACATTATTAAAGAACATCGGTATGATCATTGGCCGCAAGATAGACAGTAAGACAGCCATCTTCATCGATGAGATACAAGTCAGTGAAAGGGCAATAAATTCCCTTAAGTATTTCTGTGAGGCCAAAGAGAATTACAGGATCATCTGTGCCGGAAGCCTTCTCGGCGTAAAGCTCAACCGTTTCAGTTCATCTTTCCCTGTCGGAAAAGTCTGCATAAAAAAGATGTATCCTATGGATCTGGAGGAATTCCTGATCGCCTGCGGAGAGGATCAACTTAGAGACGGTATAAAAGAAGCTTATGACAGTATGGTCATGTTCCCGCAGGCAGTTCATGAGAAAGCATTGAAGCTTTACCACGATTATCTTATCGTCGGCGGTATGCCGCAGGTTGTATCCGATTACATAAGGAACGGTAAGGATATCATGGCATTTAACAGGGATCTGTTGGAATACATATCGCTTGCTTATAAAGCGGACATGGCAAAATATGTTTTCAGTTCTGCCGAGAGTACCAAGATATCATCCGTATATGACAGTATCCCGCGACAGCTTGCCAAAGACAATCCAAAGTTTAAATACAGAGAGATAAAGGCAACTGCAAACAAGAGAGACTACTATGCTCCGATAGACTGGCTCAAGTCTTCCGGAATGGTCTACAAGATCGACTCTCTTGATTCCGTTTCAATTCCTCTGAAGGCCTATGAGAACAGTTCCACATTCAAGATCTATCTTTCCGATGTCGGATTACTCTGCCGTATGACAGGATTAGGACCATCAGATCTTATGCCTGAAAGAGACAATACCTATAAAGGTGCTGTGGTGGAAAACTATGTTTTCGAACAACTGGCAGCATCACATAACGAGATGTATTTCTTCAAACCGTCAGACAGTATGGAAATCGATGTTGTCATTACGATAGATAATGATATTATCCCCATCGAGATAAAGTCGGGGCGGCATAAGAGATCGGTAAGCCTCAAAAACTACATGGAAAAATATAAACCTGCATATTCTCTCAGACTGTCTGAAAATAACTTCGGAATGGCAAATGGTATCAGATCGATCCCTCTATATGCCGTATTCTGCATTTGAAGATGACGATAAAAACGTCCCTGACAGATCATCAAAGACCGGTCAGGGACGCTTAATTACTTAGCTTTTGAGTTTACTTATCTCTGGATCGCATAAGTCTTGCAGATCTCAGTGAACTCAGGACATGTGGA
>Ga0310786_10004143_pt1 | contig 20311 bp, 26 predicted proteins | sample AusTroGonzalo_MG_FD_203881 | JGI IMG/M metagenome (GOLD analysis project Ga0310786, IMG submission 203881) | Bovine rumen microbial communities from tropical cattle in Woodstock, Queensland, Australia - Gonzalo_03 (v2) (version 2) | ecosystem: Host-associated > Mammals > Digestive system >... | reverse complement strand
CTGAATACGTTAAAGATTATCTCATTCAAGATCCATTAAATGCATTAAGAGATTACATTAGAAATGTAATAACAGACACTGAACTTCTTAAGCGATTTGGTACATTAGACGTAAATGTTTTAGCTAAAAATATAGAGCTAAGTTATGAACCTTTATTGAACAAAGCTGTTTCTGAAACACAAAGAAAAGCTTTAATCAAAAGAAGAAACAACGATGTTGATGATTTAAGATGTGTTTGGTGTCGTGTTCGTGGCATAACAAACTATACCGCTGAAGATTTAACAGAGCTTGGACGTTCTTTTAATCACGCTTCTAATATCGTAAACAATCTCAATGTTGCTCGGTTAATTGGTGGTACGGTTATATCTGCAACTACAGACCTTGCTCAAGCATGTATGACTGTTGGTTTTAAAAACTTCTTCTTTGGTGGTTTAAAAAAATGGTTTAATAAAGACTTTAGAGAAGCCTTTATGGGAGAAGAGGACGTATGGATAAGAGCAATAGATCACTTTAAAAACACACGTCAATTAGGTTTTTACAATCAGATGATAGATGATGGCGTTCTTGCTGCTGTTGACAATTTTTCTGGGAAACTTGCTGATCTCTCTGTTAAAATGTCTATGATTACCAAGTGGGACCAGTTCAATAAATTTGTCGTAGGTTATGTTACACAAGAAAGAATACTTAAAATAGGCGAAAAGCTTTCTAAAAAATCAAAACTTTCGTTAACCGATTCTGATTGGCTTACAACAACAGGTGTTACCCAAGATAATGCGATCAAAATGTTTGAACAGTTTCAAAAGTATGGTCGCATAACAGATGGTGGAATATGGGAATCTTCCGTTGGATATTGGGATAGTAAAAAACTACAAGATATATTTCGTGGTGCCGTTAAGAAGCTTCAAAATCAAGCAGTGTTAACTCCTGGAGCTGGTTCTGTACCAACGTTTTTTGACACAAAAGGATTAAAAACAGTTCTTCAATTTAAACGGTTCACATTTAGTGCATACTCTAAATGTATGTTGCCAACACTGCAAAAGAAAGACATGGAGGCTTTTTCTGGCATTGCAATGATGTTGTCGATAGGTATCATGAAAGCATATCTACGTTCATTGAAGTCTGGCTATGCAATTTCTATGTCAGACGCAATACACACAAGTTTAAAAGAAGCTGAGGTTGGTGCATATTTAGGAGATGCGTATGGTCTTGCTTCGAATTTTCTCGGCTTGAACGAAAAGAAAAACAGAGCAGGACATCAGTTCATGCGTGATATGTTTGGTACAGGATTTGATTTTATAGAAACAGCTTATGAAGGTGTGCCTGGTCTTACAAAACTTGCAACTGGATTGGGTGGAGAAATGAACTATAGCCAAATTCATAATGCCAGAAAGCTAATTCCGTTACAAAACAATATATTTTTATCTAAGATATTCGACAAAGTAGAGGAGTTTGCAATCGAAAGACGAGGAACAAAAAGAGCTAAAAAGATCTTAGCCAAAAAGAAAGAACGATAACAATTTAACTGAGGACACTAATGAGCGTACTACCAAATGATCGTTATGAAAAGACAACAGCAGTAGCTGGACAGACTGTGTTTAATTATGACTGGGATGTTCCCAGTGCTTATCCTGGACAGGTAAAAGTAATACAGTACGTCTTAGCAACGCAGACAAAAACAACACTAAATTATGGTGTAGATTACACTGTAGATGTATCAAACAAGCGTGTTACATTGACAAACGCTGCGGCTGCAGGTGACATTATTGTATTGTATTCAGGAACTCCTGAAGCACGTGAGACAGATTTCACTGGCTCTACAGTTAATGTTGCGGCTGCCAATGAGGCAATTGATAATTTAACATGGCAGACACAGCAGTTAGCGCGTGATGTAAAGCGTTGCGTCCGTGTAGACATGGTCGAGGGAATCATGGCAGGAGAACTACCTTCTGTTGATGATCGTAGAAACAAGTATGCTTCATGGGACGCTCAAGGTAATCTAACTTATGATGACCCTGTCACTGGTATTCTTAATGACTACATGCGTAAGGATCAGAATTTATCTGATGTCGCAAATGTCGCAACAGCAAGAACCAATCTTGGTTTGGGTGATGCAGCTACACGCAATGTAGGTACAACAGCAGGTACTGTAGCCGCAGGAGATGACTCACGATTCCTTTCTCAAGCTCAGAAGAACGCATTAACAGGTGGAAACAATGCAGATGGTTTGCATACTCATAGCGGTTATGTTACTATTGGCGAAAAAGGTGCTCCAAATGGTGTTGCAACGCTTGGTTCTAACGGAAGGCTTCCATTAGCACAATTGACCCCTGAAGCTGTTACAACCGTAACAAATTCAAGTTCGGATGGAGAAGTAGTATTGTTTAATGGTGTTGGTGGTTCAGAAATTAAACGCTCAAACAAAACATTGCCTGCTGGAGACGTCGTAGGTACTACAGACGCCCAGACGTTAACCAATAAAACAATCAACGCCGACAACAACACAATAACCGATCTTGAAGTAGATAATTTAAAAGCTGGTGTACTCAATACAGACTTAACGGGTGCTACAAGCGATACCGAGATTCCATCTTCTAAAGCAACAAAAGATTATGCCGATACAAAGGTTGGGGCTTTGGTTAATTTAGGAACGGGTGCTCAGGTTGGAAATCGGTTAAATGGTGGAACATTAGAGCTCAGAACTCTGGTTGCTAAAGATGGTATTCAACTTGTACAAAATGAAAACGACATCTATCTTTACGCAGCTCCTTCAGAGGTAACTTTCCCTGTTTTTGATAAAGAAGGAAATGGTGCTGATTGGTACAAAAACACAGTAGGAAATCACGTTCAATTTCGTTCTTTCACTGGCTCAAATGGTGTTACGGTTGCTCAGAATGGCGATGAAATAGATTCATCTTTGTCAAACATTGCTGCTCAAGGTGATATGATTGTCGGTGACAATACTGGCGTTGCAAGTACTTTAGCGAAAGGTGCTGATAACCAAGTGTTACGTATGGATGGCGATGACCCGAAATGGGAAACACTGGGTACAATGGCAGACCAAAATGCAAATGCTGTTGCAATCACTGGCGGTACAATTTCTGGCTTAACAGCTCCAATGGCGATTGCTGATGGTGGTACTGGACAAATTACCAAGACGGCTGCTTTTGATGGACTCAGTCCTTTAACTTCTCAAGGTGATGTTCTAACGCATGATGGCACGAATAATGTACGTCTTGCGCGTGGTTCTGCTGGGAAATATCTTAAGATGAATCCAGGAGGAACAATGCCTGAATGGGGTGATGGTTATGTCACACCTACAACAACGCAGGGCGACATCATTGTTCGTGGAGCGGCTACCGACACGCGGCTAGGAATTGGCACTGCAGGTCAGGTTCTCAAGGTCAACGCTGGAGGTAATTCTCCTGAATGGGCAAGTGCCGAAAACCCAACATTAACAACACGAGGAGACTTGCTAACGAGAGGTGCTGGTGGTGAGGTTAGACTACCAATTGGCACCGCAGGTCAAGTGCTTCAAGTAAATGCTGGTGGTACTGACCCAGAGTGGGCTACGTTGGGTTCAATGAGTACTCAGGATTCAACCAATGTAAATATTACCGGCGGTACAATTTCAGGGCTTACGACACCTTTAGCTGTTGCTTCTGGTGGTACTGGTGTAAATGCTTTTGGAACTGCCAGTCAAAGTCTGTTGGTAAATAAAACAGCAGATGCTTTAGCGTGGCATGAAGTTGATTGTTTGGATATTGCCAGCTTAAAAAATGGTTTGGCAGATGGTACTGACTTAAACACAATCACAACTCCTGGTACTTACTGGATGCAATATGGTAATACGGCTATAAACAAGCCTGCAACAATAACTGTAGACCCCATTCGTATTACTGTTAAACAAATCAATACGAACAATATTATTCAAACGGTTGAAGTAGCGGAATCTAATCAGCACTTTGTCCGTGTTTATAGAATTAGTTCGGACACTTGGAGTGATTGGAATCCTCAGACAAATGTAGCCTTCTGTATAGGATTGAGTTCAGGATCATTAACCGGTACTGCCGATTCTTCATATCACAAGGTTGCGTTGGATACTCTCTTCTTCAATACAGCAAAAGGAACTTTTGCTTCCAATGGTTACAAGCTACCATACACTGGAAACTGGTTGTTCATATTAAAATGTAATTGGTGGTCAAATGTTGTATCTACCAAGTATTGTGAAATAGCAAAAGGATCTTCTTTAACACAGCTTGAGTTTGGTTGTCATTATTTTGCAACAACTAGCCAAGATAACACAACTACCACAGTGACAGCGCTTGCTTCATGCAATAAGGATGATGAAATTTATATGGCTGCAAATAACATGACTACTAGTGGTGGTCTTCGTATTATTGAAGGAACTCGTTTGCAAGGAATCTATTTAGGGGTTTAATTATGAAAGATATATTTTTAGTAGCAAAATATTATGGGATGCAACACGGTGTTGAAATAACACCTTGTGATGTGATTTGTGTTAATTTGGATGACGGAAAAGGTTCATTCATTTCGCAATGGAATATATCGGACAAGCTTCCACAGCCTTCAATGGAAGAGCTGGAAGCTTTAGAGCCAGAAGCAATGCTGTATTACGCTCGGCAAAATAAACTTGCTGAGCTGGATACAAAATTCAATGATGCTATTGAGAATGGTCATATGACATGTTCTTTTGGTGTTGAGATTGATGCCAACAATGACGCCTTGCGCAATGTAGGAAACCTGTTGTTGGTCATGGGTGCAGATGACAAGGAATTGTTTTGCGACTACAACAATCAATTCCATGAACTAACACGCATTCAAGTTGAGTTGCTTCAAAAGGAAATCATAGGACACATTAAGGAGCTCTATGCCAAAAAATGGTCCTACCGCGAGCAAATTAACACATTGACAACGGCGGAGGAAGTCGATAGTATATTTATTGAGTTTTAATAGTTTTTATTTTTCATGGGCTAATGGGGGAGACGTCAACAGCATACCGTCCCCCATTTGTCTTATAGGACACTAGATATGGATTGGGAACCAAACTTAGACGATTACAAGGGCAAAATATTTCGCACACTGGATGTAGGAGCTGCGAGAAGAGCGAACTACAACTTCGCATTGGAATGCAGAAAGAGCTTCAAATGGTGTTGTGAAAACAGTATTCGCATCATCAACAAAGAGAATCAGCGTGTGTTCATGAAGCTTAACAACGCTCAAAATAAGCTCTATCAGAAATGCAAAGAGCAAATGGAGAAAAATAATCAGATTCGTTTGGTGATCATCAAAGGTCGTCAGCAGGGAATCTCTACCTTTTGCCGTGCCATGATTCTTTGGAAGCTATCCTACTATCCTCAAACGACGGGGCTCATTGTTTCACAGCGAGAGAAAGACTTACGAGAAAAGGCCTTTCGTGGATTGATTGACATGCAGACATTGAAGCTTCAGCAAATGCCAGCAAGCCATCAAACCAGTACGCAATTAAAAATTGATCATGGTCAAAGCGGTTACTCCATATGCTTTGGTGAATGGGCTGCGACCGAAGGTCAATCTCGTGGCGATAGATATGACATTGTGCATCTAACTGAGGTTGATTATTATCCTGATTGGAAAAAGTTCTGGGCTGGTCTTTCGCAGTCAATCCCTAATGGCAATCGCTCTGTAGTATTGATTGAATCCACATCTTCAGGACGTAAAGCTTTGTGGGACATGTACCAACAGAGTTTATCTAAGGATAGTCCATTCGATTATGTATTCATTGCTTGGTACGAACAGGAAGAATATCGTCTTCCTGCTCCTGCAGACTTAGAGTTGACCGACAAAGAGAAAGAACTCAAAGACAAATTCAAGCTAGATAATGATCAAATCTTTTGGTATCGTCAGAAGCGTCTTGAATTGGGTTCTGATATCATGCTTGCACGAGAGTATCCAAACACTCCTGAAGAAGCATTTTCTGTATCGAGCAATAATTCTTTCTTTGATTTTAATACCATTGAGGAAGCCATCAAGCAGGAGGAGATTCCCGACAACAGCTCTCCGTTAGTGCTTGGTATTGACCCATCACGCATGCGAGACAAGACTGCCCTTGTATGGCGTAAAGGTCGTAATATTGCTAAGGTAGAAAATCTTGAACCAATGGCAGACACAATGTATTTGGCACGAGTTTTGTACAACAAGATTGCAGAAAAGCGACCAAACTTTGTGTATGTCGATGTTGGGGGATTAGGTTGCGGTGTCTACGATCGGCTCAGAGAGATGGGGGTCATGGGATTAAACCCTGTAAACTTTGGTGAAGCTCCTGACGACAAAAACAAATACTTTAATCGCCGTGCAGAAATGTATGGACGCGCTAAAGAATGGCTTGCCAATAAGCCAGTTCATATTGTGGATGATCAGGAATTCATCAATCAGCTGTTGATGATAGAGCTTGATCCGACATCATCTAAGGTTCAGTTGGTTTCAAAAAGTAGGATGTTGTACTCACCAGATATTGCCGATGCATTTGCAATGACATTCTATGAGAACAACAGCCAATACTTCCAAGATAAAACCAACTTCACAAACATCAATATCAAGACTGATTGGAGTCCGTTTGATTTTTAAGACATAAGATCGTTTAGAAGTGTGTTGTAATATTTATCATTATCTAACGGTATTGTAAGAGCGTAATGCGTTATTGGACGATGTACAAACAATACGTTTAAAATTTCTTTTGCTGTGTCTTGAACTTTCAACCTGAAATCGTTGTCTGTATCTCTAAAACCATCTGCCTCTAGTTTGCTTTCGGTGCACAGTTTTACGTGTATAATATATTTATATCGTCTAAACATCTCTGTATTTGCATCAAGCGCACTATTGATTAACAAACCATCTACTCTTTCTTTGCCCTCAATAAAAACTTTTAGTTTGTTTTCGTTTTTTGGAATACTAAAAAAGTAATACAGAGGGTCTATCACTGTACGATCGCAGAAAACAATATCATAATCTGAAGTCAGCAACTCATTCTCATACTCCATTTGTTTTTTAATAATGAGATTGGTTGCGTATATGGTTTGTTCGCCATGAATCTTGAACTTCGGGTCGTTAAGTTCAGCAACCTTACGAACGACTTCTTCAAGCGTGATTGCTTTGAGCCCTCTCTCAATTGCAAGGGCTGTTAATTTTTCAGCGAGGGTTGTTTTACCTACGCAGTGTGTTCCTGTTATTCCTATAAAAACCGGAGTCTTCTTTTTTTGTTTACCTAGTGTCATTTTTTCAAAAACCTTTTTAAAACGCCTTAGGATTGTTTCTGTGTGTCAAACATGAACACTTTGTAGTGTTTTTGTTTAGAATCGTTTTTAGAACCGTTTAAACGCGTTTTAAGCGAAGCTAATTCAATGGCAAGCTTCAGAAAATTATCCATTTCTTTTTTTTCAAAATTTGTGTCCATTTTTTCTTCTCCAAAAAAATCTTCAAACAAATGTAAGACGTATGCTCCATGTTCGCCGTCGGCAGACTTGATCAAAAGTGCTCTAACTTCTGATTTTGTCATGCTGTTTCTCCGTAGATTAGTTCGTTTATGTAGTCGCGGTTTATGCAAACATATTCTCTATCGTTTTCTTTGTGTAAAACAATGAAACCATTTTCTTTGAGCCAGTTTTTTGTGTTAAGTACGTCTTCGCGATTGAAATAGTACCTTTGTACAAAAAGCTCTAATGGGCATTGCGTTGGCTCAAATTTGTTGCATTCGCATTCGTAATAATACTTGCCCAAAAGCAGTGCTTTCATGAAATCCCCTTTGAACAACTTCAAAAAGTTTCCATTAACAGAGACGAGCTTCGTGTTATGCATTGCCTTTTTGTTGATGTTCCTAAATTTAGTGTCCTGTTTTGTGTTCATGTTGTTTTCCTATGCAAACAAAAGATAGAAAGGGTTTCTTGGGTTTTTGTAAAACCATTTACGAACATCTTCAATTTTGCTCTCAGATGGTAAACCAATATTGTGACTATACTTCAATAACCAACCCCAAATGTCGCTCGGAAGTTTTTTGTCAAACGGTATGTAGTCTTCAAGTTCTAATGTAGGGCGTTCGCCTGTTTCTTCTTCGTATTTGTCTTTCCAGTTTATGTAACCTTGTCGCCCCATCATTGTAACGCACGCAATTTGTGTTATCAAGGAGTCCTCTTTCGATTTAACCTGTTTAATTACGTTTTCTACGGCATCAGAAACAAGAATTTCTTTGATTTCTTTTGGTATAAACTTCCATTCGTTGTTATATTCGTCGGGTAAAAATCTATCAAGCAGGTTTAACTTTCTTGCGATTCCTATACGACGATTAAGGTCTTTGGGTTGCTCTATCTTTTTTGAAGATATAACCTGAGTTTTTTCATGCTCTTCCCAGTATTTTTGATTCTCAGTTTGATTATTTTGTTGTTCCTGACGTTGTTCACGCTCTGTCTTCCACTCCTCCGTCCAACGCATTTTCGACGGGTTCAAGAACGTGGACATATCCATATGAGGTCTATCAAAACCACGAGCTCTTTCTTTGGCTAAAAAAGAAACATATCTTTCATAACCCTCACCAACTTCTTTGATTTTGTTTTGGTTTTTGCCATTGTTCGTGATTTTATTCCATTCATTTCTGGCTATTACTTTTTGAGACTTGTATTGAACATTCTTCCAAAAAGATTCAAACGCATCTTCTGGTTTTTTAAACTCATCGCCGTCAGGTGATGAGGGGGACCCGTTCACGGGGGTAGCTTTTCTTTTTATATTTTCTTTTTCTTCTTTTTCTATATTATTCTTTTTATACGTGAACGTAGATTCATGAGGGGTCATGAACGTAGATTCATGAGGGGTCATGAAAAATTTTTCACTAGGGGTATTAACCGTAGTGTTAATAGGGGTGTTTTGGTTTAAGTTCGTATATATTCTTCTTTGAATTACTTCGTTTTTCTCACCGCGTATGATGTCTGTTTTAATCCAACCGTTCTCTTCAAGTTCGTTAAGCCAATTTTGTATAGACCTTACAGAAACACCATTTAATTCTTGTGAGGCTAGGTATTTGTTTGAAGCATAACAATAACCTTTTTCATGTTGTAGTTCTATCAATGCTAAAAACAAAAATTTTGCGTTGATGTTTATGTTTTCTGCTTTCCTCAAACGATGAGGCATTATACCAAAACCGCCTTCGCAGTTTATTCTTTTTTCTTCCGAATTCTCAAAATTCGTGCTCATTTTGTGCCCTTTCTAAAGTTTTTTGCAAAAAAAGCTTGCAATTCGCAGTGTTTTATGACTCTATTATTCATAGTAATGCATTTCCTTTCTAGGATGTGCGTTTATAGTTACAAGATATTTTTAAAGGCATGGTTCACTCCATGTCTTTTTCCCTTCCTATAAGACTACGTTGCCAAATTTCATTCCATTTGTCGAGCTTAAAATTATTTGACAATGTTTTCATTTTGTTGTTTAATTGTTTTCGTATTGGTAATAATTTGTTTTTCATATTTGCAAAGGTAATGTTAGGGGGCTTAAAAACCCCCTTTCCCTTTATAGCAACTCCTGCTGTTCTCCTTCTTCTTTGACTTCATTGACCCTTGACCAACCATCAGGCAATACTTCCGGCATTTTTGACGGCGCTTCCGTCATATTTTCATCATTTTTGACGAAATCGGCACCAATCTTGCTCAACGCTTCTGACTGAACTCCTGCATCTGCCATTTCATCCAATCCAATTGCCCTATCCATTTCTGCGCTCAAGCTCAGATACTTGAACAATTGACGGATCACAGTCTTTTTACACATGGCTTCCTCAAACTTAACCCACGGCGAGTTTGGTGTGGTTACGACATGAGCTTCTTTCTTAAGTTTTTCAATTTCATCCATACTCATATACTCAAACGCCTTGTCTTTGTTTTCCAAGTGAGCGTAAGCATAATATCCAATGACTTCGCCTCTGTCTTCTTTGTCATTTGGCTCATGTTCAAGCCCCTTGTTATCTCCATGACGTCGCTTGAATGTATCATTTTTACATACTTTTTGTACTTCCAATGATAGCAATTTCTGGCTTCGGTATCCCAATGCAAGCATGCCTTTGTAGCCAATGATCAACTGACAGGCATTTCCTCTACTGGTTAAGTATGCGTGACCTTGCAAGCTACTTAATTCTAAACCGAATTGCCCTGCCTGAACGATCGCACCGCATAAGCTCTTAATTTCGCAACTTGCTATTCTCGGGTTATTCCTGAGTTCAGTCTTTGTTATAGCCAAAAACCTTTCAAGCTTTCGTGGTTCTAACATAACCGCACTCAGTCTTTCTCTGAACTCTTTTGAGTCTAATATCTCGAATATATTCATATATTTTGTTGACTTTCTATTTAAATTGTTTTCCTATAAAGACACTAGAGGCTGGGTTCTCAATGTACCTAGCTCATTAGTGTCCTTTGGGCAGGTCTATTCGCAAGTGTACCTGCCTATTTTTTTTAGAATATGTCCTCCTCTGTTTCTGGTTTCTGTTCTTTGTTTAAGCTGTGGTAGCTTGTTTTAATTGCTTGATTGATCTTTACATTGATCTTTTTATCTTTTTTATCTTCGCTACACTCGCCCAAGATAACGACCTCGTCACCGTTTTCTACATATTTGTCTAGATATTCCGCCTGCTTGCCAAAAGCAACGCAGTTGAAATAAAACGACTCATCTTTTGATTTCATACGGTCTAGAATGTTCAAACGTTGGTATTGTACGCCGTTTTTTCCTTCAGCTAAACCGCCTTTTTTATATGCTTTTCCTATCACTGTGATCCAGTTCATTTTTTTCTCCTTATTTTATCAGTTGAATATCTAAAAAAGTTCTCTTTCCTGGATAATAACCATCCAAAAATCCGCAATCAATTTCCTTTGCCGCTTCATTTTCTTGCGTCATCTCTACATCAAAAAACCTTCCGTCTTTTGTCTCAAACGTCATATACACCGTTGTTCTGATCACGCCATTTTCTAAATCAAGTTCCTCGTCGCTAGATATATCCACGCATGTAAAAACTTCATCTTCCGTATTCAGTTGGGAGCTTGGATAATTGACCTGCTTTTCCACCAAATCAATACATCTATTTCTTTCATCTAATGAATACCCCAATTCCTCAAGGTCTTTATTTAATCTATTTATCATTTTAGTGTCCTTTGCTTGTTCTTCTAAAAATAACTCATATTCTTCTTCATTGCGATAATATTCTATCAACTCTGCCAGAGGGGTTCTAACACGCCCCTCTAGTTTACAGTCTATTGCCAAATCAACTGCGCTCATAACTCAACCCCCTGTTCTTTTAATGCTTCATTTAACAAGGCTTCTTTTTCATCAACCGTCTTCCATGTGTCAGAACGGAACTCATTAACTTCATCAATGCGAATTGCTAACGGTTCAGCCCAGTTATATGCAATGACCTTTTCACCAGAGTTTAATGTTGCGCAGAATCTATCATGTATACTTTCATTACAAATGACAGATATCAATAAATCCCACTCTTTTCCGTAATGTGTGCTGATTTTTGCGTCAAATGTATAATACCTTAAACCAAAATTTTTATAGCTTCCCCAACGTATTAAGTCAGGTAATACAAAATCGCAACGTACTAAATCGTCATCTAAATCAACGGTGCCTCTACGTTTTAACCCCGTTGCGAACATTGCTTCCTTGTATTGTTCTAGCGTTTCTTTAACAAAATCAGTAATGATTTGCTTAATATCTTCAGGTTCATGCTTTAGTGCTTCCTCAAGATTTTCGAATCCTTCTATTTCTATACTTTGCATTTTTTCTTTTCTTTCTACTTTTTTTGGTTTAGGTTACTTTTTCGAAAAGCTATTTTTGCATTTAGCTTTTCTTTCTTCCCCCTAGTGTTCGAGCATTAGGGGGGTTGTTTTTTACAAATTAAATGTTTCCAATTTTGACAGTCCAAATTTTGTTACCGTCATGTATGTTTGTGTGTTCATTTGTAAATATCCAAACTGTTACCATTGGCGAAAAACCTTCTTTTTCTTCAATATCAAACCACATTGATACCAAAGTTTTTTGATCAATGAATTGATGAAAACCAACACAAAAATCTTTTTCGTTTTTAATTATTTCAATTTGGATGTGACCAAACAAGTCAACCAACTCTTTTTTCGTGTCTTTCAAAAACTTGTCAATAAAACTTTTTAGGTCAATTTTTTGGTGTTCAAGTTTGTTCTCGTAGCATGTTCTAACTATTTTCCTAAACATACCGCCAGCTAGAGTTCCCCAAAGTCCTTCGCCGTATTTTTCTTTAGCACCCAAGTAATAAGGGCTGAATGCTTTACCGCCTTGATCGACGTATTCATTGATCGCAGACAGATGTTTTTCTGCTAACTCCATTGAACTTAATTCTTTTTGCATTTGCTTTTTCTTTCTATGTTAAACTAAACCTTTTTCGATTTTCTACATCTATAGTCGTAAATATTTTTTGCCTTGTCAAGCGTTTTTTTAAAAAAATTGCATTTTTTTTTAAATATGTCAGAATAGTAGCATGGACACTAAGAAAAACGAACAGAAAAAAATTTCGTACAAAGATTATTTTAAGGATATTGGAGACGATTTAGTTGAAGAAGCTGAACGCATTGGAAACCCTTGCGCTTTTGTTAAAGCAAAATATGGACTAGACGAAAAAATGTTTTCGGCGTGGTTAGGTAATTGCTATGATGGCGCGTATAAGCAGGAACATTTTTGTGATTGCTATAGGGAATTTAGAGAGAAAAGAAAAGACTTCTTAGATCGTATAGCTATCAATGGTAAAATCAATAGAGACTTGTGGTCTTGCTTGCAGTGGTCTCAGTTGAGTGAGAAGGTAAATCCTCCGAAAGAAATCACTTGCGAAGCTGACGTGAAGACTACAATGAAGGTTGAAGATCTTAACAACATCATTCAGAGGCTTGAGGAAAAAAAGAATACAAGCGGTTTTTAGTTTTCCGGCGCTATAAGGTTTTTGCAATCTGTACTCATACCCCTCTGACAAATTTTTTATATTTTCCAAACAGCCTCAATAAGCTCATCATACATCATTGCTACAACACGTCTAAAAGCGCTTGTAATGGCCTTAGGTATCATGCAACAAATCGACAAGGGAAACAGTAAGGACAGCAGAAAAAGAGCATAAAAACATCTAAACATTGCTTTCATATCAGTGTTTCTTCAAACGCCGTTTTAAAGCGTTCTAATTGTTGTTTAGACATATCTATGACTATAAGTGCTTAATCGGTTCTAGCGGTTCTAGTTTCGGATCTTTTGAGAAAAACATATCCCCATCAACCCAAACGCCATATTGCCCATCACAAACACGAATGACATTCGGCTTGTTTTCATAATGCTTTATAGGTAAGGTTTTTTTGTATTCTATACGGTTTTCAGCGGCGTTATACAAGCATTCAACGGTAGTTCTTAAGTATTCAAGGGCTGTTCTAGTATTTATGTTTTCATTTTGTTGCCATAAATGAGCAACGTAATCGCGAAAATATTGCAAGTCTTCTTCTGACAAGCGACAGCCTTGAATTGCATCAAAAAACAAATCAACAGCCTTACTGAGGATGTAGCAAATATTTGGGCAACGGTACATGATGTTATCCATCAAAATATCGTCATGGGTTCTATTATCTTGTTCTTTTTCAATCATCATCACGCATAAACTTATCAACTAGACGGCAATACTCATTATAATCTTGCAGTCCTTTTTCAAGGTCATCAACCCCCTCAAAAAGCGTTTTAATGCCGTCTACAAGGCACTCAAGCGCATTTTTATATCTTGGGGTAAGGTCTGAATCTTGCAAACAATTTTGGGCGCAATTTTGCAAGCGCTTAAAAACGTCCTCACGCTCATGCAACATATTTACAAGATTTTGGTAGTCCTCGACATTCATAATTGCTTAAAGGTTTATAAACTTATATTCTTTGAAGCAAGCTCAATTATACGCTTTTGAAGATTCTCAACGCCATTTTGAAGCCTCTCAGCGCCTTTCATAAAGTCCCTTACATCGTTTTTAAGTTTTTCACTTACATCGGGATGGTCTAAGATTTTTTGGGCTTCTTTTTTTAAAAACTCAAATTCAGTTCTAGCGTACATATTATTTAAATCTTTCCATTAAATCCATAGCCATAGCGTCAAAGCCCTGAAAAACGCGAATCTCAAGGGATTTTACGAGGGCTTTCACATCTTGAAGTTTTTCTTTAAAATTGTCTTTAGTGAATTCTTCCTCGAGTTTATTGAGTTTTTGCAGTGTGCTTTCAGCCTGAATTTTCACTTCTGTGAGATGTTTTAATGTATTCTGATGTGTGTCCATGTGTTAATGGTACAAAAAATAATTTTCTTAGGCAAGTAAATATGTCTTGCTTTTGCATTGAAAATTTTATAGTATTTTTAATATGGAACTTTTTGCGTGGCTTGTTGTATGTACGGCCTTAGGAGGGGCTATACTTAATTCTTACGGCTTCTATTTGTTGAGCTTCCAAATATGGACTCTGACAAATTTCATACTTTGCTGTTTGAATCTTGCAAAAGGAGATTATGCGCAAAGTTTCCTTTTCTTTGCGTATCTATTGACATCAATTAACGGTTGGCGTAAAACACTTGCACCTTGCGAAACAAAGACCCTTAGGACACGAAAATGCTCAAAATCTTGCACAAAATCAAACAAGCCACGCAGTTTGAATTAGAAACGTTTATCAATTTATTTATCTGTTTATTAGCCGGTCTTGCGATCGGCTTAATGGTAGCTAATTGCGTAGTAGATGACAATTTCTGTGATGGCGTTCCAGCCTATTATCAAACGGACGATTAACATGCTCAAAACATTCACACAAAAAATCAAACATCCATGCAGTGTGTTCCTTCTGGTGGCAATCGGTTGCTCATTTCTTGCCGGCTGTCAGACGGTAGGCCCGGAGATTTTAGCGGAGCGCAATCACAGGATCAAAGAGATCAATGCCAAATTGCATGACAACATGCAGATATTGTTAGCCTATGCACGGCAGGAGGACATTGATTTAGATTTAGCAAATAAAGCATTAGATGGTGTATTTTCAATTATAGGGCATCCTGATTCGCAGGAGGTATTATTGGCAAAATGCTTAGATGAGAAAGCTATCAATGATCTTTTGCGGAACAGCGTTGATTTAAAGAAAGAGAGAAGTCAGCTAGTACAGGCGAATGAAAAAGATTCGGTCATTTTCAAAGACAACTATCATAGATTCAAAGAGAGCCATGAGACATTAACAGAGCTCAAGTGGGCTGCTGGGTTGATTGCTATCTTTGGAGCTATTGCGTTGTTTATATTCAAACCGAAACTTTTTTGAGGGGACACTATGTTAGATTATCAATTCACCTGCAAGCATTGCGGGAGAACGACTTTTTGTAATTATGATGGGGTGACTCACACCTATGGAAACAGGGCAATCACGCGTGAGGAATGCTCTCATTGTGGGTACATTTGCTACAACTGCAGGCAATTAGAGAATGCCAGAGAGGCAACGTTTAAGGAAAGCTTAACAGTTGACGACGATGTAGTGAATCAGGATGCGGAGCTGGCATGAGTGCTTTTTACGAGGTTTATTGTGATGATTGCATTAAGAAGCTATCAGAAATACAAGAAGAAACCTTTGACATGATTTTTGCAGATCCGCCCTACTTTCTTTCTTGTGGTGGGATTACTTGTTTAAGTGGAAAGTTTTATTCTGTTGACAAGGGTGAATGGGATAAAAGCAAAGGGTTTGAAGAAGACTTTGAGTTTCACAAGCGATGGCTAGCTGAATGCAAGCGTGTTTTAAAGCCAAATGGAACGATTTGGGTATCGGGAACACATCACAGTATTCATCAATGCGGGTTTGCTATGAAGATGTTGGGCTATTGGATTTTGAATGACATTGTATGGTTTAAGCCAAACGCCACACCAAATCTTACGTGTAGATGTTTTACAGCCAGTCATGAGTGTATTATTTGGGCAAAGAAGACAAAGAAAGCCAAACATGTATTCAATTATGAGCTAATGAAGTATGGCGACTTTGGGAAAGATTTTCTGAAGAAGAAGGATAAGCAAATGCGAAGTGTTTGGGCAATAAATCCAGTACCAAAGCATGAAAAAACATATGGAAAACATCCGACACAGAAGCCTGAAGAGTTATTGAAGAGGATAATTTTAGCTTCAACAAATGAAAATGATTTAATTCTAGATCCATTTATGGGCAGTGGCACTACGGGCGTTGTTGCTAAAAAGCTAAACCGTAGGTTTGTTGGAATTGAGAACAATCGTGAGTATTTTGATTTGGCAGAGATGAGGCTTAAAGAAGTTGTTGAACAAAAGATAATCGATGGATTCATGGCTTAAATTGGTTATTTTGGTTATGTTGGGTGGCTGTCAGACAGTTACAGATTGTAACCACCTTGAAACACGTGACAAAGTGTCACAGGTTAAAGACACGACATATGACGCATGGAGTTTTCCTAAATGCAAGAAGTTATTTGAGATTAACATAAAATGAACACTAGATTGGTAAATTGGGACAGGTTTATTGAACTCACTAACCTTAGAAAACACTTTGAAAGTCGTTTTGTTGCTAAAGGTTTTAAGCCTGATGAAGTGCATGACGTAGTGTTTGATGTGTTTTTTAATGCTTGTTGCAGAAAAATCACACACGTTGAGTATAAATGGGTGTATTATGATGTGTTGAAAAAATTAACAATGTGGATGGCAAAATCACGATATAAACCAAAAACAAAAGCAACAAACAATCATAAATTCCATTTTAATAGAATACGTATTGCAAGAGCGTTTAATTTGCCTCCTGTTGGGTTTTTGAATGATTTTGACATGGCACGAAAAGTATATCTTGCAGAAATTGATTATACAAACCCGGCTGATATCTGTGAGAAAAAGGATTTAAGATATGTTTTCTTTAAAGAATTAACTACGTTTGATGAAAGAAAGCAGGCAATAGTTAAACTTTTTTTTAATGGCGAAGAAGGACCAGATATTGCAAAAAAAGTAAAACTAACAAGAGAGAGGTGTTTTCAGGTTAGAAAACAAGTTCTAGATGACATGAAAAAGGCTCTAGAAGAAAAATATGGTAGGGCGTATTAACCAAACAGTGTTAAATTTCCTTTTAAAAGATAGAACGACAAACAAAAATATCATTTGGGCAACCGATAGCTATTGCCAAATTGGCGATCAATTTTCTGCCAAAATGCCGATTTTGCCCGAATTGGTATATGCAATTAAGCGTCGTACAGAGAAAACAAAGGACGAACAGAAAGATAGAACACGCAAGAGGGCTGAAGTGTTTACCCCGTCTTGGTTGTGTTGCGAGATGACAAATAATCTCGATGAAGATTGGTTTGGTCGTAAAGATGTGTTCAATTCAATGCAGGACAAGGGATGGTTTCCAAATCAAAACAAGATAGCATTTCCAGGTGGCGATAAGGATTGGAAGAGATACGTTCAGTTAATGTGGTTAGAGATTACATGCGGAGAAGCTCCTTATTTGGTGTCTAGATATGACACTACGACAGGAGAAGAACTGCCATTAGAACGCAGAATAGGGGTATTAGACCGCAAGTTGCGTGTTGTAAACGAGAATACGTTCACGCGTTCAGAATGGCTTGAGTGGGCATTTAAAGCCTATAAAAGCACATATGGCTTTGAGTTTCAGGGAGACAATCTGTTTTTAGCCCGTGAGAACATTCTAAATACATTCATTGATTATTATATTGCCAGGTTTAACAAAGAGCCAGAGTTGAAGTATATACTGGAGATTACGGATGTGATCACGTGGAACATATGGCAGATGGATGGTCTCAAAGATTGTGTTCCGTTTAGTAAGAGAGAGGTTCAGTTAGATTTGTTTTCTAAAGATTTAGGTGAAGGAGAACCTATTTTGTGCAAGATTAAGGACTGGAAAAATGACGAAGTGATAACTTTTCATAGCATAAAAGTTAATAGGGGATAGATAAAAACGAACAATTATCTATCCCCCACTGTAGGACACTCTTTGCTATTTTTAGTTCGACATTGCATAATTGGTATGTTTTATGCTCAGTCTATTGTTTTTTTACTTAGTTTTTATTCCTTTTGTTTAACGACGAAACAAAACTTAGAAAAGGTTCATTTGGTTTGGATTGTTTTTGCTGCGATGCTGATTGAGTTTGGCATAGAGTTGCTGAGCGTTTAAGTGAAATCTCTCAGCGAATTGCGCAACGGTATAACGTACGCCATTCAATTCAATGAGGATATTGCCCCTACGATTGTTTGCCTGATCTTTTTTTGAAGCCCAGATACAATTTTCGGGACAATACCCTGCATTGTTATTCTTACGCTCAATACTGCAACCCTTAGGCTTCTCGCCCATGTCTTCTAAGAAACGAGAAAAATCTGTCCATTCACTACATACGGTAATGCCACGTCCGCCGTAGTTATGGTAATTGTTTGCATTTGGATTGTTACAACGCTGTATCATGTTTTTCCAGGAGATATAAGTTGGCGATTTACTTAGTCCGTGCTTCCAATGCTTGAACAAAAACATCTTGTGGGAATTTGACGATCTGTTTTGTTTTATAGATTTGTTGACGTAATCTATTTTGCAACCTTGCTTTTAGCTCTTCATAGAGGACATCTGCTTCAATGCAGAAGTCGTCCCTATAGTATTGTTCTAACTCATCCATTTCTTGTATTCCTTAGTATATATTCATTAAGACCTTGTTTTGTGAAGACAATACGAGCACCGATTCTAACGTGTGGTATAGCGTTAAACTTCTGGTTTGCTAGATTATATATACTCGCTAGAGACACATGCAGATACGCCGCTGCTTCTTTAGCGTTCATAAGCTCAAAATCATTCACAAGTATAACCAAAAGAAATTTTTACAAAAAAATCAACAAAAAAATACCATATAGAAAATTTTCTATCTTCTTTGTTTGATTTCGCCCTCTGGAGTGAAGTAATTATGAACAGTTTGTTTTGTTATTTCAAATCTTCTTGCTATTTCTGCTTTAGGGACGCCAGATTTAATCATGTATTGAATAGTATCTATTTCTGTTTTTGAAAGTTTAAATTTTCTTCCAAACCTTATTCCGCGTTTTTTTGCTGATGCAATGCCTGCTTTAACTCGTCCGCAAATAAATTCTCTTTCAAGTTGAGCAAAGACCGCCATTACATTATAAAAAAACATTCCAATGGGAGTATAAATGTCTATTCCTTTGCATACTCCGCTTAATATTTCTAATTTTATTCCTCTTTTTTTAAAATCATCTACAGTCACAACAAGTTGTTTCGTGTTTCTTCCGAGCCTGTCTATTGCCCACACAACAACAGTATCTCCAGGATTAAGAGCTTTGACCATATACATGAAACCGGGTCTGTCTTCTTTAGCCCCAGACTCCATGTCGCTATATATTTTATTTGGAGAAACGCCTGCTTCAATGAGAGCTGTTTCTTGTAAATCTAAACATTGCTTTCCATCAGACGTGCTGATGCGCATATAACCAACTTTAACACCATTAACATTCACAAAAAACATACAACAGTAAAATAATTAAAAGGTCAAGGTTTATTTGACTATAATTATTTGATAGTTTATTTGATAGTTTTTATTGCATTGTTTCGTTTTTATGTCATAATAAAATAAAGAGGTGTTTGTTTTACACCTTAAGGACACTATAAGGACACATGTTATATCTCGAATCGAAAATACAAACGAACATTGTAAAGTATGCTAAGCTTTGCAAAATTGATGTGTTTTCAATTCCGAATGGGGCTGATGTTGACTCATCAAACCGCATCAGATTAACACGTGAGGGGTTGTTACCTGGAGTACCTGACCTGTTTTTTCCTATAGCGTCCAATGGTTTTCATGGGCTGTTTATGGAGGTTAAGTCTGAGAAAGGACATGTATCTCCCAAGCAGAAAGAAACCATGAGTAAACTTTCTTTACATGGTTATAAGTGCGTCGTCGTTTATTCTTTAGACGACGCAATCAAAGAATTAAAGGAATACTTAGGAGAAGAATTAGTGGAGGGTTAATATGGGTTTCTTAGCACCTATTGCTAGTGCTGTTGGCGGTTTTTTAGGGTTCAGTGGAACTGCAGCTACGGTTGCAGGGACAGCCGCTATGGGTTTGGGTGTTGCTTCTGCAGTAAATAAAGATGTACGTCGTGTTGCATTACCTGCTTTAGGAGGTATGGCTTTGGGCGGACTGCTTGCACCTGCTGAAGGAGCTCTAAGTGGATCAGCCAGTCTTGGTGGTTTTGGTTCAGTTTCTAAGTCT
>Ga0310786_10004141_pt1 | contig 20323 bp, 20 predicted proteins | sample AusTroGonzalo_MG_FD_203881 | JGI IMG/M metagenome (GOLD analysis project Ga0310786, IMG submission 203881) | Bovine rumen microbial communities from tropical cattle in Woodstock, Queensland, Australia - Gonzalo_03 (v2) (version 2) | ecosystem: Host-associated > Mammals > Digestive system >... | reverse complement strand
TTCCTGTGGCGAAATTTCTGACATTTCCATCGTTTCCTCTACAACACAAAATCGCGAATTTGACACTGAAATTCAACGATATGTAAGCCGTTGGAAGTTTCATAAAATAAAATCCGGCAAAACAACCGTTACAATGCCGTTAATCTTTTCTGAATGAACTTTGTTTGCTAACAGTTGTTTGCAAAATGAACGCCCGACAAAACAACCTCTTGCTTTTCTTGAATAACTTTGTTAGATTATAGGCAACAGTTCTGATGAACTGAATTTATTATATCGTTGGCTATATCCTTTCTTATATCGTTCTCTATATGAACTCGTCTCTAAAAAAGAGAAGGGATAATTCATGGACATTGAAGAAAAACTGCTGAAAAAGCCTCACGATGCTTTTTCCCGTTGGCTATTTGCAGATGTTAAGCATCTCAGGTATTTGCTTGAACTTGCTGGTAAAATAAATATTGATGTGGGGGAGTTCCTCGCTGCGGTAAACTTGGATACGCTTGTGCGCATTCCGGATTCGTATTCCGAAGTGTACGAAACGGGTGATGCGGATCTCGCTTTCCGCGTGAATGTAGCGACGGGTGCTCCCGTTTTTGTGGGAATATTGGTTGAGCACAAGTCTGGTCGAGATGCAGATTTGTTCAATCAGCTTGCTCGCTACATGCGTTCTGTGATGAAACGTTTCGACGAGGGCCGCCAATTTGACGGTCTCCCGACGATGGCGATGATATTCTATAACGGGCGTGAAAACTGGAACCCGCTCGAGATTCTCGAGAAAGGCTATCCCGAGTATTTCCATGGCATGGTCCTGCCGTTCCGTTGCGCGTTCCTTGAAGTGTTCGAACAGTTCAAGCCCAAACTGCAAAAATTGCCGAGCAACGAGCTCTCTTGTTTGCTCGAAAAAATAAGTCTATATTTGATAGAGTATCTAGGAAATGGCGTTCTACAGGAGTTGAACATGGCATTTAAAAGCATTGGACAAAAGTATGGATTCGTCAGCGCCGGCGATGTTTTCCGTCAGAAAATCGCCGATGCAGAAGCCAAGGCTGATGAAGAACGTCGCAAGGCTGAAGCTGAGCATCAAAAGGCTGATGAAGAACGTCAAAAAGCTGAAATTGCCGAAGCAGAAAAGCTCAGTACTGCCAAGAAACTGGTGCGTGACGGAGTCATTTCTGTTGAGAATGCGATGGCTTATTTCGGGTATTCCAAGGAACAAATCTTGACGAAGTGAAAATGCTATAATTCTTTCGTCTTTCGTCTCTCGTCTTTCGTCTAAATTTGCTATCTTGCATCCCGTAAAAAAGAGGTTTTTATGCTTGAACGTGAAGAAGTATTGAAGTTGGCGAAGCTTTCTCGCCTGAGCATTGCAGAAGAAGATATTCCATCTATCAAGGGACACTTGGACAAGATGCTCGATCATCTCGAAGCATTGAAGGCTTTGGACCTTTCGAACGTGGAACCGATGACCGCTGTCGAAAACGGCGCCACCATCCTCCGCGAAGATGTCCCGGTGCAGGGCTTTACGCTCGACCAGGCTTTTGCGAACGCTCCGGCTGTCGAAAACGACCACTTCGCCATCCCGAAGGTGATGTAGTCAGAGATTGCCGCGTCGCTGCACTCCTCGCAATGACAAGTTGTCTTTGCATTGTGTGGAGCTTTGTAGTTGCTTTTTTGTCGAATTCCGCGCATTATCTCGCAGTCCAAAGTCATGGTCAGTTGCGTCGTTCCGGCCCGCATGGGGTCGTCCAGATTCCCGGGAAAACCGCTCCTGAAGCTCAATGGCAAGGAGATGATTGTTCGTACGATGGAACGAGCAATGCTGGCGGATTGCTTTGATCGCATTATCTGCGCGACAGATTCTAGCGAAATCAAGGCTGTCGTCGAAGAGGCTGGCTTTGACTGCGTGATGACGGGCGAATGCGCTACCGGTTCGGACCGCGTGGCGGAAGCTGCTAAAAAGCTAGACCTCGACCTGGTCGTGAATCTTCAGGGCGACGAACCGCTAGTGGAACCTTCGGTGCTTCGCGATGTGGCGAAGGAACTTTCGGAACACCCCGACTGCTGGGTGACGGTCGCATGCCCGCTGAATCCGGCAGAAGCAGAACTCAAGACTGTCGTGAAGGTGCTCGTTCGCGATGGTTTGGCAGTCGATTTTACCCGCGTGGTGTCGCCTGCCGAAGCTAGCCGCTGGTTCCAGCACCAGGGCATTTATGCTTACTCCCGCGAGTCTCGCGACGAGTTTGCTTCGCTTCCGCAGAGCAAAATGGAGCTGGAACGCTCGTTAGAGCAAATGCGAATTATTGGACGCCGTCCCATCCGCATTGTTCAAAGCGCTTTCCCGAGCATCTCGGTGGACGTCCCGTCGGACGCAGCCCACGTCGAGGAAATATTATTAGATCGTTTGCTATATCCTTCTCTAGATGAACCTTTAAGAAAAGGCGATGAACGCATCTGAAAAAAGAATCCTCAAGCTCGCAATAATTCTCTTTACAATTGGTTTAATCGTTCGCTATCTCCCGTGGGGGCTACCGTCTATCGAAAGTTTCGAGGTCGGTGACGCTATTGTTGTCGCGAATGCGGCTCAGTCTCCGCTAGAAAATACGGCTCCCGGTGCGATGGCGAGTGCTGATTCCACTAGCGTTGTAAATAAAATAAATACCCCTACAGAACTTGTTCCTACTACTGATCGGGAGGGGGCGGTTCAATTTGAACACCACCGAAAACCGAAGAAAAAAGTCGAGTTCCCGATTCATATTAACTCGGCTAGTGTCGATGACTTATGTGCGTTAAAGGGGGTCGGACCCAAGCTTGCTGAGAAGATAATTGAGCGCAGAAACGCCGCTGGACCGTTCAAAAGTCCCTCAGACCTCAAAAAAGTGCATGGAATTGGAAAGAAAAAACTTGAAAACATGTTACAATTAATAATTTTTGATTAGTTTTAGGATATAAAACTTTACATATGTGTTTCTATGAGTGAACAGAAGTTATATCTAGGTATTGAAGTTAGCGACACTTCCATGAAAGTCGCTGTTGTGGATCCGTCCGCAAAGAAGGTTCTCAAGGCTGCAGTCCTTCCGACGGAGTGCAACCCCATTTACGATATCTTTCTTTTTGAAAGTACTCTCCAGCAGTGGATTGATGAAAACAAGATTGAAAACATTGAGGCGACATCGGTCACGATGCCTGCAACGATGTCTATCATTCGCAAGGTTTATGTTCCGCCTGAGGCCGCTGCGAGCAAGGATCAGTACTTGGACTGGTATTTGGAACTGTTTACCAATGCGGAGGCCAATGCTTATATCGTCGATTCCAAGACGTTAAGTGGCGATGATACGCTGGGTTACAACGAACTTGTGATGGCGGTCCGCAAGGAGTGGGTCGATGCTTTGCGCAAGGGTTTCCGTTCCCGTATGCTTTCGCCGAAGTCGATGGAAGTCGATGTGCTTTCGCTCATGAACGTGATGGATGTTGGCGAAAAGATCAAGGATGCCGTTTGCATCGTGAAGGCGGACTTCTCCGGCGTGACTCTTATCTGGATGCGTCGCGATGAACTTTTGGCTCTGCGTTGCGTTTCGACTCTTTCGATGGTCGGCAAAACCGAAGATGCGGCGTACCCGATTCTTGCCAATGAAATCGTCGAACAGATTAAGCTGGTTCAGTCCGAGAATTCCATCAAGGGCGTGACCGATGTTCGTTTGTGCGGTGAAATGGCGTCGAACGAGCAGTTCGTGAATATCCTTATGGACAAGCTTCCTGAATACCAGGTGTCCTTGATTACTGGCTTGTCGCAGCTTCCGTCTGACGAAAGCGTGAACCCGGTTGATATGATTTGCTGCGTCGGTGCTGTTGGTGCGGCATTGAATTTGGTGGAGGGTCTATGATTCACATGAACCTTATTGCAGTGGCCGAAAAGAGCGCCACTCTGGGCAATTTGTCTCAGCATTTGCATGTGACAAATGTGGCGGAAGTGGAACGCCTTCATAAGAAGAAGTACTTGAAGGCTGCGATTGCTGCTGTCGCTGTTTTGGCTGTTTTTACAGGATTCTTGAGCTTGAATGGCGTTCCTGCGGCTTTGGATGGAGTCCTTCCTGAATCTTATCTGAATTTGATTGGGGCTAAGAAGGCTGCTCCGACGACCCCTGCTGGTCCGACTGCCGAACAAATTGCTGAACAAGAACGAGCAGAAGCTCAGAAGCGTGCTGCAATGCCGGTGAAGGATCTTGTGGGTGAAATCAATCCGCAGGTTTTGTTTAATAACAAACGAACAGGATATGACAACTATCTGCCGCTTGAAAAGCTTTCGTTCCAGAAGACTTCGCTTTCGCAGTTCTTGTCGTTCCTCAATACGGCTGTGCCCGATGATATAGGCTTCTCTGAAGTCGTTTATCAGGCTCCGAACTACTACTATTTGCGCGGTGTTGCGATGAAGGCTTCTTCTCAGCACACGCTTATGGATAGACTCAAGGCCGTGACGAAGGACTTAAAGTCGGATATTGCTTCTGAAGCGGCGACGGAAGTTTCTGTGTTCGGTAAATTCTCTGTTCCGCAGGTGCGTCTAGATGCTGTGCGCCAGTTTGTTCCGTCTGCAGAAATTGCTGCCGAAATCAAGGCTATCAAGGCTTTGGGAACTGCAAATAAAGTTACATTGAAGGGCTTCGAAAAGCCTGTTGTCGAAGATTTTGGAGTCTATAAACGTTATGCGTACTATGTGACTGCAACGACGGATTTCGCCGACATGCTGAACTTCCTCAATGCGTTTGCTGAATCCCCGATTCGCATGGGCGTGCCTAAGACGGATCTGAAATTCGCAAAGAAGTTCATGGTCGCTTCGATGCGTGTAGAAATGTTCGTGCTCCACTAGTATGCCGATTCGAATCACTGGCGGTTTGTTCCGTGGGCGCAATATCGAGTCCCCGGATTCCATGAAAACTCGTCCGACAGCTTCCCGAACAAGGGAAGCTGTCTTTAACATATTGCAGGGCGTTGAAGGGTTCCGCATGCTGGACCTTTTTGCCGGTAGCGGAATCATGGGGCTTGAAGCGATTAGCCGTGGGGCTGCAAGCGTGACGGCGGTGGAACTTGCCCGTGTGCAGGCCCGGATGATAGAACGTTCGTACAAGACGCTAGGTGTTAACGACAAGCTTACGTTGTTGGAAACTAATGCACTTACGCTCAAAAAAGAAATACTTTGTGCAGAAGACGGCTTCGACTTGATTTATGCGGATCCGCCGTTCAAGGATATGGACTACCCCGATTTGCGTCCGTTCATTGATTGGTTGAACCCGGGCGGAGTTGCCATGTTCGAGGCTCCGAGCCGCAAGTTGCCGGAGTGGGCTACAAGTGAAGATTTCCAAGGGCAAGTCCGCCGCTATGGTGAATCGTCGTTGATTGTTGTTAGGGGTTAGAGGCTAGAATCTAGAGGTTAGGGGGTGGTTTATTTTGTCACCACTGGATGCTGCCGACGGCGTAGGCGCGGTAACCTTCAAAATCTCCGAAGAATCTTGTATAGCTACACCTAAAATTGAACCAATCCCACGGTGTTACTTCTAAGTTGAATCCGAGTTCCTTGTAGCGGAGAGTTGTATTTTTGCTCAGGAATTTTTTGTCCATGGCGCTTTCGGGCGTGTGCAAATCGTTGATGTGTCCGCCGAATGCGGAATCTTTCGCGACTGCCCCAAGGAATAACGTTGCTTTGATAAAATCGTATGTGGCGCTTACTTCGGTGTGGAGTTCCTGACTGTTCGGGCCGAGGTCGCTGCCGAGGCTCTGTGCGTAACTTGCGTACGTGTATCCGCGCCCTTTGTGGTGCGTATAGACCCATGGTTCAACACGAGTGTATTCGAACATCCAACCGAGAGTTGCGGGGCCTAAGGCGATGTTGTCGCGGGCAATGCCGAGCGTGGTTGCCCATTTGTTGCCCCACCAGCTATCGTCAAACATGCTTGTCGGGGATTTCATGTCGTCCCATAAAAGTTCTGCGTAAAATTCCCAATCGCGAAATGTTTTTACGCTTAAATCAAACGCAAGCGAGATGTTGTCTTGGTCGCCTTGCAGGTGCTCTTGGAAAATGTAGGGGATGAACGGGATGACGTATGCCCATTCGAATTCGCGGCCCGTGCTGTCGCTCTCTGGGTTCGGATTTGAACCTGCCGGTTCAGTAGTTGTGCCGTAAAGGGCCGTTTCGGAGAGTCCGAGTGTGATGTCTTTGGGAAGGCTTAAGTTGAGGCGGTGGGCGTGGAGATATTTCCCGAAGTTTTTCTTTTCGTAGATTTTTGCGGCGTATTGCGAGTATTCAATCGGTCCAATCGAAAAATGGTAGCCGAAATAAGGCATCGGAGCTGCATCCGTGATGCGGCTGGAACTGTCTTGCCACGGGCGGTAAATGTTGCGTTCTCCACGCAAGATGACGTGGTTCCTGCGGGCGGGGCCCCATTCAAGGTAATCAAATCCTGCGAAGAGTTTTACGGGGCTTAGGCTGTAGCTTGCGTTTGCCGCAAATAAATCCCACGTGCGTTTTTTTTCGCTTTGTTTGTTGTAGGGGAGACCTTCGTCCGGGGTGTAGTAGTTAAAGTTGATGTAGCGGTTTGTGTAGTCCGTGTTGACTTTGACGCGGGCATTGTATTTGAATGCGTTTGTGAACTGCCCGTCGATGAAAAGGCGGATGGATATGGCGTTATCGTAATGCGTCGGGGCGTTTGTGAGATTTGTTATTGCGACGGAATCTAGGAGCTGGACGTTGATGTTCAGCTCTTTATCGTGTGCAGAATCTGCAAAGGTGATGTGGTGTGGCATTTCGACCGGGCGTGCCGAACAGGCAAGTGCGGTTCCAAAGATGAGGTTAAGGATAAATACCGGTTTTTGCCACAGCTGCATTATTTTGCTTCCTTGTCGTTCTTCCAAACGCCTAAAAGGCTCTTGTTCTTGCGGAATGCAAGCCAGAGTGTCGGCCAGATGAGGATGATATCGCGGATGAGGCTTGTCCAGGCTTCGGCCTTGTCGTGGGCGGCTCCGTCTTGAAGTTCAAAGCAGCCGCAAGTGATGCCGAGGTCGTTCCAGAGCGCCCAGGCGAGTGCGATGATGAAGCTCACGAACATCCAGAAAATAGCGAATGCAGATTCCTTGACGAACGGTGAAACAATCATGGCGAGACCGAACCAGAATTCAAATTGCGGATAGACGAGCGAGAAGAAATTGTTCACGAAGTCGATGTGGAGCGCCGAGAAAAACTGGTACTGGGCGACGAGTGTCGCGAACTGGTGCGGGTCCTGTATCTTGAAAATCGAGGCGAAAATGAACATGCCGCCAATGCCTACGCGGCAAAGCGTTTCAAGCGCGCGGATGGCAAAATCTTTTTGGATCTTGAGAGCGGGGAAGATTAAAGCACAAGCGACAATGACGGCTCCAACGCCGACGTGGATGTTGTAGCGGTAAGCCTTGGGCCATTTGTCTAGCAGCCAATCGTGGTCCGTGAACGTGAGGAACGTCTCGGGGAAGCTGATTTCTGCCACGCCGACGGCTACAAAGAATGTCGCTAAGAGAAGGAGAACGCCTGCAATGATGGTATTCTTGAGATTTTCTTTTTCAAAACATGCAATCATGGTCGCTCCTTACAGGATGTCTGCCGGTTTTTCGAGGATTTCTTGAGAGCCTATCCAATCGACGGATTTGGCGTCATCGACTCGGATGTTATTGATAATGGCAAGAGCGATGCTGAATGCAGCGATGCCAAGCAGGACAATCCAGTTTAAGGATTTGAGATAAGCGAGAGCGTCTGTCTTGATTTTTTGAATGAATTCTTTCATGTTGGTCAATATACAAAATTATTGATAAGGTGTTTGGACGTCGATAAAAACCTGATTTTGAAAAATGGGCGATTTTTACGTCAAAAGCTGGACGTTTGTGTAATTTTTGACGTAAAAAATTTAGTTTATATGCGCTTTTCGGAACCGAAATTTGATTTTTATGGGCTAAAAAGCCTTGAAACGCAGAATGCTGGACAAAAAATGGTCAAATTTCGATGCGATTTTCGCTTACAAACCTTGTTTTTCTGCTTAACTTGTAATCATTTGCGCAGTTTGTTCAAAATTTTACGTCAAAAAATGGATTTTCGGGGCCGTTTTGACGTAAAATTAGACGTTTTTTCGATTTTTGCTTTTTATAGATGAAAAAAGACTCGCCGAAGCGAGTCTGAAGTAGGTTTTCTTTCGTCTTTAGTCTGTAGCCCGCTTAGCGGGCGTTCTCTCGTCTAATTAATGTATTCCGTTGCCGTCGGCGACGTCGCAGGTTACGGGCTTGCCGTTCACTTCGAGAGCGAGCGTGTCGCAGAACACGGCGCCACCCTTAGCTGTGAATGCAATCTTTTCGAAGTCCTTCACCTTGAGTTCACGCGGTTCGCTCGGAGCGACACCCTTGAACAAGGCGCGGTCACCCGGCTTTGCATCTTCGGGGACGCTCACGAGTCTGCAAGTGTGCGCTTCGGCGTCGAGGTCGCCTGCAAAGAGCATACCCTGGCTCATGATGCCGCGGAGTGCGTTCGGCTTGAGGTTTGCGAACAAGAGAATCTTACGGTTCTGGAGTTCTTCGGGCTTGTAGCTGTTCTTGAGGCCGCTGCAGATAGTGCGTGGTTCGCCTTCGCCTGCATCAACCTTGAGAACGTACAAACTATTAGCATCCGGATGGTCTGCAACTTCGATAATTTGGGCAACGCGCATGTCCATCGCGGCCGGAACGTCGGCGGCCATAAGCGGCTTGTTCTGCTTCGGCTTCTGCTGCGGTTCCTGCTTCTTGACTTCTTCTTCGATACGCGGGAAGAGCGGTTTGCCTTCGCCGAACTGTTCGCCACCCTTGAGGATGCCCCAGACGAGGTCGTTCTGGTCGGTGAACTTGCTGCCAATCATGGCGAGGCCTTCTTCGCTCTTGCCTGGGATGACCGGCCAGAGCATGCTGAGCGAGAGACGCACGGCTTCTGCTGAAACGTAAAGCACGGTAGCGAGTTCGTCCTTGAGGGCGGGGTCCTTCGCGAGTTTCCACGGGGCCTTGACTTCGAGGTAGCGGTTGATGCTGCGGACGAGCGTCATGATTTCTTCGACGACTTGCGAAAGCTTGACTTGCGGAATCCATTCCATCACGTTCGTGCGGACGCGGTTAGCGATGGTGATGACTTCGTTCGCGGCTTCGTCGAGTGCTGCCGGAGCCGGGAGCTTGCCTTCAAAGTTGTTGAGCACGAGGCGATGCACGCGGTTCAGCACGTTACCAAGGTCGTTGGCGAGGTCGCTATTGATGCGGCGGACAAAGCCTTCGTGCGTGAAGTTCGCGTCCTGACCGACGACCATTTCGCGGGCGAGGAAGTAACGGAACGCATCAATGCCGTACTTTTCCATGTAGTCCATCGGATTCACGACGTTACCGGCGGACTTGCTCATCTTTTCGCCGCCGTTCACAAGCCACCAGCCGTGGGCGAGGATGTGCTGCGGAAGCGGAATGTCGAGAGCCATGAGCATGGTCGGCCAATAGACGCTGTGGGTCGTCAAAATGTCCTTACCGATGAGGTGGTAAGTGGCAGGCCAAATCGGCGTGCCGTCAGCATAAGTCTTGTGGAATGCGGTTGATGCGCTCACGTAGTTGAGGAGAGCGTCGAACCAAACGTAAGTCACATAGTCCGGGTCGAACGGCAGCGGAATGCCCCAGCTGAGGCGCATCTTCGGACGGCTGATGCAAAGGTCGTTCAGCGGCTGGCGGAGGAATCCGCGGATTTCGTTCCAGCGGTAGTCCGGCACAATCCAGTTCTTGTGGCTTTCCAAGAAATCAATCAACTTCTGCTGGTAAGAACCCATCTTGAAGAAGTAGTTCTTTTCCTTGAGCCATTCGACCGGGCGGTGGCTGATCGGGTCGCACTTGTTTTCGTCGAGTTCGTCTTCGCTGAAGAAGCGTTCTTCGCCGACGGAGTACCAACCTTCGTATTCCTTAGCGTAAATTTCGCCCTTGTCCCAAAGCTTCTGCAAGCATTCTTGCACGTAGGCCTTGTGTTCCGGCATCGTGGTGCGGATAAAGAAATCGTTTCCGATGTTCATTTTTTTCCACAAGTCTTCGAAACGATGGTAGTATTCATCGACATGTTCTTGCGGAGAAACTCCACGCTTCGCGGCAGCGCGCTGCACCTTCTGGCCGTGTTCATCGGTACCCGTCAAAAAGAATGTCTGGTAGCCGATAATCTTGTGGAAGCGCGTAAGAATGTCCGCCAAAACGGTGGTGTAGGAATGCCCGATATGCGGGGCATCATTCACATAGTAAATCGGAGTTGTAACGTAAAAATTCTTCATGTCGCCAAATTTAGTAAAAGTGAGCAAAGCGAGCAATGCGCGAAAGCTTTGCTTTCGCATATTCGAGCTGCAGCCACTGACGCCGGAGGCGTCAAAAGGCGAGTGCCGCGACAATGCAATTTATTGCATTGGCATGGCCGAGCTGTACTAAACGCGTTCCGCAGGAACGCCATTTAGTAAAAGTGTGCAAGGCGAGAAATGCGAGAAAGCTTGCTTTCGCATATTCGAGCCGTAGCCACGGACGCCGGAGGCGTCAAATTTTATCGTCAAAAGGCGAGGGGGCGTGTGCCGTATGAATTATTCTTTATACCATTTGGGAATTTTGTCGAGCTTTTTAAGTGCAGAACCTTTGAACATATTTGTTTTATCTGTTTTCTTAGCGACATTCCAATTGCTGATATCTCCGTTGAATTGAGAATTTTCAAACATTCCGGCCATGTCCTGGACTTTGGAAACATCCCAATTGCTGATGTCACCGTTGAATTCGGAGCCTGCAAACATTTCCACCATGATCTTGACTTTGGACACATCCCATTTGCTGATATCTCCGTTGAACTTGGAGTCTGCAAACATTTCCAACATGTCTTGAACATGTGATACATCCCATTTGCTGATGTCCCCGTTGAATTGTGAACCAGCAAACATTTGCATCATGTCCTTGACTTTGGACACATTCCATTTACTGATATCGCCGTTAAATAGAGAATTTGAAAACATGCAGGCCATGTCCCGGACTTTGGATACATCCCAATTGCTGATATCGCCGTTAAATTGGGAACCAGCAAACATTTGTGTCAAGTCTTTAGCATGGGACATATCCCATTTGCTGATATCGCCGTTGAATTTGGATCCCGAAAAGATGTAGTTAAAGCTTTGAACATGTGACACATTCCATTTACTGATATCGCCGTTAAATGGAGAATCTGCAAACATTCCATTCATGTATAGAACATGAGACACGTTCCATTTGCTGATGTCTCCGTTGAAAGAAGATGTGTCAAACATGAATTCCATATTTTCAACATGCGAAACATCCCATTGGCTGATGTCCCCGTTGAATTTGGATTCTGAAAACATGAAGTGCATGTCCTGAACATGCGACACATCCCATTTGCTGATATCCCCGTTGAAAGGTGATTTTTCAAACAAGTAGGCCATATTTTGTACGTGATATACATCGATAAAATTGAGGTCGCAATTTACACCGTTCTTTTTTATTGCATCTTTAATCAGTTTCTTAAGATGCTCTTTATCTTTTGCGACGACTTTTTCTTCTGCCATGGTTTAAATCCTTTTTTTACATAATTGAATATACCATTTTTTCATCCGATTATCCTTAAATTTTAATGAATCGTTGTTGTTGTTTTGTTGCAAAGAGGGGAGTTTCCCATGTCCGTTATTTTGGATGTGTCAATAAAGTTCAAATCGCAATTTGGACCATCTTTTTCAAAGGTTACTTTAATCAGTTGTTCTTAGTGTTCGCGGTTGCGGGCGATGATTGAGGTGTGGGAAGATGATGAAAACATAGAGATTTTTTTATTGATGTTTTTTTTCTTTGATTTTCTCTTTAGGCCATAATCTCTTTTTTCCCGATAAGACATCTATGATATTTTGAGTTTTGAAAATCGTTTCTTTGTCTAATTGTTTTCCGATTTTTTTTGCATATTCGGCAAAGTGATTTACATCTACATTTAATATATGAAATGCATTGTTGATAAAGAAATATTCTAAATCAAGTAGAGAACAATTTGTTCTGTTTAATTTGTAAAGGGTTTGTTTGCCAGATGTATCTTCGCTACGTTCTGATTCGAAAAGTGGAAAATATTGGATTTTGAAATTTTTTAACCAATTATCAATTTTTTCATTGATTGTCTCCAGAGAATCGTCCTTATTGCAAGTCAAGGAACATATAGTTCTTCGAAGTGTTGAGTGTTCTGTTTTCTTGGAATGATCTTTTAGACGATCGTATAGATTGTTGGCTTTACCGACGTAAATGCAGTATAAATTTTCTTCGTTTTTTTCAAAAATTTCATTAAATTCGGCTTCACTAAATTCGGCTTTATGGCTTTCGTCGTCAAATAATATTTTGCTCAACAATTTTTCTACATATTCTTTTTTAGCCCACCACTTGTAACAACCTGGGTTGTCAGCTTCATCCCCTAATACATCACGGAATGTTGTAGAATTGTTGTTGCCTTTTATTGCATTTATTAGATCGGAAACATTGATTGGCTTAGACCATTTTTTTCCTTTTGTGAAATTGTCTAAAGTAGCTCTTTTAGCGATTCTTTTATCTATAGTTTTTTTTGATTTTCCTCTCATTTTCATACGCCTTTTTTGAAATTTTTACTTCATGCCCAACAGTTTTTTCCACTTGGCAACTGCTTCTTGGGTGAGAGTTTTGTTCTTGGATTTCTTTTCAAAATCGCTTGCAGGAACAGGATAATAGACATCACCGTTTTTATCTGGTTCGCTATGGTCAAAGTCGAGGATGCTTTTGACTTTCTGTCCTTTTTTATCCAAAAGGTAAAGTTCTTTTTTGCTGTCTTTGGGAGTGCAACGAAGGTCGTCGCTAAAATCGTTGCAGCTGCGACCTGCGAAATCGTAATTTCCTTCCAAATAATAAGGAATTTTGAAAATAACGAGTCCTTTTTCTGTGCTTTTGTTTGATTCAAGCAATTTTTTGACGGGCAACGCGAAAATTTCTTGCTGGTTATTGCCGTGGACTGCAACTTGGAATTTTTTGATTTCGCAGTTGTTGCCATATTCGTCCATGTGTTCCACAAATTCACTAGATTGAGGATTCCAGTCTTGGTCGTAATCTTCTATGAATTTGGCTCTTGTTTCGTTAAAGTCTATGCAATACCAGAAATTTCCACCTTTTGCATTGCCGTTGCCGACACCCCAAGATTCGAGTTCTTCAAATTCGGTGCCTTCCCAGTGGATGTTGAATTCAAGACCCTTTTCTGCCATATCTTTATAGACTTCGATGGGTGGAATTTGTTTTGTTTCGAAGAATGAGTTTCCGCTCAAGATGTTGTTTAACTCTGTATCGTTATTGCCAAAAACTTCTGGAATATTTTTCTTATAAAGCTTGTTGAATTTTTTGATTTGAGCATCGCTCATCGTGATTGTATTCAACATAAACATGTTTTTTGATTTCTTTGCAGACGGCTTTTGCCCTTTTTTCTTGTCTTTGGAATACCAACTAGGGAGCGTTTGTGCTTCTTCGAGTGCCGAATTTTGAAACATTCGTTTCATTTGTTTGACTTTAGAAACGTTCCAATTGTTGATATCGCCTGTGAAGATAGAGCTATAAAACATGTCGTCCATATTTTGGACATTAGCAACATTCCATTTGCTGATGTCACCATCGAATGCGGAATCGGCAAACATGTCATGCATGTTTTTTACGTTGTGTACGTCCCACTTGCTGATGTCATTGTTGAATGCTGAATTGAAAAACATGCTGTTCATGTCGGTCACATTAGACACGTTCCACTTGCTTATGTCACCGTTGAATTTTGAGCCGCTAAACATGTCTGGCATACGTTCAACTTTGGAAACATCCCATTTGCTGATATCGCCGTTGAATTGAGATGCTTCGAACATTAGGCTCATATCGGTCACGTTAGATACGTCCCATTTGCTGATGTCTCCGTTGAATTGAGATTTGCTGAACATGCCTTGCATATATTTAACCTTAGAAACATCCCATTTGCTGATGTCTCCGTTGAATTGAGATGCTTCGAACATGCCTTCCATATATTCAACCTTGGAAACATCCCATTTACTAATATCACCATTAAATTTGGATCCGCTGAACATATCCCACATGTGAGTCACATTAGAAACATCCCATTTACTGATGTCGCCATTGAATTGTGAATAGGCGAACATGCCGTACATGTTTGTCACGTTAGACACATTCCAATTGCTGATATTTCCGTCAAATTCTGATCGATAAAATAAGCCGCTCATGTCTGTTATGTTGGAAACGTCGATGAAATTGAGATTGCAATTAACACCTTTTTCTTTTATGGTGTCTTCAATCAATTTTTTAAGATGCTCTTTGTCTTTTGCGACGACTTTTTCTTCGGTCTTTTTTGTAGCCATTGTTTAATTCCTTATTTTACCTAATGGAATATATCATTTTTTCGTAAGATTGTTATAAAATTTTGATGAGCCTCGTTTTATTATCGTTCGTGAAGTGCTCTTTTGTCAAGAAATTTTTGGAAAAAATTTGAAATTGAACGCAAAGAAGTGTGCTTTCTATAAATGTTATTGACATGGATATTTTGTTTTTGTAGATATATCGAAAAGTGAAAGGAGTCCTTATGTCATTCATTGATTTAGCTAAAAATCGCTACAGCTGCCGTGCATTTGCCGACCGAGCTGTGGAACCCGAAAAACTTGCTTTGGTGCTTGAAGCAGGGCGACTTAGCCCGACGGCGGTGAATGGTCAACCGGTATTTGTCAAGGTTCTCAAGTCCAGTGAAGCTCTCGCGAAACTTCGTGACATCACGCGCATGGCTTATAACGCTCCTGTGGTGATTATGGTCTGCTACGATGAAAATAAAGTCTATTCGCCAGAGAAGTATCACGACGATTTCAAGAGCGGAATCATGGATTCGAGCATCGTGACGACTTCGATGATGATGCAGGCGACAGACCTCGGACTCGCAACGCTTTGGGCTCGCGGGTTCAACGCCGCAGAAATAGAACGTGCGTTCAACTTCCCGGAAAACATCAAGCTCGCTTGCTTCCTCGACATTGGTTATGCCGACCCCGAAAATGGTGGCCCGTCCCCGAGACACCCCGTGCGCAAGCCGATGGGCGAGTTTGCAAGCGAAATGTGAGGCTAAGAGCTTATCATCTCTTGACAAATTGTCTAGAAAACGCCCTTGATTCAAGGTAACATTTGACCCTTTTTAATATAGATTACATTTAGGTGTAATTCTAAAAAGGGAATTTTACATGTTTGTGGGATATTCTAAGGTTTTTGCCGGGGCAGCGCTTGCACTCGGTTTGTCTATGTTTGGTACGCTCCATGCGGCTCCAGACCCAAATTTTCACATTTATATTGCCTACGGTCAGTCCAATATGGGCGGTACCGCAGATGCTCAAAGTGTCGATAAGGCGGAACATCCGCGATTCAAGATTTTCGCGACGCAAAAGTGCTCGGGCAAAGGACGTAATACGCTTGGCGACGTTTATCCGGCGGTTCCGTCGTTGTTCAACTGCGGCAATACGATTTCTATCGCGGACTGGTTTGGCCGTACGATGGCGGATAGCATGCCCGATGTAACTGTCGGCATTATTCCGGTTGCTATTGGCGGTGCAAGTATCAAGGCTTTTGACAAAGACCAGTACGCAAGCTACCTTGCCACAGCGGAATCTTGGCTCCAGAACTATGCAAAGGAATATGCAAGTGATGGAAACGTTTATAAGACCATCGTTGATATTGCGAAAAAAGCGCAACAGGTGGGCGTGATTAAAGGTTTCATTTTCCATCAGGGTGAAACGGATGGTGGTTATCCTGACTGGCCGAAAATCGTGAAGAAAACTCGCGATGATATTTTGAAAGCGCTTGACATGAGTTCGGATACAGTGCCGTTTGTTGCTGGGGAATTGTTGCGCGAAGGCTGCTGCTATTCTGATCGCGTTTCGAAACTCCCGAACACGATGGACAACACCTATTACGCATCGTCCGAAGGCCTCGGCGGAAACGGTGTAGATCGTTACCACTTCAATCACGATGCGTACGTGACTTTCGGTAAGCGCTATGCCGAACAAATGCTCAAGGCTGTGAACCGAGCACCCGTAGAACCTGTGCCGCAACAACCGTTCGGTAAAATCGAAAATGGCGAAGCTGTTGCGGGTGAACCTGCTGCAATTCCGGGTAAAATCGAAGTTGAAAATTATGACATTAATGGCGTTGGCAGCGGAAACAATTCTTACAAGGATGATGATTCCGAAAACAAGGGCAAAGCTTACCGCAATGATGGCGTTGATATTGAAGAAATCACGGGTGGCTATGCTGTAGGCTATACCAATGAAGGCGAATGGATGGAATATACCGTGAATGTCAAGAAATCCGCCGAATATGCTGTCAAGGCGCGTCTTGCGTCGGGTTCCGAGACTTCTGGATTCCAGCTGTTGTTTGATGACAAGGAACTTGCATCTGCGTTTACAGCGCCCAAGACGGGGGAGGACTGGAAAACATACGAAGAAGTCGATATTGGAAATATGAAGCTCGCCGAGGGAAAGCATGTTCTCAAAGTCTTGATTACCGGGAATTTTGTGAATCTAGACTGGATTGAATTTGTTGATAAATCTGCTACGGATAAAGTTATTGGTGAAAGATTGCAAGTGAAGGCGGAACCCCGCAATTATATGGTGTTTGACGTGATGGGCGTTCATGTCGGTTCGGTCAAGGCTCTCAATGCAAACGATGCTATGCAACAGGTGAAAATGAAGTTTAAAGGAGTTAAGAATTTGTACGTGAAATCCAAGTGACTGGATCCTTCACGCTTTGCGTTTTGGATGACGAGAATGAATATAAGGAGTTGTGGAATGTTGAATGTTCGTAATAAAGTTCTAGCGGTTTTATGTTGCGCTGCCGTGTGTGCGTCTGCCGCGGTTGATCAGTGTAAGCCGATTGGCTGGGCGACCCGTTCGGGGCGTACATCGACTGCATTTGAAGTGACTGGTGGCGGGAATACGGCTCCCGTTACAGTCAAGACTTTTGACGATTTGCAAAAGTATGCGAAGGATTCTTCTCCGCGTGTCATCTATATCGACGGTACGCTTGGAAATGGCTGGAGCGGAACTTCTGGCAGCCGCTTAAATATCACTGCAAGCAACAAGACCATCATCGGCCTCAAACCGGGAACGCTCTTGAAGGCTCCCATTCATATTACGAATAAAGCTTCGAATATCATCGTCCGCAATATCGTGATTCAAGGGCCGGGTAGCAATGCCGACCAAGCGTGGGATAACTTGACGATTGAAGGCGAGGCGAAGAACATCTGGATTGACCATTGCGAATTCTGGGATGGTCAGGACGGCAACGCCGATGTGGTGAAGGGTTCTGATAACGTAACATTTACGTGGTGCATTTTCGGCTATAAGAAAAAGAGTACGCACAACCTCTCGAATCTTATTGGTAGTTCCGATAATGAACCCGTGAGCGAAGGCAAATTGAATGTGACGTATATGTTCAATTGGTGGAAGGCGGCAAACCAGCGCAAACCGCGTTGTCGCTATGGAAACGTTCATGTTGTGAACAACCTCTTGACGGGGGACGCTAGCATCACGAACGGTACGGATGTGCTCGGCGTATCAGCTGGCCACATGTGCAAAGTGCGTACGGAAAGGAACGTGTTCATCAACGAAGCGAATCCGATTTATACGGGCAATGCAAACGGCACTGGCGTGAACGAAGTTATAGACAACATTTTTACGAATTGCTCGGGCAATACGAAAGGAACGGGAACTTCTTTCACTCCACCGTATGAATACGAAAGCTTTATGCTCAAGGCAAACGAAGTTGAGGCGGCTGTGAAAGCGAATGCGGGTGCTACGCTCAAGAGCCCGACGGAATGCGATGCCAATTATGTGGAACCGCCGCCACCGACACCGGATAAAAAGTACCAGGCGGAAAAGGGTTCGATTACGGGTGGTGTATCTGAAAGCAGCAATGATGGATTCCACGGCGATGGTTACGTGAATTTCGACAAGGGCGGAAATGTTGTTGTGCCAGTAAATGTTGATGTGGCAGGCGAATACAAGTTTGAAATTGATTTTGCAAATGGTTCTAGCGAAAGCAGGAGTCTTGTGATTTCGTCAGGAATGGATTCTGTGACATCAGTGTTTGAAACGACGAGCGCTTGGGGCGTTTGGAAAACTCAGGAATTCTCGCTCAAGCTTTCGGCGGGCGAGAATGCGGTCAAGTTCGCAACGCTTGCCGATAAAGATGGCCCGAACATCGACCAGTTTGACGTGACGCTTGTGAAAGCTTTTGAGACCAAGCCAGATACATCGAAGCAGGACACGACTCTTCGGGATACAACCACCAAAGATACGTCTAAATCGTTTATTGTTGCGAAACAAGTTTCTGCGATGGCTCAAACGGGGACTTTGCGAGTAAGTCTTTTTGATACAAAAGGAACGCTTGTACGTCGCTTATATGTAAAACCTGCGATGATAAATGATATTGCGTGGATGACGCACGGATTGCCAGCGGGGATTTATGTGATGCATGTAAAGGCTACCAATATAGAACGCCGAACCTTCATTGCCGTTAAATGATTCTAAATCATTCTTTCAAACTCTGCGAGGAACGCTCTGCCTTGCTCCCATTCGCGAAGGTCCGATGCGGAATTGATGTGCCCGAGTTTGCCTGCGTTGAATAGCTTTACGCCCCAAGCCGATGCGAAAAACTGTGCACGTTCCATCGAAACGAACTGGTCGTTTTCGCTCGCGACAACGCAAGCGGGAATTGGTAACTTTTCAAGTGGCATCGGTGCAAAATGCTTGATGACTTCTATGTTATCTACATCGCTTGGAGAAACGAGAAACGCTCCCTTGACATGCGAGGGAATATTGCTTTGATTTTGCGTGAGGTACATGACGGTTGTCGCAACGCCAAGGCTATGGGCGACAATGATGGTGTCTTCTTTCAAGTTTTCGACTGTTGCTTTAAGCGTTGCAATCCATTCTGTTTTTTGCGGATGGTCCCAGTCGCGTTGCGGTACACGGCTAGTGTTTTGCAAGCTCTTTTGCCAAAAAGTCTGCCAATGTTTTTCGTCAGAATTATTTAAACCCGGTACAATCAAGTAATGCATAAAAAATCTCCGCACATTTATTCCTAGTCGAAAGATAGGAATTTTATGAAAATATGTCTTTTTATTGTCTCCACGGCTACTGTGCCGGGGGCAGCTTTTGTAATCAATACAGCCGATGCCGGTACAAGCCCGGCATGACATGACTCGCCGCTCCTCACTCAACGCTCACGGCTCATAGCTCAAAGTGCCGCCGGCACGACCTCACAGCTCATAGCCCACAGCCCCTCTCTCGTCTATCGTTTAACGCACTAGATCCTTCGACGGAGTTTACACTGAGCTTAAGCCAGTGCTGAGCGTAGTCGAAGTAAAGAGCCTAGGATGACACCGATTCTCCTTCCTACTGCCTACTGTCTACTTCCTACTAAATAATATAGTACCAGTCGTCGCTTTGCGTGATTTCAGTGGTCTTGTGCTTTTTGCTGTCGGTCGTGGTGTAGTCGAGTTCCAAATTCTTGATACTTACGCGTGTGTTGGCGTCAATGGATCGCGTGATGAATGCATTACCACCGATAACCGCATTTTCGCCCACGACGGTATCGCCGCCGAGAATGGACGCTCCAGCGTAAATAGTAACGTTGTCCTGAATTGTCGGGTGGCGCTTTTTGCCGGAAAGTCTTTGGCCGCCTCTTGTCGAGAGAGCGCCCAGCGTCACGCCTTGATAAATTTTCACGTTCTTGCCGATGACAGCGGTTTCGCCAATCACAATGCCGGTGCCATGATCGATAAAGAAGTACTTGCCGATGGTTGCACCCGGATGGATGTCGATACCCGTTTTGGAATGGGCGTATTCGGTCATGAGTCGCGGGAGAACCGGAACGTGCAAAAGGTAGAGTTCGTGGGCGATGCGGTAGATGGTCGTTGCCATAAGGCCGGGGTAGGCGAGGATAATTTCGTCTAAGCAGCCGGCAGCAGGGTCGCCGTCATAAGCGGCGTGCAAATCCGTTTCCAAGAATTCACGGACTTGCGGAATCTTGGAGAAAAATTCTTTACAAATTCTATAACTTTCGATCTTGCGTTCGTCGGAAGTCATAGTGCCACGAAGTTTACAGTAATCCAATGCAATCGCCACCTGCTTGTGAAGGTGGTAGAAGGTATCTTCGATAAGAACCGCAAAGGTATTTTTGGGGTTATAAATCTTGTGCGAACGATCCCTGAAGT
>Ga0310786_10004140_pt1 | contig 20335 bp, 18 predicted proteins | sample AusTroGonzalo_MG_FD_203881 | JGI IMG/M metagenome (GOLD analysis project Ga0310786, IMG submission 203881) | Bovine rumen microbial communities from tropical cattle in Woodstock, Queensland, Australia - Gonzalo_03 (v2) (version 2) | ecosystem: Host-associated > Mammals > Digestive system >... | reverse complement strand
AACTGGTATAGGGACATCAACGTCATGAAACCCATCGTGGCCGATATTCTCGAGCAGGCCAAGCTGGTCATTGACGGTGAGTGCAATGATATTGCATCCCTGCGCTTTGGACATGACACCAATCTGGGACCGCTCACCATCCTGATGGGTATCAACATGCCCAAGGAGGGGGTATCGGACCCCAATGAGCTCAAGTACTATTTCCAGAGCTGGCAGATAGGTAAGGCCGCCAACCTGCAGTTCATATTCTACAAGAGCAAGAAGAACCCCGAAATTCTGGTAAAGTGCCTGCAGAACGGCTTTGAGGTACAGCTTCCGCTTGACACGGACAACTACCCCTACTACAAATGGAGTGACTTCTACAACTACTACAGCGCTCTCATCGCTGAGTAGTTGTTTCGCCAAAGTGTCCCACAGCAAACCCCGCTACAGAGCTTGTGGCGGGGTTCATTGTGTTACACCCCCTCATTTTGGAGGGTATGTAACACACGTAACCGCGCGAGAAGGGGTTCTCGCGGGGGTGAGTGTGGGACACTTTGGCGGGGTTAGAGCAGAGATGTGAGCTCTGTGAGCGTGCGGATGGTGTGATCGGGGGTGATTTCGGCCGATGCCTCAACGCCACGGATGTTGAACCAGATGGTGTGGAGACCGTAGGCGCTGCCTCCGCTGATATCGGCGTTGAGGGAGTCACCTACGATTACGGTCTGGGCGGGAGTCGTGCCGCCAAGCTGGCTGAAACAGTAGTCAAAATACTCGCGTGAGGGTTTGTTGAAGCCTATGTCCAGTGAGCCGAAAACCCCGTCAACGTACTGCATCAGTCCCGCTTTGCCCAAGCGGGTGGATTGCTGCAGATTGCTTGCATTGCTCACCACGTAGACCTTGTACCGGTCGTGAAGATATTTCATCACCTCATGTGCGCCCGATACGGGTACATGCGTATCCCTCAGTCCGGCGATGAAATCCAGCTCGAACGCGGGCCCGTCGGCCTCAATGCCCAGATCACGGAATATGCCGGCCCAACGGGTCTGGTGCAGTTCATCGACAGTAAGGAGTCCGTCCTCGATGCGTTTCCAAAGGATGATGTTGCGGCTCAGGAAAAACTCGAACAGGTGGTCTGAGTACCGGATGCCGTTCTTGATACAACAGTTACGGACGTTCTCGCGGGCACACTCCTTGAAATCCAGTAGCGTGTCATCGACGTCCATGAAGACGGTGGTTATATCCTCCTTACTGAACATCATTTATTGCAGTAGGAATGCAATCTCGTCACCCTTGCTCAGACGGCCGTTCACAACGCTTACGACGGTAACGGTTGCCTGAACGCAAAGCTTAAGGTCCGATTTACGGTAAATGTCCTGCTCGAATATGAACCTGGCGCCCTCGCGGTGCAGGTTGAGACATGACAGGAACTCCTCCTGCCCATGCAGCGGAGTCTTGTACTTTATATTGATTTCAGAAACCATGGCGTCTATGCCCTTCTCATGCCACTGCTGGAATGACTGGCCACGGCTCTGCAGCCATTTGTGACGCGTATATTCAAGGTAATGCTGGTAATTGGCATTGTTGACTACACCCTGCAGATCACATTCGTAATCACGGGTCTCAAGCTCGGTTGTAAACAGATATTCTTTCATAGTACCGCGAAGATAATGCTTTTTCCAATCCTATTGAGTACATTTGTCAAATACTAACAAACTCCAACATGTTATGAAAGATTTTCTGGAATTATGCAAACAGCGTTACTCAGTCCGCTCTTTCACCGATAAGAAGGTGGAACCTGAGAAACTTGAAAAGATACTTGAGGCTGGCCGCGTTGCCCCCACTGCAGTGAATTTCCAACCCCAGGTGATTTACGTCATCCAGAGTCCTGACGCAGTTGCCAAGATGGCAAGCGTCACACCGTATATGTTCGGAGCCCCGCAGGCTCTGCTGGTCTGCTACGATGAGAACATCTGCTGGAAAAACCACAAGCATGAGGAGGACGGCCACTCTGCCGGTGAGATGGATGCCACCATCGTACTCACACAGATGATGCTTCAGGCATGGGAACTTGGCATCGGCTCCTGCTGGGTATGCAGCTTCGACTTCAAGAAGACCCGTGAGCTTTTCAACCTGCCGGAGAATATAAAGATTGCAGCCCTCATGCCCATCGGCTATGCATCGGCCCAGGGTGTTCCGTCAGACCGTCATCCCAAGCGCAAACCACTTGACGAAACCGTACACTATATTTGATTATGAAGAGAGTATTTTTTGCAACAGTATTGTTGAGCCTGTTTGCCATTGCCGCTCATGCTCAGGAAAGTGATGTCAACAGCCGTGACCTTCGCGGCGAAATTGTTTATCAGGACGATGAGGTGGTATTCCGTCAGATTGACGAACATACCTGGATAGGAAACGGCCACCGCGTATATAACGAATCATTATATCTGGTCGAGGGCAATGACCGCGCCGTGCTTATCGATGCCGGCACAAACATTCCCAAATTGGACAAAATCGTAGCGGGTATCACCTCAAAACCTGTTACGCTCATGCTCACGCACGGACATGGCGACCATGTAGGCGGTGCAGCCCCGTTCCCCGAAGTATGGGTGGCTCCGGCCGATGAGCAGATGTTCAAGGGCAACGTACGCCGTTACAAAGGCGAGATAAAGCATCTGGAGGATGGCCAGATAATAGACCTTGGAGGCCGTCAGCTTGAGGTGATGTTCACCCCCGGACACACATCGGGCAGCGTGACCTTCTTTGACAAGGAGAAGCATTACGGATTCAGCGGCGACGCATTCGGATCCACCAACCTGCTGGTATTCACCTATCTTTCAAACGTGGTGGCATCGGCCGCAAAGGTTGAGAAATACATTAAGGAGAACGATATCAAATTCCTGTTCCCCGGCCATTACAGCGGCGACAACCTTGAGAGCCCCAAGCGCGTATCGGACCTTAAGGAGATGTGCCAGGAGGTGCTTGACGGCAAACGTCAGGGCATCAAGAGCGACGGCAACAACGGCGGAAACGACATGATGATTGAGGATCGCGGAGTCCGCGTTACCTTTAGCAGCCAGAACGGTATCAAGTAAAGCACAGTAGGGACGGCTCCATCTGTGTGTTAAAAAGTTTAAAACGCTTTGCGCGTTCAAAATTGTCGTTTACATTTGCGATATCAATTTGATATCAAACTAACATCAAAACAATAATGATTATGGAAACAAAGGAATTTGAATTCAAAGGTAAAAAGGTCAGTGGATTCGTAGGACTGCTTATGATCCTTGTTTATGCTGCGGTTATTGCCGCAACTTCAGAGTATTTCCCTTCAGCATTAGGGATTGTAATTCCGGTAATGGTTCTGTGCATGATTCTTACATCATGCGGATTCGTACAGTTAGAGCCTAACGTTGCACGTGCAATGGTGTTCTTCGGCAAATATAAAGGTACATTGCGTGAGAACGGTTTCTGGTGGATCATCAACCCCTTCTACACCAAGAAGAGAATTTCACTCCGCGCCCGCAACCTGAACGCCGAGGCCATCAAGGTAAATGACAAGAGCGGTAACCCCATCATGATAGGTCTGGTTATGGTATGGAAGATCAAGGACGTTTACAAAGCCCTGTTCGAGATCGATTCACAGACCATGGGTCAGACTCCCGGCGGTGTAACATCACTCAACTCAACCATGAGGGCTTTTGAGAACTTCGTATCAGTTCAGTCCGATGCTGCCCTGCGTCAGGTAGCCGGCCGATACAACTACGATGAGAACAGCGCCCCCGACGGTCAGGTAACCCTGCGTTCAGGTGCCGATGAGATCAACGAGGCACTCAAGCAGACCCTTAACGAGCGTCTTGCAATTGCCGGTATCGAGGCTGTCGAGGCCCGTATCAACTACCTGGCATATGCTCCTGAGATTGCAGCCGTAATGCTGCGCCGCCAGCAGGCCGATGCCATCATCGCTGCCCGCGAGAAGATAGTAGAGGGCGCCGTATCGATGGTCAAGATGGCTCTTGACAACCTCAAGAAAGATGGTGTGGTCGATCTGGACGAGGAGCGCAAGGCCGCTATGGTAAGCAACCTGCTCGTGGTTCTGTGCGGCGACGAGCCCGCATCACCCGTGGTGAACGCAGGTACATTGTATAATTAAATATCGGCACAGATGGCTAAAGACGCTGATTCAAAAAGCTTTCTGCTGAGAGTGGACTCCGCAACGATGGCGGCCTTAGAACAATGGGCTGCTACAGAGTTCCGCAGCGTGAACGGCCAGCTGCAATGGATCATTGACGATGCCCTGCGTCGCGCCGGCCGCAAACCAAAGAAGTAATATGGGACAGATTAAAGTTATACACGAGCACTACGACAGCCGACCTTTACGCTCTCTTATAGTAGGACTCTTGATTGCAATTCTGGCGGGAGTGGGTTTGATCTTGGATAAAGACAGGTCATTGGCAGACCTTGTGCTTTCTGCCCTTCTGATATTCCCTCCTTTTGTGATAATGATGTTTGAACTGTTCAGGCTGAACAAACCGGCAATTGTTGTATACAATGACCGTCTTGAGGTAAGAATACCTTTTAAAAGGAACAGGAAAGAGATTTTGTATTCCGAAATAAAGAACCTTGCCTTGGAATCAGGACAGTTGAGGATATGGATAGATGAATATTCTATGCCGTCATGTTACAATCTGGGGGAAAATGCAAAGAATGCCCAGGATACTTACGACATACTCCGTGCCACTTATGACAAATATAACCAGGAGTATGGTATCAGGCCCGTGCCGGTAGAGAACATGCCCAAGAAGAAAGCTGGTGTGGCACAAGTGGTATTAATTGTGACCATGATAAGCATCTTAGCTCTCTTGATTTACGTCAGACATATGTCTAATTGAGCGAAATGATACAAAAGGGGTCTGTCCCCAATTGGCTCTTTTTCAATGAGCCAATTGGGGACAGACCCCTTTTGTATCATTTCTCGCTGAGTTCCAGCCAACGCATCGTGATTTCATCGGTACGTTCTATGATCTGGCCTATTCGGGCTGACTTGATCTGAAGCTGGTCATATGGTAAAGTGCCGCTGTTGAGTTCCGTCTCAATGGCGGCTTTCTCTTCTTCAAGCTGCTGTAGCTCCTGCTCTATCTGCTCCATCTCACGTTTCTCCTTGAACGAGAGCTTAACGGGACGGTTATTGGCCGATGAAGACGGTTGGGCCGATGATGCCGCGGGCTTTGACTTGGCAGCCTGAGCTTTCTCCTCATCCTCCTTGAGCACCTTGTACTCCATGTAGTCACTGTAGGACGACGGGAAGTTTGTAACCTTGCCGTTACCCTCAAACACCAGCAGATGCTCGGCGATCTTGTCCATGAAATAGCGGTCATGCGACACCACTATGACGCAACCCTTGAACTGGGCGATGTACTCCTCCAAAACCTGCAGGGTCATAATATCCAGGTCATTCGTAGGCTCGTCAAGAATCAGGAAGTTGGGGCTCTGCATCAGTATGGTGCATAGATAGAGTCGTCGACGCTCGCCTCCGCTCAGCTTGCTCACATAGCTGTACTGTGTCTTGGGGCTGAACAGGAATTTCTGCAGGAACTGTCCGGCCGACATGCGGCGTCCGTCATCCAGAACTATATGATCGGCAATGGCGGTAACAACGTCTATCACCTTTGCATCCTCGGGAAATGAAAGTCCCTCCTGTGAGTAGTATCCTATCTTGAGCGTGGTGCCGCGTTCAATCACACCGCTGTCAGGCTGCTCGATACCGAGAAGCAGTTTCAGGAACGTGGATTTGCCCACACCGTTCTCACCTATTATACCCAGTTTCTCGTAGCGCGTAAAGATGTAGCTGAAATCCTTGAGTATGATTTTGTCATCGAACGCTTTACTCAAGTGCTCAATATCAAAAATCTTCTTGCCGATGTACGATGCCTTGACGTCAAGCGCCACGCTCTGCTCGTCACGGCGGTGCTGCAGGCGCTCTTCCAGCTGATGGAACGACTCCTTACGGTAACGGGCCTTGCCTCCGCGGGCACAGGGCATCCGGCGCATCCAGTCCAGCTCTCTACGATACAGATTCAGGTCACTCTCACGCTGTGAAGACTCCGCATCCAAACGCTCCTGACGTTTCTCAAGATAGTAGCTGTAGTTGCCGGAGTATGAGTATGCGCGAAAATCATCAATCTCAATGATTCGGTTGCACACGCGGTCTAAAAGATATCGGTCATGCGTGACCATGAAAAGAGTCAGTTTGCTGGCCGTGAGATAATCCTCAAGCCACTCCGTGATCTCCACATCAAGATGGTTGGTGGGCTCGTCAAGTATCAGGAAATCGGGCTCGGACATAAGAGCCTGGGCCAATGCCACACGCTTGACCTGTCCGCCCGAGAGCTCGTCTATCGGCTTTTCAAAGTCTGCCACTCCCAACTTGGTGAGCAGCTGGCGGGCACGGAGCAGCTTGTCATCATCGGCCACGGGACAACATGCAGTCAGCACGTTTGCGCCCTTGGGGAATACGGGAGTCTGCACTAAATAGGCGGTCCTGATGTCACGGCGGAAAGTGATGGTGCCGCTTCGGTAATCGGCCACACCGGCAATCACATCCAACAAGGTGCTCTTGCCCTGTCCGTTACGCGCTATAAGGCCCACCTTCTCGCCCTGGTTGATATTGAGCGAGAGGCCGTCAAAAATGATACGGTCACCGAATGACTTGCACAGTCCGTCTATCTGCAGAAAACTCTCCATAACAGCGCACAAAGGTAATGCATTTCCGTTTCCCGCCAAAGTGTCTCATAGCGGGGTTCACTGTGGGACACTTTGGCGAAAAAAACATATATTTGCGTAGAATAACTAACCTGATATGAGAAAGGACATATTGATTCTGACACTCCTGTTGGCTTCATATACTGGAGCACAACTGAACGCACAAAATGATGTAACCGATGGCCGCCGTTACTGCAACCCGTTGCCCATGGTGATTGGCCAGGGCGGAAACGCATCGGGCGACGTATCGGTATTCCGTGATGATGACGGCCGATACTATATGTTCTGCACAGGCGGCGGAGCATGGCACAGTGACAACATGCTGGATTGGGATTTCACGCCCGTACAGCGCGTTCCGGTAGCTCCCGATGTGGTAAAATACCGCGGCAAGTACTACATGTCCGGCAACGACTGCCCGCTATATGTGGCCGATAACCCGCTGGGTCCCTACTCCGTCCTGGGCGAATGGGAGAATACCCCCGATGTGGAAGGCGGCTGGAACGAGCCGTTCGATATGCACATCTTTATAGACGATGACAAACCATACCTGTTTTATTCCGGACGCGGCATAAGCGGCATATTCGGAGTACCATTGGACCCCGACCATCTGAACCGTTTTGCCGATAAGCCCACACACCTGTTCAGCTTCAACCCCCAGCATGAGTGGGAGCGTTACGGCGAGATGAACGAATACACCGGCGTAGCCTGGATAGAAGGCCCATGGCTCTTCAAGTACAAAGGCAAATACTACATGCAGTACTCCGCATCCGGCACGCAGTGGAAGACCTACGCCGAGGGTTATTACACCGCAAAGAGCCCTCTTGGCCCATATACCTATGCCGATAACAACCCGCTCCTGCGCAAGACTGAAGGTCTGGTTACAGGAACGGCTCACGGCAGTGTGGTTGAAGGACCTGACGGCGGGCTGTGGCAGTTCTACACCATCGTGCTCTCCAACCCGCCCGGCGGACGCCGCATCGGCATGGACCGCATTGACGTAGATAAAAAAGGACGCTGGTCTGTACAGATTACCGATACCCCCCAGCCTGCTCCGGGTGTAAAGAATGCCCGTGCATCACTCCCCGTGACCATCAACAAGATGAACGCCATGAATGCGCTCTCCAAGTTCTCGTCACAGCAACCGGGCCGATACGCATCATACGCAGTCGATAACTCCAGCGGTACGGTTTGGGAGCCGGATCCATCGGACCCGGAGCCGTCAATCACGATAGAGCTCTCACCCGCCACCCGTTTTGATGAGGTTCAGCTGTTTGATGTGGATGCCGTAAGGATAATGTTCAACGCCGGCGGCCGTCGCGGATTCGGTGGCGGAGGCGGTGCAGGTACAATATACAAATACAAGGTTGAAGTATCGCTTGACGGTGAATCCTACACCACAGTGCTTGACAAGACTGCCAATACCGAGCAGCGCAACACCATATTTGAGGAGTTCAAACCCGTTGAGGCCCGTTTTGTCCGCCTTACCGTTACCGAATGGCCCGGCACTCAACTGGGTGTAATAGAGTTCACGGCATTCGGACTTCCCGGCCGCACCGAACCCGCCCGAGTCGCAATTCCACCGGTAATCACCTACTGACCGATGGACACAAAAAAAATGGCCCAAAGGGAACAGTCACCTTTGGGCCGTTTTTTGTCGTCTTTATGCGCCGATGTACTTGAGGATGATATCGACAGCCTCTTCCTCGGTCTTGTCATTCATTGAGATGACAAGGTCATAGTTGCGGGGATCATAGCGGCTTATGCCGGTGTGGCGCTTTGCGTAGTCATCACACAACTGGTCAACCTCCTTTATGAACTTTTCGGCCTCCTCCTTAGAGGCGATTCCCTTCTTTTTCATGACTCTCTCCACACGGCACTCCATAGGAGACTGGATCCATATGTGAAGGTGATTGGGATGGTTCTTGAATGTAACATAGCTGCAGCGTCCCACTACTACGCATGACTCGGCATCGGCAATACCTTTAAGGATTTCCTGCTCTGTCTGGAATTTCTTGTCCGTATCGTTTTTCTCCGGAACTGCATAGTTGGGAAGATGATCATAAATGGAGACTGCAAAACCGCCTCCCAGCTCAACCATCTTCTTAAGTTCCGGCCACCAGGAACGTTTTTTTGCCTTGAGATTCTCTATTTTCTCCTCGTTCAAGCCTTCTTTATCTTCAAGAGACTGCAGATGAGCCTTATCATAAAAAGGCACGCCCAACTTCTGCGCCAGTAGCTTTGCCACAGTCCTTCCGCCTGTTCCTAACTCACGATTGATTGTAATGACAAACTTGCTTGATGTATTCATATTTTACTTGTTTGATTATGCTTAAAAGCAAATATAAAGGATAATTTCACATTTATCAACATTTCGCTATAAAAAATTTACTCTACCTTTGTCGGCGAATGAAGAAGGGGTGCCCATTACGGGGCTGAGATTATACCCTATGAACCTGATCCGGACAGTGCCGGCGGAGGGATTGGATTTCAAAATATTGGCGTACCCTTTTTCATTTGGATTAACTAATTAAATCTATATGAAGAAGGTATTTTTTTTGTCCTTAACCCTACTTGTCAGCCTTACATCAAAGGCCGATGCAGAAAACCTTGTATCCGACGCCGATTCGCTGCGTCTTGAACAACTTAACGAAGTAGTAATAAACGGAGTACGTGCCCATGAAAACGAGCCGTTCGCAACCACCGAAATCGGCCGTCAGGAACTTGACGATTATTCAAAAAGCGGCCGTGAGCTGCCTTTCCTGTTCTCCCGCACGCCCGGCGTGATATCATGGAGCGAGAACGGTACAGGTATCGGCACTACATACATGCGCATTCGCGGCGCAGCCGATTCACGCATCAACGTGACACTTGACGGTGTAGCACTCAACTCACCCGAGGACCAGTGTGTATTCTGGGCCAACATGAACAGCTACGCATCACTGCTTGGCAGTGCACAGATACAGCGCGGACTTGGCACATCGAGCGTCGGCGACGGTGCATTCGGCGGATCCGTAGCCCTCACAAGCAAACTGCCCAACCCCGAAAAGAGCGCTGAGATAACCGCATCATACGGATCATTCAACACATTGCGTTTAGGCGGTTCGTTCTCGACAGGCACAATCCTGAACAGCCTGATCATTGACGGTGCATATCACATGACCCAGACCGACGGATTCATGCACGGAACCAAGGGAAAGGCCGGCAGCTACTACGCAGGTCTGCTCTGGACTCCCAATGACAACATGATGATCCGTTACCGCAACATAGGCAACTTTGAGGAGACCGGCCAGGCCTGGAACGGCGCCACCGCAGGCAACGACGACTCCAGCCTTATGGACGGAATGTATCTGGGCGACACCGGCATCAAGGAATATAAGGATATGTACAATGCAGGTCTGGGACAGTACAACAGCCTGTACGAGTATCTTGACTATGATGACGAAAACTGGTGTTTTGTACAGGATGCCGACGGCAAGTACGTAACCCACCGCTATCAGATGAAAGACGGTTCATTCTGGGACCGCACCACCGATAACTTCTGGCAGGACCACAACATTCTCTCTCTTGCCTGGAATGTCAGCGATGCCTTCTCGACATCACTCACAGCCCACTACACCTACGGTTACGGATACTATGAGGAGTTCCGCTACAAGAACAAGGTAAGCAAGTACGGTCTGGCAAACGGTCTGAACGCCGACTGGGATCCCGTATGGAGCGACGGCACAAACACTGTCAAGAAGACTGATTTCGTGCGCAAGAAAGGTCTGGAGCAGCACACTTACGGTGCCATCTGGAACAATGTTTACAGCACCGGCCGTCTTGACCTGCGCAGCGGCGTTTCATTCCAGCAGTTCAAAGGCAACCACTTCGGTCACCTTACCTACGTAAAGGATGAAAATCTGGCAAATGCCATTATGACCGACGGCAAATATACCTACTACGACTCCGATGCCACCAAGAATGACCTGAGCGCATACGTCAAGGCCGGATATGACATCATAGAGAGCCTCCATGCGTTTGCAGATCTCCAGTTCCGTCACGTAGGTTACCGCACTGACGGCTACAATGACAAATATACCGTTGACGACAACGGCAAGAGCCAGCCTCATTATCTTGACATTGACAAGAAATACAACTTCCTGAACGCCAAGGCAGGTCTGACATGGAACCAAAACGGTCACCGTCTGCATGCACTGGTTGCCACCGCAGGCCGTGAGCCCGAGCGCAACAACTTTACCGACAACGGCACCTACCCTGCCCCCAATCCCGAGCGCATGATTGACTACGAGGCCGGTTACAGCTTCACGGGCAGCATCTGGAACGCCGGATTCAACCTCTATTACATGGATTACAAGGACCAGTTCGTTCAGACCGGAGCTGTAAGCGACATAGGCGAGGCACTCACCACTAACATCAAGAGTTCATACCGCACCGGAATTGAACTGACAGGTGCCGTACAGCCTCTCAAGTGGCTGTCATTAGAGGGCAACGCCGCCCTGAGCGAGAACTGCCTGAACGACTTTGACGAGGTAATTGAGGACTGGCGTGACAAGTATGCCGCCGATGACCCCAACATGGAGCAGTACAAGCAGGATTACCATATTGACGGCAACGGTGACAAGCTGCGCACCATACCCCACAAGGGCAAGACCGCACTGGCATTCTCACCGTCAGTCATCCTTAACGGATTCGTAAACCTGAGCTTCGGCAATTTCAAAACCACATGGCACACCGGTTACGTGAGCCGTCAGTATCTTGACAACTCGCAGAACGACGACCGTTCACTGCCCGCATACTCTCTCTCGGATCTCTCGTTCTCATATACGATACCAATGAAAAAAGCTTTCAGCAGCTTCGTGATAGGTGCTGACCTGAACAATGTTCTCAATGCCCGCGTCGCTACAAGCGGCTGGGTATATTCTGCAGTTGATGAGAAAGACGGCTTCACTCCTGACAACCGCTACTATCAGATCGGTTTCATTCCCGCCGCACCTTTCTCAGCATTGGTACACTTAACCCTAAAATTCTAAAAGACAATGTTATCCGATATCTGGTCATATATCGCCGGTCAGTTTACCGGCATGGATTTCTGGGACACTATCCAGACGGTCGGGCTCATACTGAGCTTTCTCTACCTGTGGCTTGAATTCCATCAGAAACCTCTGATGTGGATTGTAAGCGCAATGTGCTCCATGATCTATGCCAGTGTATACTTTCACAGCAAGATATATGCCGATATGGGATTCAGCTGTTTCAATATCTGCATGTGCGTTTACGGTTTTATAAAATGGCTCCATGGTGACCGTAAACGCGCATCGCAGCATATTGTCTATCGCCATTTCCGCAGCAAAGAATTTTTGGCCGTAACCGGTGCCGCAGCCCTCATATGGGGAGCAATTTTCAGCATCCTGCGGTTCCTCACCGATTCGCCCGTCCCCGCTCTCGACGCACTTACCACGATGCTCAACATCATCGGCACATGGGTTCTTGCACAGAAGATCATCGAGGTCTGGGGGATCTGGTTCCTGGTCAACGCAATCTCCATCTACATATACTGCCGACGAGGTCTGCATCTGACTACTATACTGTTATACAGTTTCTACTTAGGCGCATCGGTCTACGGTTTCATAAAGTGGCGCCGAAAGGGAACTGAGATACTTGAAAATTGTTGAAAACTTTCAGCTCATCAGCAATCGCCAACCCGCTCTATCTGAGTACCTTTGGTTTCCAGAATAAATGCAAGCATCACTATGCAGCCTTATCTGGAGAATACATACCTGCAGTCATTAGGACGCAACAAAGGGACCGATATCTACCGCCTGGAAGGTGGAAAATTCAGCAACAAGTACTTTATAATCAGCAACGAAGGAACCCGTCATCTGCTTGCCTCACCTGAGGTGATCGGATATGACTCCTACCTTGCCATGTGCGGAGCCACAAGCGACATGCTCGGCTGGCTCAAGGAACAGAAATCAATAGGTGATGATGCCGATATCATGACCATCCTTCGCGGCGGCCTCAACTACCCGCTTGAGGAGTGCTGTTACCGTAACGGAATCCGCGTCAACAACATGGATTTCATCTCATGCGAGCGTGTCATCCGCAACAATCAGATTACAGGACTTGACATCCGATACACCAAACTCTGCGCCCCCGATGACATCACCCTGATGATCGGCGACATAATCGCATCCGGCGAGACCCTTGCCCGCTGCATACGCTACATCATTGCGGAGTTCAAACGCTTGGGCGGCAGTATCCGCCGCATGGTATTCTTCACCATCGGAGGTACCCGTGCCATAGAGCTGTTTGAGGAGCTCACCCAGGAGTTCCGTTTCCACTGGCCGGAGTTTGATGGCATCACCTGCATATTCTACGAGGGAATCTTCTCGGCCTACAAGGACAAAGGCGTGACCGGAATCAGCTGGCCGCAGATAGACTTCTTCTGGAAGGACGGCGTCATATCACCCGAGTTCCGCAAGTACGTATTGGCCGATGACGACGCCCTGTTTGAGAAATGCATCATCTACGACGGAGGCGCCCGCCGATACGAGATTCCGGACCACTATCACGAGGTTACCGAATACTGGACCAACATAAAGGATGCCGCCGATAACTTTTCCTTCAAGGATTTCTTAGATGAGAAACTGGGTTACCGTACCCCCATCAGCCAGAAGAAATGGCTTGAGCTCAACCACTACCAGAATCTCGATAAGGATGAGATGGCCGGCCTTTACGCTTTGGAAAAGGATTTTGCCGATAAATCCGCAGACCTTGATATCCGCGAGATTGCAGACCGCCGCCTGCGCGAGTTCCGCAAGGCTCTCAAGTCCTACAGTTCAATCAGGAAATGATTTTACACAATAAACATTTGAATATATGGCTTACAAGAAACCGGATGTAGATTTTACATCAAGCAGAGTAACTAAGGAGGGTCGCAAAAGCAACCTCAGTATGTTTATGGTAATGCTGGGATTCACATTCTTCTCAGCAAGCATGTGGGCTGGCCAGAATCTGGCTGCAGGCCTTAATTTCGGACAGTTCATCGGAGCAATCATTCTTGGAGGTATCATTCTGGGCGCATATACCGGCACACTCGGTTATATCGGCGGAGAGACCGGACTCACCCTTGATATGCTGTCTCACCGCAGCTTCGGCCGCAAGGGAAGCTGGCTGCCCAGCGCCATGATCAGTTTCACCCAGATGGGATGGTTCGGCGTAGGTCTGGCAATGTTCGCCATTCCTGTTGCCAAGGAGTTCCTTGGTCTGGACGTGACACCTGACCATATGCCCTATCAGGGATATATCCTGGTTGCAATTGCCGGTCTTCTCATGACTGCCAGCGCATATTTCGGCATCAAGAGCCTTACAGTAATCAGTTACATTGCAGTTCCGTTGGTAGGTATTCTTGGAACAGTAGCAATGATTATGGCTGTAAAACGCGGCGACGCCACTCTTGTAGAGCAGTTCGCAATGACCAATGACGGCTCACTCACCATCATAGCAGGTGCCGGTCTGGTAATCGGAAGCTTCGTTTCAGGCGGTACCGCCACACCTAACTTCGCCCGTTTCTCAAAGAACGGCAAGATAGGCTTCTGGGTAACCGTCGTAGCCTTCTTCCTCGGCAATTCACTTATGTTCTTCTTTGGTGCCGTATCAAGCATCTACGTAGGCGGTAACGATATCTTTGAGGTTATGCTTAACCTGAACATGTTCTACATCGCTGTATTTGTACTGGGTCTGAACATCTGGACAACCAATGACAACGCCCTCTACTCATCAGGTCTGGGCCTGTCCAACATATTCGGTTTTTCCAAGAAGACAATGGTGCTCATTGCCGGTATCATCGGCACAGTAGCTGCCGTATGGCTCTATTGGAACTTCTGCGGTTGGCTCAACGTACTCAACTGCACCCTGCCTCCCATCGGCGCCATCCTGATTATCAGCTACATCACCAACCGTGATGATTACTACAATGACAATCCCAAAATCGATACCGTCAACTGGGCATCGGTTATCGGCGTAGTACTCGGTGCTGTTGTTGCAAACCTGCTGCACTGGGGTATCGCATCCATCAACGGTATGATCGTAGCTGTATGCTGCTACCTTATCGGACGTGCCCTGAAGCGTAAATAAATAGTACACATCTTGTATTTTTTACCTATCTTCGCGGCAAAACAACTCTAAACTCAACAAAAATGAAAAAAGGATTATTATTTCTTGTTGCACTTCTGCCTCTGAGTCTTTCAGCGCAGGAGGAGTCTGCATGGACACATGAAGGTCTTACCGGACTCAACTTCTCACAGACATCCTTCACAAACTGGAGCGAGGGCGGTGAAAACTCCATGTCCGGCAACGTCTATTTCAACGGTACCCTCAACTACAAGGAGGGTAAGAACGCTTGGGATAACAGCCTGAGTGCCAACTATGGAATGAACTATACCGATGCCACCAACTGGCGTAAGAACATTGACAATCTGAACTTCTCATCCAAGTTCGGCCGTCAGATCACCGAGAAGCTGTACTATGCAGCCCTGTTTGATTTCAAGACTCAGATGGGTAACGGCTACACCTACACCGATGATGACAAAGAGCTCATTTCAAAGTTCCTCACACCGGGTTACCTGAACCTCTCTGTCGGTATCGACTACAAGCCCAATGACCACATCAGCGCATACTACTCACCTGTAGCAGGCAAGATGACATTGGTCAATGACACCCTGTTCTCAGTCCGTTACGGCGTTGATGCAGGCCAGAAGACACGTTTTGAGCTTGGTTCCAGCTTCAAGGGTACCGTCAACTACAGCCTTCTTGACGACAAGCTCACCATCAAGTCCGTGCTTGACCTCTTCACCGCATACAACGAGTCATTCGGTAACATCGATGTAAACTGGGACGTACTGGTAGGCTTCAACGTAACAAGCCTGCTCACCGTTACCTTCCAGTCAACACTGAAGTATGACGATGACATCAAGACCTATCTGACCGATGCCAACGGCAATACAGAGATCCATGGCGCCCGCGTTCAGTTCAAGGAGATCCTCGGTGTAGGTCTGAGTTACAAGTTCTGATTTTATTGAAGGCAGGCAGTCATGTGGTTGGCATTCGCTCTCGTTTCGGCCCTCTTTTTGGGACTGTATGACGTAGCGAAGAAGCAATCCCTCAAGGAGAACGCGGTTATTCCGGTTCTTTGGTTCAACACCCTGTTCTGCTCACTTTTAATGCTGCCGTTCACGCTCCTGTCAGCCAAGACAGGACTGCTGGACGGCAGTATTTTTTACGTGCCCTCCGCCGGATGGGAGCTGCACCGCCTGCTCATGCTCAAGGCGTTCATCGTGCTGGGTTCCTGGATATTCGGCTATTTCGGCATGAAACACCTGCCCATCACTCTGTTCGGTCCCATCAACGCCACACGCCCCATCATAGTGCTTTTGGGCGGCCTGCTGCTGTTTGGTGAGCGCCTCAACCTGTACCAGTGGATCGGTGTCATCATTGCCGTCATTTCATTCTATCTGCTCAGCTTGAGCGGCAAGAAAGAGGGTATTGATTTCGTAAAAAACAAATGGGTGTTCTGCGTTGTCATGGCAACCATCCTCGGTGCCGTCAGCGCCCTGTTTGACAAGTACCTTTTAGGCCGATTCAACAACATGTTCGTACAGGCATGGAGCAACTTCTACCAGCTTGCCCTCATGACTGTCATCCTCTTCACCCTCTGGTGGCCCACCCGCAAGCACACCACCCCCTTCCAATGGAAGTGGCCCATCATCTTCATCGCCGTTTTCCTCACGCTCGCTGACTACGCCTACTTTGTCTCCCTAGCCCAAAGCGCCTCCATGGTATCAATCGTCTCCATGATCCGCCGCAGCAGCGTAATTGTATCATTCCTCTGCGGAGCCCTCCTCTTCCACGAGAAAAACCTACGGAGCAAAGTCATCGACCTCCTCCTGGTCCTCCTCGGCCTCTTCTTCCTGCTCATCGGCTCCCTGCAATAAGGAACAGCAGATTTTCTGCAATTAGGGACTGCAGGTTCAATCTGCAACGGAGCACTGTAAGACTCCGGGAGACGACGTTCCGGGCTACTGCGTGCTCCCTCCAAGGCCTAAACATCAATCGCCTCCTTTTTAGCCACCTACGGTGTCTAACAGTCGTTGAACGCAGTGATGTTCTTAACGGCCTTTCCAGGGCACTCCGCTTACGCCCTGCACTGACGCTCCCTACGCCTTACAGTACTCCTTTTGCAGATTGAACCTGCCGCTCACCGAGCATCCAAGTGCGTTTGGGAGCCGTACCTGCAGCTACACGTCTCGTAGGGGCATTTTCACGCAAGTATGGCCGTAAAAATGCCCCAAACCACTGTTTTCGCTGCCATACTTGCAAAAAAGCCCGCTTAAAACCCATTTTTCTGCAAGTACGGCTGCAAAGAGCACAGCAGTTGCCGTTTGCTGGAGCGGGACTAAGGGTTAATGAGAGCGTCAGTGTAGCGGCGTAAGCGTAGGAGCTTGGAGGATCCCGTTAAGAACGGCGCTTGTTCGAGGAACGTTAGGCCCCCGTAGGGGGACTAAAAGGACGAGTTCGCCGTTTAGGGTCCGGAAAGTTCCGGAGTAGCCGCGGAACGTCGTCTCTCATTAACCCTTAGTCCCAGCGCAAGCAACGCACAAAACTGCAATAATGCAGAATTATAACATATATTATAATAGAGAACCATAGATATTTCGTAATTTCGCGGAGTTTAAGCGTATCAGTTTCTGATAGAGCCAATTAAATTGCATATAACAAACATAAATAAAGATTTTCAGTATGATTAAAGACATTTTCGAGAGAATCAAAGAGACTCCGGGCCCGCTCGGACAGTATCAGGGAATCGGCGACGGTTACTTCATGTTCCCCCGCTTAGTAGGTGAGATCGGTCCCGAGATGGAGTTCAACGGCAAGCCCGTACTGAACTGGAGCCTTAACAACTACCTGGGTCTGGCCAACCATCCCGAGGTAAGAAAGGCCGATGCAGAGGCAGCCGCCAAGTTTGGTCTCGGTGCTCCTATGGGTGCCCGCATGATGTCAGGTAATACTGATTATCACATCAAGTTCGAGAATGACTTCTCAGAGTTCGTAGGCAAGAAGGCAGGTCTCTGCCTCAACTTCGGTTATCAGGGCATGATCTCAATCATCGACGTTCTGACCAGCCGTAAGGACGTTATCGTTTACGACTCAGAGTCACATGCATGCATACTTGACGGTATGCGTCTGAGCCTCGCCAAGCGTTTTGCTTTCCAGCACAACAACATGGAGAGCCTTGAGAAGCAGCTGGGTCACGCCTGCAAGCTGGCCGATGAGCAGGGCGGCGGCGTTCTGGTTATCACCGAGGGTGTGTTCGGTATGGCCGGTGACCTGGGTCATCTCGCTGACATTGTAGAGTTCAAGAAGAAATATCCCTTCCGCATACTTATCGACGATGCACACGGTTTCGGTACAATGGGTGCACACGGTCGTGGTACTGCCGAGCATTACGGCGTAATCGACCAGATCGATGTAATATTCGACGCATTCGCAAAGAGTATGGCATCAATCGGTGGTGTAGTAAGCTCAGAGCCTGAGATCATTGACCACCTCAAGTGCAACATGCGTTCACAGATCTACGCAAAGTCACTGCCTCTGCCTTTGGTTATCGGTAACCAGAAGCGTCTTGACCTGATCAAGGCTCACCCCGAGTACCGCGAGCATCTGTGGGAGGTTGTAAACGCTCTGCAGGGCGGACTCAAGGCCGAGGGCTTCAACATCGGCGTAACCGAGTCACCTGTAACACCCGTATTCTTTGAGGGTGGCGTAAACGAGGGTACCAACGTCGTTGTCGATCTGCGTGAGAACTACGGTATATTCTGCTCAATCGTTACATATCCCGTTATCCCCAAGGGCCAGCTCATGCTGCGTATCATTCCTACTGCTTCACACACTCTGGATCATGTTAAGCGTACCATCGAGGTATTCAAGGATGTCCAGAAGAAGCTCAAGGCCGGTTACTACGAGGGCCCCATCCAGGATATGAACGTATTCAAGCGTGCTCAGATAAAGAGAGGATGAAATATCAGCTTGTCTGCAAGAAGTGCGGCAAGGTTATAGGAGATTTTGCCGCCTGGTTCAGTCAGGACCAGCTGTGTGAGTGCGGAAGCAATCACGCAGAGGTTACATATACCACAGATTACCGTCTTCTTGACGAGCTCTGCAAGCCCGGCCAAAAGGTCGATAACCTGTACCACTACCTGCCATTCCTGCCTCTTGATGAGGCCGATGAGCAGGTAAGCTGCGGTGAAGGTGCAGTACCCATCGAGGAGTGGGAGTTCCTGAGCCGATACGCAAAGGACAATTACGGCATTGACTGCAAGGTTGTGGTTGCCCGTAATGACCTGAACGGAGGCAGCGGCACATTCAAGGATATAGCCGCTTCACTGGCAGCAACGCTGTTCAAGAAACACGGCGTAAAGGAGTATTGCCTGGCATCTACCGGCAATGCAGCCACCGCATATGCAACATATCTGGCCAAGGCAGGCGTCAAGTTTGACGTATTCGCTCCGCACGATATGTATCAGGAGACCCAGCAGGCCATCCGCGCCACCGGTCAGAACCTTCAGGTATCTGAGGGCGGTTACGGTCAGGCCAAGGCCGAGGCTGCTGATTTCCACAAGAATCAGAACGTGATGATATCGGCCGGCAACATCGACCCCATCCGCGTTGAGGCCAAGAAGACTCTCGTCTTTGAGTGCATGCGCCAGTTGGGCCGTATCCCCGATGTCTATATGCAGGCCGTTGCAGGCGGCACAAGCCCCATCGCATTCGAGAAGGGAATGCGTGAGATAGCCGATGCATACCCGCAGTACAAGATGCCCCGCATGCTGCTGGTTCAGCAGGACACCTGCGATCCTATGGTACAGGCATGGGAATGGGCAATTGAGAACGAGTTCCCGCAGGGCTGGAACAAGCACTTCCCCACTGTGGTTCCGCAGACAAAGATTTCCATCCTGACAGCAGGCACCCCTGGCATGTATCCGCTTGTCGGCCCCATCGTAAAGAACAGCGGTGGTTGGTTCCTGCGTATCAAGGAGGAGGGTCTGGAGCGTTACGGCCGTATGGTCAAGGACGCAACAGGCGTTTATATGGGACCCGCATCGGTGGTATGCATAGCAGGATTCTTCAAGGCACTTGAGGAGAAGAAGCTCAAGAGCGGCGATCTGGTTCTGCTCAACACCGGCGAGGGTTGCGAGCGCGCCCTTTGGTTTAAGAAAGCAATAGACGATTGCAAATGAAAAAGTTTACCGACAAGGTAGTTTGGATAACAGGCTCTTCATCAGGTATAGGTGAGGCAACCGCATATGAGTTTGCACGTGAAGGCGCAAAACTCATTCTCACTGCACTTGAGGCCGATCTTCTTGAGAAGGTTGCCGCCCGTTGCATAGAGTTGGGTGCCCCCGATGCCAAGCCCCTGCCCTTTGACCTCTCCAAGAAGGATGAGGTTGCCGGGTTGGCAGAGCAGGCATGGCAGGTATTCGGCCACATAGACGTGTTCTACAACAACGCCGGCATCAGCCAGCGCGGCACCACCTGTGAG